>JABAOC010001688.1_pt1 | contig 12250 bp, 17 predicted proteins | sample 7062161 | NCBI WGS metagenome assembly JABAOC01 (sample SAMN14538625, study PRJNA623070) | marine sediment metagenome | biome: marine biome [ENVO:00000428]; feature: marine pelagic biome [ENVO:01000023]; material: deep marine sediment [ENVO:00002113] | place: India: Gulf of Khambhat ... | reverse complement strand
GGTACCCCTTCGTGAAGATAGGGGAGAAGCCCGAGGTGACGGCGGAGCTGGACATCACCCTCAGCGTGGCGAGCGACAAGGTCTACGAGATACTCGACGACATCATCAGGCTCGCCGAGTTCGAGACGAGGGTGGAGCGCATCGCCGACGAGCTGGGGAAGACCAACAGGAAGGTCAACGCCCTGGAGAACACCATCATCCCCAGCTACAGGCAGGTCATTAAGTTCATAGAGGACAAGCTCGACGAGGAGAGCCTCGAGGAGCTTGTGAGGATGAAGCTCATAGGAGGTGCCAAGGCATCGCGAAGAAGCTGAAGCTGGGGATGAACTATGTCGTCCTGCGCACCCACGCCAGGATCGCGGACCTCCTCACACAAGAGCAGATGCAGACGCTGGCCGACGCCCGGGACGTGGACGACTTCCTCGCGACGCTGGAGGACACGCCCTACGGCAGCGTCACGATGGACGACGAGTCCAGGCCGGACATCGCCCTGGAGCGCGTCTTCTACAGGAAGTTCATCGAGCGCATCGAGAAGATAGTGGAGCTCACCCCACGGAAGATCGGCGAGTTCCTCATGGGCTACTACCAGATGCGCTTCGAGGTGGTGAACCTCAAACGGATACTGCGGGGCAAGTTCAGCGACGCCTCCGAGGAGGAGATAAGGCTCAGCCTCATCCCCATCACCCCCTACAGGGTGGCGAGCTACGAGGAATTGGTCAAGGCTGGCAGCCTCGAAGACATGGTGGAGATGCTCCGCGGGACCCCCTACGCCAGGGTCGCTGATCAGATGCCCCTCTACGAGCGGTTCGACGCCCTCTGGCCTCTTGAGCTCATGCTCAACTACGTCAACGCCTCAGCCATACTGGAGGCTGTGAAACAGCTGCCAACGAGGGATCGCCGCATCGTCCGTAAGCTCGTGGAGCTCGAGACCGACGTAGAGAACGTGCTCATCGCCGTGAAACAGAGAGGCCATAGACACGAGGCGCTGGACCTCGAGGAGCTTTTCCCGGCAACATACGGTGTCACGGTCTCCCCGCTCAAAGACATTATAGAGGCCGAGAACCTGAGGCCCGTGATCCAGGGGCTGGGGTCCCCGTACGCCGAGATACTGGGCCCCATCTACACGGGGGACGTGGCCCTCATCAGGACCTACCTCAGGCTCGCGAAGTACGACCACGTCACGGCGGCCAGGTCGGCGGACGAGTACGGGTTCAACGTCATCATGGCCTACCTCGTATACAGCGAGATAGAGAAGGACAACCTGGTGGGCCTGGCGTGGGGGAAGGCTCAGGGGCTGTCGCCTAAAGAGCTGTTGAAGTACGTCGTCATCCCGAGAAGCTGAGAATTAACTATTTTACCGTCCACGCATCTTATTGTTTGAAACCATATGACGTTCAAGGAACAGAAGACGGTTTACTTCGAGAACCGTGGGAAGGAGAACACGGAGAAGACGCTCTCCCTCGCCAAGAGCAGGGCGGAGGAGCTCGGGATCAGGAACATCGTCGTCGCCAGCTACACGGGCTACACCGGGGCGCTGGCCTCCGAGGTCTTCAAGGGCTACAACCTTGTGGTCTCGGCTGGGATGATGGGCTTCAGGGAGCCCAACAAGCACAGGATGGTGGAGGAGAACCGTGAGAAGATAGAGGCCAACGGGGGCAGGGTCTTCTACCACCTCCACGCGTTCGGCGGCCTCGGCAGGGCGGTGAAGCAGAGGTTCGGCCCCATACAGGTGGACGAGATAATCGCCCACACGCTGCGGCTTTTCAGCCAGGGCGTCAAGGTGGCCCTGGAGATATCGTGCATGGCCTGCGACGCTGGGCTCGTAGAGTCCGGCGAGGAGTGCATAGCGATCGGTGGTTCAGGCGGAGGCGCAGACACCGCCGTGGTGCTGCTGCCCAGCAACACCCACCGCTTCTTCGACACACGGGTACTTGAGGTAGTCTGTAAACCGAGGGCGGGGTAGACCCCGCCCCCGGAAGGCGAAAAAGGTATCACGCTACCTGTTGGCGAGCACCGTCTTGGCCCACCACTTAAGCACCGGCCCCATCATCATTAGCCACGTCAGCGCCACGTTCAGGGTCTTCACAAGCTCCACGTTCAAGGAATTGCCGCCTCCTTCGGCCCGTGGCCCTTGTTCAGTGCCATGTGCTGTTCACTAGCAGTGTTATGTATCATTGATCTATATTACTGTACCTCATAAACTGTTTGCTACAATTTGTATGACAAAGGTATGCAACTGTATGACTGAGGTGAACACAGGGAAAAAGGACAATGAAAAAGATAAAAACTGAGATATTTATGTAATGTGTTTAACAAAAAGGTATAAATTGATGTACATCAATAAACGATGAAAAGAAAAACATCAATTGATACGAGTCAATAACATATTAACAAGAAAGTATCAATCGATGAACGTGAATAAATAAGTTAAACAAGAGAAAACCGATGAAAACCGCCGCCGACTCAGCAAGTTGATCGGGTCGCATGGCCACGAGCGGGTGTCGTCCAGGTTGTAGGCGTCTCCGGGGGCACCTTGGAACGGTTTGAGCCCGGCCTGTTATAGCTTCCTGATTATCTCCACCGCCTTCCTGAGGCCTCGGGTCTCGTAGTCGGCGATCTGGTCCCTCTCCGTCGGCCAGGGCTCCTGGTTCCTGTTGACCCAGATGGTGTTGATGCCCGCCAGCTTGGCCGGCCTTATGTCGCTGAGCGGCGTGTCGCCGACGCTCACGGTCTCCACGGGCCTGGCTTTCGCCAGTCTAAGCGCCTTCCTGTAGTACTCCGGCTCGGTCTTCAGCACCCCTAGCGTCTGTTCGCTGAACGTGTGCTTGAAGAACTTTTTACCCGTCCTGAGCTCAATGGTCTTGGCCTTCAGCCCCGCCGCGTAGCCCGTGCTCAGGCAGAGGGTGAGGCCCATCTCTTTGAGGGCCTCGAGGGCGGGGACGGCGTCGGGGTAGTAGATGGGGTTCTTCTTCGCCGATTCCCGGGCTTCCTCGAACTTGGCGCATATGAGGTCGGCCGCCTCATCGTCGAAGGGCAGCTCAAGGTGGTCGAAGAGAAGTGAGCAGTGGAACATCAGGTCGTCGTGGCGTTTTATGTATCTACGATGTATCAGGGCGCGGTGGATGTCGAAGACCCATACTTGGTAGAGCTCCTCCCCGCTGTACCCCAGGACGCCGTCGAGGCTGCGCTCCATGACGCCGTCCATGTCGTGGAGGGTGCTGTCGTAGTCCATGAGGACGGTTGTGATCATCAGACACACGTAATAGCCACGGCTTTATTTAACCGCCGCATAGGTGTGGTTATGAGGCTCGTGGTGCCGGAGGGGCTCCTCCTGGACATGATGGATGTGGCCCGTGGCGTCCACCCGAGGGAGATTATACTGCTCCTCCGGGGAAAAAGGAGAGGCGACGATATCACGGTCACCGAGTACCTTTTCCCGCCTTTCGGCGGAGGAGGCAGGGGCTTCGCCTCGTTCCCGGCCCACATGCTTCCCATAGACTTCACCATAGTGGGGACGGCTCACAGCCACCCCTCGGGTAACCTCACGCCTTCGGTGGGGGACCTTCACAACTTCTACGGGCGTGTGATGATGATCCTCGGCCCCCCGTTCACCCGGGAGGCCGTGCGGGCCTACGGCAGGGGCGGGGAGGAACAAGAGGTATATATCGCTAGAGAGTGAATATGTTGTACGATCAGCGAGGCACACGTTATGGGTAAAAGGGAGTCTCTGGCGAAGGCGGTCACCCTCCTGATGAACGCGCCGCTGCTCGCCGTGGCAACGTTCGCCTACATCTACCTCACAGACCCAGCCGCACCGGCTCCCTCGGCTCTGGTGACGGCGATATTCTTCTCGGGCGTCCTGCCAATCTTGATCATATTCATCCAGAGGAGGAGCGGCATAGTGACGGAGATGATGGTCAACGAGAGAGACGAGAGGACCAAGCCGTTCCTGGGGGCGATATCCAGCTACGTGCTGGGCACTCTGGCGCTCACCTACCTAGAGGCGCCGGCCGCCATGGTCTACCTCATGGCCTGCTACCTCGTAAACAGCATCTTCATGATGATCATAACCCTGAGGTACAAGATCAGCATCCACGCCTCCGGCGTAGCGGGGCCCGCCACATTCCTCGTCCACCAGTACGGCGTGAGGCTCTGGCCTTTGACCCTGGTCATGGTGTTAGTCGGGTGGGCGAGGCTCGAGCTGAGGATGCACACCCTGGGGCAGGTCGCGTGGGGGGTCCTGTTGACCGTGTTGCTGACGCTGACCCAGCTGGAGCTCTACCCCCTGCTCATCCGCCCACTATGATGGGGAACACGACGACCCTGTCTCCGGGCTCTAGCTTCGCGGAGTCCCAGAGCCTCCTGTCGTTGACGAGGACGCCGACGACGCGTCTGTCGTACGCGTATAGTATGTCCCTCCCTAGGTTCGCTATGAACTCCCTGAGGGTGGTGGGCTCCTCGACGACCCTGACGGTGAGGCTAGGGTACATCAGGTGAACCATACTCCCTCCTGATTTATACCTTGTCCAGCCCCAGGTCCCTGCGCCTCTGCAGGTACCGCCTGTACCAGGTGTCCACGTTCTCCGTGGTCACGTGGTCGCCGTGGTGCCTGAAGCCTCCGCGGAAGCCCTGGGGGACGTGCATGAGCTCGTGTATCAGGGTCCTGTCCTGGGCCTCCCTTGGGTAGTAGTCGAACTGCTCGTGGATTACCTCCATTATGTATGTGGGTTTCATGCCTAGGGTCTCCTGCCATATCCTGCCTAGGCCGTGTATCCTGGCTATGGTGTTCTTGGCCTTGCTGCCCCTGCTTCTGACGCAATGCAGCCTCCCCGGGTCCACGTGGTCGAAGCGCAGCATGTCTATCATCTCCTGTACGCGTTTCTTTATGTCCGGGGCGTCGAAGTACTCGATCACGGGGTTGTTTTCGTGTCGGTTGTGTAAAAGCCCAGCGGCAAAGCTTATTGGATGGATGGTCCATCCATTATGTGTGGGCTTCAAGGAGAACCGGCTGACCCCTGCCAGGAAGGCGTCTATGCTCGCCGTAATGACGGCGGCGGCCGTCGCCACTAACTACCTGCTCATAGGGGTCGTCAACGTCAAGTTCATGGATCTCATCGTCTTCACGGGTGGGTACATGTTCGGCCCGGTTTTCGGGGCCACACTGGGGGCGCTCATCTGGCTGGTGTACGGCACCGTCAACCCCTACGGCTTCAACCTGCTGACGCTGGCCGCCACGATCCTCGGCGAGATTCTATACGGCGTTGCAGGCGGCGTACTCAGGGTGGGTATGAGGGTGGAGCCCGGCTTGAGCCCCGACCTACGCCTCGGCGTCGCAGGGTTCCTGCTCACCTTCGTCTACGACGTGTTCACCAACGTGGTCTCGGCTTACGTAGCAGGCATCCCCGTGTCCGTCGCCTTGATCAGCGGCGTGCCCTTCGCCCTCATGCACGAGGTGAGCAACGCCGTCTTCTTCGCAGTGGGGCTACCCCCCCTCCTTCGAGCCATCGGGAGAACGATGAACATTGAGTGAATCCACCTACAAGTGGGCAGCGGCCCTCCTTCTATGCACCACCATAGCGTCAGGCGCCGCCGCCCTCTACCTGAACAACCGTTTGAACGCCCTTGAGACAGACTACGATAGAACGCTAAGCGAGCTGGAGGAGTTCACCGCCACCGTGGACGTTAAGATAGACTACGGGAACGGCACCGTGGCGTGGTTCAACGGCACGAGGATAGGGGCGGGCGAGTCCCTGTTGAACGCCACGCGGCGCGTCGCCGAGATAGACTACACGATGTACGAGTTCGGGGTCTTCCTGAACACGGTGAACGGCGTCGGCGGCGACCCGGACAAGTACTGGCTCTGGAGCTACATCGACGACGGCTGGCAGTCAGGCATGGTTGGCGCCGACCAGTGGAGGCTCCACGACGGAGACACGGTTGCGTGGACCTACACCGGATTCTCATAAAGCTTAACCGGGGCCGGGGCTACCAGAGACCGTGAAACCCGTAGAGACCCTGCACGCTCTTTCCGGGAAGACGGCGCCAGGCAGGGCGCCCGAGTTCACCCCCGCCCACGTGCTTATCGCCCTGTTGGTCATAAAGGAGAGGAGCCCCGGCAGGAAGCAGCTCTCCGCCGACCTCCGCCTCGGCGAGGGCACCATCAGGAACCTCTTGAGACGGCTGGCCGATGAGGGGCTGGTGTCTTCCACCCGTCGAGGCGTGGAGCTGACCGCCGAAGGCGAAGGCCTACTGGCGGAGCTGGCAGAGTGCATCAGGGGCACGCCGGCCCCGAGGAGCCATCTGACCTTGGGGGAGTACAACCACGCCGTGCTCGTCGCCGGCGGCGCCCAGAAGGTGAGGCTGGGCGTCGAGCAGAGGGACCACGCCCTGATCTCCGGCGCGTCCGGCGCCACCACTCTGGTTTACGTGGACGGAGGCTTAGAGGTCCCGGCTCTGCCCGACGCCGTGGAGGAAGCCGTAGCCGAGTCCATTATTGGGCTGGGGCCTAGGGACGGCGACGCCGTGATCATAGGAACCGCCGACGACGCCTTCGCGGCCAAGCTAGGGGCCTACGCGGCGGGCCTCGAACTGTTAAGCTAGCCTGCATTCGGAGCTGTTTTTACGAAGAGCTGGAAGAGGGCCGTAGCGGCGAGGAGGATTAACGAGATGACCCCGAACGCGGGGACATAGTCCAGTCTAGATAAAAGCAGGCCGGTGAGTATGGGGCCGGAGGCGTGTCCAACATCCCAGAGGCTCCCGAAGACCCCCATGGATGTGCCGAAGCCCCGCGCCTTGGTCTGCTCGGCCACCATGGCGGCGGTGGACGAGGTCACCATCGACTCCCCGAGGCCGAACACCATGGTAAGGCCACACAGGAGGACGAAGTCCCTCGTCAGGGGGTACAGTATGAAGGCGACGAGGNNGACGAGGCAGATGATCATACCCGCCGTTATCATGGGCTTCCTCCCCCTCCTGTCCGACAGCCTGCCCATGAAAGGCTTAGTGAACATCAGCACGACCAGCTGTACGCCCCAGAGAACCCCCGCGTGGAAGCTGGTGAGGCCCGCGGTCACCGTCACGTAGACCGGCAGGAAAGCCTCCAGCGCCCCAACCGTCAGATTCTGAACTCCCTCCATGCTGCTCGTGAGGAGCACCTGGGCGTCCGTCGCCACGGCCCAGACGTCCTCACGGAACTTATGCATCACACCCATCACGGTGGGCGGCTCGGGGGAAGCCCTGCTGGGCAGCCTTCCCCACAGGAGGAAGACTAGGCACAGGGAAACACTTCCCAGTGCCCCGACTATGAGGTATACCTGCTTGAACACAGCAAGGCCCGGGTCGTCGCCTCCGAGGAGTCTAAGCAGGCCCCCGCCTAGCGGCGCCGCCAGCAGCCCGCCCAGCATCCCCGCCGAGGAGTATGTGCCTACGAGCTCGCCCTTCCTCTCCCCCGCGACGTCCATGATGACCGCCATAGCGACCGGGCCGTAGATGGCCGTGGCGAAGCCGTGGAAGAACCTGATGGCCACCAGCAGCCTGTAGTCGTTGACCAAAACATATGTGAACGGCATCAACCCGAAGATGACGGTGGCGGCGAGGAGCGCCGCCCTCCTGCCATAGATGTCGGACAGTGTCCCCGCTGGGGCCTTAAAGAATATGCCTGTGACGGTGGACATGCCCACGGCGAGCCCGATGGCCGCCGACGAAGCGCCTAGGCTCCTCGCGAACAGCGCCAGCAGAGGCGTCCTGGCCATCCCGTAGCTCAGACGCGCGAAGAAGCCTATGAGGACGAGAGCCACGAAAGTCTCTCTTACCTTCCTCGGTTCAGACAACGAGTCACCTGTGGAGACTGTGTCGCCGTGGATAAAATTCTGTCTGCTATACAATCTCGTGCGGATACCTCTAAATCCTTTAAACACAGATAGTATCCATGCGGCATTTCGGCTACGGCTCTAACCTTAACATGGAGTTCCTCCGGGGCTACTGCCCCGGAGCCGAGTTCGTAATGAGGGCCTACCTCCCCAACTACGAGGTCCAGTTCCGGTTCTGGAGCGAGAGGCGGCAGGGCGGCATCAGCACCATCATCGAGACGCCGGGCGGCCTCGTCCACGGAGTAATCTACGAAGTCCCCGAGGACGAGCTACTAGACCTGGACGTGCTGGAGAGCGTCCCCCAGGGGCTCTACAGGCGGCAGACTTTCCTGGTCCTCGGCGAGGACGGGGGGTGGCATGAGGCCGACCTGTACAGGGTGGCCGAGCCCAAGGGGCCCTTCACGCCTTCAAGGAGCTACGTGGAGCTCATGCTAGCCGGAGCCAAAGCCCACAGATTGGCGCCGGAGTATGTTAAAAAGATAGAAGAGATCTACGAGGGGTCACGTTGACCTCTCGTAGACGACCTCGCCGCCTATGACGGTCATCACGACCTTGGTCTCGATGATCTCCTCGGGGTCCACGGTGGTTATGTCCCTGTCCAGGACAACGAGGTCCGCGTGCTTACCCGGTTCAATGGAGCCCTTGACATCCTCGCTCCCCTCCAGGTAGGCCGCGTTCCAGGTGTACGCCTTGATCGCGTCCATAACCGGGACAGCCTCGTCCTTGCAAAGGTAGTTGCCTCCCCTCGACCTCCGCGTCACGCAGCCGTATATGCCCGTGAGGGCCCAGTTCTCGCCGAAGCCGTCGCTGTTCCCCGCCGCCACTATGCCGTGGTCCCTGAAGCTCTTCATGGGGTAGTAGCCGCAGAGCCTGTCCAGGCCCAGGGCGGCGATGTGACTGTCCCCAATAGGGTGGCAGAAGCCTATGCTGGCCGAGACGTTGATATTGAGCCTCGCCATGCGCTCCAGCTGACGTGGCAGGACGTAGCCGGCGTGCTCTATCCTGTGCCTGTGATCGGGCCAGGGCTTGGAGTTTATGGCCTCCTCCAGGGCGTCGAGGGTCATGTCTATGGCTCGGTCCCCTATTGCGTGTGTGCACGTCCTTATGCCCGCGACGTGGCACCTGACGATCTCGTCCGTGAGGTCCTCCCTGGTGCACCTGATGATGCCCTTGTTGCCCGGGTCGTTGGCGTAGTCCTCGTTGAGGGCCGCGGTGAGGCTGCCCATGGCGCCGTCTGTCCCCACCTTGACGCCCACGACGCTGAGCCTGTCGCTCCACCTGAACGGGGGCCTCAAGCCTTGACGGCCCAGGTCGCTCGTGGCGTAGCCGTTGTAGGGCGTCATGCCGTCCAGCATCAACCCTATGCGTATCCTGAGTTTCTCCTCCTCGTCGAGGGTCTGGTAGGCTTGTGCCTCGGGCGCCTTGATGTGGGCCTCGTGGATGGTGGTGAGGCCCCAGCTGAGGTACTGGTCCTCCAAGGCGGGCCAGTTCTCAACGAGCAGCTCTATCTCCTTGAACCCGGTGGGCTTGGGTATGAGTCCTCTCACCATGTCCATGGCCGCTATCTCGTCGAGTCGGCCCGTGGGCTCCCCGTTCTCGTCTCGCTCGATGTTGCCCCCCGGCGGCTGGGGTGTGTCCTTGGTGATGCCGGCGATCTCCAGGGCCAGGCTGTTGGCCACGGCGTTGTGGCCGCCCGCCCTCCCCAGGTATATGGGGTGCGCTGCTGAAGCCTTGTCGAGGTCGTACCTGTTGGGGAACCGCTTGTCCCCCCACTGGCTCTCGTCGAACCACGAGCCGACCACCCACTCCCCCTCCTGCTTCGCCGCCGCCTTCTCCCTGAGCGCCTCTACCACGTCGCTTAGGCCGCGCATGGGCGGGGTCTTACAGTTAACCCAGTCCAGCTGGAGCCCCCGCCTGATGCAGTGCTCGTGGGTGTCTATGAAGCCGGGGAGCGTCAGCTTTCCCCCCATGTCTATTACCTTCGTGCCGCTGTTTGCGAGCTCCTTTACCTGCTTCGTCGATCCAACCGCCAGTATCTTGCCGTCCTTCACGGCCACCGCCTCGGCGACGGTGCCGCCCTCGTCCACCGTGACAACCTTCCCTTTCACCAAAACCAGGTCGGCGCCCATGACGCTCTCCTTGAAGCCTTCAGACAAAACCGTTCACCTGTAAATCCATGGTGTCAAGGTATTAATATCCCCTACCCACAGATGCCTTGAGATGCCGGCCAAACGGTTCGTCGCCTTCGTGTGCCTCGGGGACAGCCTCACCGTAGGCTACCATTCGCCCAGCCACTACGGCGGCTACGCGGAGACGCCCTACACGGAGGTGCTTGAGGCCATGGCACGCGCCAGCCTCCAGGAGCTGGGGCTCAAAGGCTACGAGGCTTTCTTCATCAACAAGGGCATCAACGGCGACAGCACCGACGGGATGCTTGGACGGTTCCGGACAAGCGTCGAGGCCGAGCGCCCCGACTACGTAATCATCTGGGGCGGCATAAACGATCTCTACGCCGGGAGAGAGCCGGGGCGCGTCATGGAGAACCTGAAGAGGCTCTACGCATTAACCCTCGGGATCCAGTCCAAGCCCATAGCGTGCACGTTGACACCCACGGAGGCCGATGACCGCATGAACACGCGGATAGGTGAGCTCAACGCCCTCATGACGGAGCACAGCGACAGCGAAGGATTCATGGTAGTGGACCTCTTCTCCTCCCTCGCCAGCCCAGACGGGCGTCTGAACCCTGTGTACAGCGACGACGGGGTTCATCTATCGCCACGGGGCTACGCAGCGGTGGCCCGCGCGGTCTTCGATGAGGTGGTCCGCTTCATCTTGGAGGGGTTGGCCGAGACCTCGCAGGATTTATAACGGACCTTCATATATCCGTGGTGAGGCTTGGGAATGCCTAAGAAGAGAAGTAGCGGAGGACGCAGCAAAGGGGGGAAAGGGCGGTCCGGCATGGTCCAATGCAGCTACTGCGGCGCCCAAGTACCACGAGACAAAGCAAAAAAAGTGACCAGGTACACCAGCCTGGTGGACTCGAGGATTCTTAAAGAGCTCAGAGATCAAGGAGCACGCATCAGCCGCACCAAGACGACAAAGTATCTATGCATAAGCTGCGCCGTACACCGGGGGGTCGTGAAGATCCGGTCAAAGGACGACCGGAAATACGTGCCCAGAAGGCGCAGGAGAAGGCGCTAGTCTTTCTCGACCATTTTTTTGAAGTAGAGCACCCGCTGGGCAACCGTTAAATGAGCCAGCGCCGCGAGCGCCGCGACGCCGTAATCTAACGCGTCCAGCCACCAGTACGAGGCGAGGCTGCACGCGGCGAGGAAGATCATTCGCTCTGCTCGTTCGAAGAGCCCCACGCCCGCCATCGGGACATCCTCCGCCTCGGCTCTGCTACGCGTGTAGCTAACCATGAGGCTTCCAGTCAGGGCTAGGAGGCCCGCGGGCACGCTGCACAGCCGTCCGGCGGTGACGCCCATGAGCACAACGGCGTCGCTGTACCTGTCGGCCACCGAGTCGAGGAAGCCACCCAGCCTCGACGCGTTGCCTGTGCCTCGGGCGAGCACCCCGTCCACCGCGTCCAGAAGCCCAGAGAGGAGGATGGTCAAGGCACCGTAGACGAGGCGCATCCTGTCCTCGCCCCAATACGCGTAGAGCCACGCCGAGACAAGAGCGACGGCAAGCCCCAGCGCCGTGACCTGGTTCGGCGTCACGCCCAGCCGTGCCAGTGGATTCACTAAGACAGTCACCGCATTCTCGAACTGTTTCTTGAGGTTACTGGACACCAAGTCGAGTGTGAAATACAGCCGATGGCCGGTTTAAGTTTATCCGAGCTGCTCCGCTATGCCCCTCGCCGCGACGATGCCCGTGGCGGCCGCGCCGACGATGCCCCTGCTCACGCCGGCGCCGTCCCCCGCGACGTAGAGGTTGGGTATGCTGGTCCTCAGCCCATCGTCGGTCTCGATGCGCATGGCGTAGAACTTTATCTCCGGCGCATACAGGAGGGTGCTGTCGGCTGCTATGCCGGGCATCACCCTGTCGAGCATCTCCAGGCTCTCCATGAAGTCCATGGTCAGTCTGCGGGGGTACGCCATGGCGATGTCCCCCGGCGTCACGTCGCCCAGCGTGGGCTCCACGTGGCTCCTGCTGAGCCTGTCCAGGGTGCTGCGCTTGTGGCTGCGGAGGTCGCCCAGCCTCTGGATTATGGGCTTGTGGCCGCCGAGCGTGTTAGCGAGCTGGGCGATACGGCGGCCGTACTCTGTGGTGTTCTCCAGGGGCTCGGTGAGGCTCACCCTGGTGAGCAATGCGAAGTTGGTGTTGCCGCTCTTGGTGTCCCTCATGCTGTGCCCGTTGGCGCCGAAGCGGCTGTCCCC
>JABAOC010014536.1_pt6 | contig 12252 bp, 9 predicted proteins | sample 7062161 | NCBI WGS metagenome assembly JABAOC01 (sample SAMN14538625, study PRJNA623070) | marine sediment metagenome | biome: marine biome [ENVO:00000428]; feature: marine pelagic biome [ENVO:01000023]; material: deep marine sediment [ENVO:00002113] | place: India: Gulf of Khambhat ... | reverse complement strand
TGAGTACTGTTTGGCTAAGTATACGACCTGTGAGGTTGATCTGGTGCTCAAAAAGGGAGAAAACAAGCTCAGGTTTGAAATCGACAACGTGTATCAGGACAATGCAGAAGACTTTCAAGCCAGGTTTGAAAAGCTCGTCGTCACCACCGAAGAGAAAGAAGACCTTCAGATCCACTTTTCTCAGGGATGGAAAAAGCCGAGACGAAGAGAAATCATGCGCTCAAGGAATAAGAGTGTCTTTTCTGTCTTCAATGATTCACCACCTCGGGCGGCTAAACTTTTATTCCGAGGAAGGCTCAACATTCCCCTGGACGCGGTTCGATCTCTGTACAGAAGAGAAGTCGAATACATGGATCGAGAGATAGGAAGACTTCGGAAAAAATTGGAAGAATTGAAGCTTTTCGAGAAGACTCAGATCGTGATGGTCGGTGACCACGGAGAAGGACTAGGAGAGTATTTCATCCGGAAAGGCGTTCATCATGTTGGACACATCCATTACCTGTATGATATCTACATGAGAGTTCCGCTCATCATCTGCCGTCCTTCTGAAAAATCAGCGGGGCGGCGGGAAAAAATGCCAGTCACGCTCCTCGATATAGGACCGACAGTCATGGATATGGTAGGTTTCCGCAGGATGTCTCATTTCACGGGTCGGAACCTGTTTGACCTGAAAAGTGATGCTCAACAGTTCTCCGTGTTTGAAGAGACATACAAGCCGGAAGCGATCAGGGATAAGTTTGCGATCCTCAAGCATCCCTGGCATCTCGTCCTCACACCAGAGGAAAAAACCTATGAACTCTTCAACTTGAGTCAAGATCCTCGAGAGAGGGAAAACATCTATCAAGAAAAGGCGTTACCTCCAGAAGTGATCGAGTTGAAAAAGAAGCTCGATTCATTGGCTCGAAAAGCCCTGGCGGAAAAATCCGAAATAAAGATAGACGACAAAACCAAAGAAATGCTCAGGGCCTTGGGTTATATCAGATAGATTTTTTTCCTTTTCTGGGCTGAAAAATTCGGTAGATTCGACCCGGAATCCTGAATAAAACCCTGTTCAAAAACCTGAAAAGGGACGGTCTCTGCTGAGGGCTTAAAGAGGCGAGCCGAGACTTTTTTTTCTGCTCGGCCAGGACTCTCTGGACGATCGGACAGGACAGGCTGTCCAGGCAGTAAGGACTGAGCTTCCCTTGACTGAGATAGCGGCGAATTTCCTGAAGCTGGGGGGAATTCCAGGCCGTCTCATATTCGGACATCGGAGCGATGGGCTGGCTGCCGTGACAGCAGGGCAGGATCCCCCGCCTCAGGATGTAGTAGCTTTCCCATGGCTCCCTACAGAGCGGCGGCCGCAAGCGGGATGCTTCCTGTTGGCCGAGGTTTTTGTTTTGGCCTGCCATCATGTTTTCTTTATCTATCCTAGAAGCGCTGTTTTTCAGGAGTAAGCGGCGTTTTCAGATCGGCCTCTTCTTGAGCACCGAAGGTAAACTGGTTGGCAATCGGGACTCCGTAGCGGGCAGAATATTCATCACACTTTCGGAAGATGTCTTCCAGTTCACTCGGTGATAGGAGTTCTTTCTCGTAGTCAAAATGGTATCCAGCCCGATCGACCTCGATTTGAGGATTCTCGAGATAATTCAGAGGCCGGAGGACGAGGGCCTCGGCTTCGACTTTTTGACAGAGGCGAAAGTACGACTCGAGGTCGTCCGTGTTCACCTTCATCGGCATGAAAACCATGTAGATTTTAGGGAGGTTGTTCCTTTTTTTCCTCTCCTTGTTCAGGTGCAGGAGGTTGGGAAGGATGGTATCCCAACGATCATTCCGGATTTTCTGGTAAGTTTCTTTACTCGCGGCGTCCAGAGAAATATACAGGTAGATCGGTTTACCCACAAGAGCCTCGATCGTCCGCCGGGAGAAAGCTTGTCCGTTCGTCGAGAGTTCGAGGATTTTATTGTGTTCCTGGCAAAAATCAAGGATTTCACCGAATCGCGGATGAAGGAGAGGCTCTCCGAATGAGCAGTTGATGATCAGTCGAGCTGAGCGGAAAAAGGGTCCGTATTCCTCCAGAGTCTTCTCGTCGACTGGGGTGTCGACGTGTTCTCCCTCGAGAGTCTTCATCCTTTCCCAGAGACAGTAGACACAGGGAGGCTTGACGTTACATTTTCCGTACAGGTCAACACCCAAATTCGGAGGGAATGATTCCAACTCGGTTTTTCCGGCCAGCATTTCCTCGTGATTGCGAAGGACATTCTTGTGGAAGAGGAGAAAATTTTCATGCTGTTCCTTCTCATCGTGGAAGGCGGGTGAGCCGACCCGGATCGCCAACTCTCTACGATCTTCCTTGCGGAGAGATGGTTTGTTTATCTTGAGGTCGAGCTCTTGGAAGGCGGGCTCGGTTTGACGACTTGCTGCCTCAGAGAGGTTGGATTGAAGCGGAAAACTGTAAAAATTCCACTTAGGAAGCAGCTGGATTTCTGAGAGAGGATTTCCGTTGAGGAAAACAGCAATTTTTTGGCTGAAATCGGAATATTCCGAAAATATAAAGAAGGAGACATACTTATGGTTTCTGGACTCGGGCGGAGCAAGATTGATTTTTGCCCTGTTCTTCATCCAGCGAAAAGGAAATAAATCTCCGCCTTCCCATCCATACCAACCTTCGAGGGAAGATATCCGCGTCAGGAGGAAGAAGAACCTCAATATCTTTCATTTTTACACTCAGTTCTCGGGGATCTCCCGGAGCCTTGTAGCCTGTGCTCGCTTTGAATTCAAACTGAAGGTCACCGGTGTCCTCAAAGGGGAAGGCATAGGTACTGAAATCGCTGTCGATTGTCCTCTCCCCTATTAGCTTACCGTTGATGAAGAGTCTAAGCTGAATGATTTTCTGGTCAGGATGAGAATGCTCGGCCGTGAAGCACAGATATTTATTTCCAGAGGCCGGATAATTTTCGATCGACATGGTGGCCGTTTTTTTCATCCAGCGGAAGGGTTGTGTCCCGTCGTGTTCCTCTGGATACCAGCCGGTTCCGTGTCGAAGATGAGTTCGTTTCATTGTCGTCGCCTGGAGAAAGCTGATTATATTCTCTCCCCTGCCCCCTGTCAATCAGGGAACGTCTTCGTTGACTTTGGCTTGACAGATGGTTGTTATTTTGACAAAAAGGTCAGAGGTTATTATAAAACTAACAAGAAAGAGACCAGTCCGTTGAAAATCAACAATAAAATTCTCGTCATCCTTTTTTTTCTCCTGTTGACGTTCATCCATCTCCTTCCTCTCTCTCTCCATCCCACCCATGCCGTATCGGAAACGATCGACAGCCTGTTGAACACCTGGATCCTTTCCCATGGGCACCACCATTTCTTTACCCGCCCTCTGCAGATATTCCACGCCAATATTTTCTATCCCCATCCGCTCACGCTGACCTATTCAGAACATCTCTTTCCTCAGGCCCTCGTTTCGGCACCGATTCAATACCTGACAAATAATCCGATTTTGGCTTACAACTTTGTCTTTTATCTTGCCTATGTACTCAACGGATTGGCGATGTTTCTGTTGGTCCGGTATCTGACAAAAAATGATCTGATAGGGGTCATTTGTGGGATTATGTTTACCTTCAACGCCTACAACATGAATCATATCTCTCATCTCCAGCTGCTCCATTCCTGGCCGATTCCGTTGGCTTTTCTGTACCTTCATAAGTTTTTTGAAGACAAACGTTTGAAACATTCAGTCTTGTTTTCTGTCTTTTTCGCTGTCCTAGCGATGTGCAGCCTCTACTATGGATTGTTTTTTCTGGCCGTCCTGACCTTGATTCTTCCTCTCTCTTTTTTAATATACCGAAAAGAAATAAACCTTACTGGGCTCTGCAAACTGGCGATTCCTCTGGGTTTAGCCGGAGTGTTTCTTTTTGTCTTTTCCCTTCCTTACCAGTCTCTGTTTAAGGTTTTCAGGTTTCAGCGGAGCTTGACCGAAGGGGCGGACCTGGTGAATTTCCTGGCTGTTACTCCGAAGAATGTGTTCCTATCCAAGTTGATGACTCCTCTTGGTCGTCACGAATACTTTTTAAGTCCTGGGATTATTGTCCTTGTCTTGGCCGCCGTGTCCATCCTGTCCAGGAAAAGATACTTTCATCTGAAGGCAAAAGCTTTGAGAATAACAATCCTCATCATCGTCTCCTTCTGTGTGCTTATCATAACGCTGACAAAGGTGACCGGAGGGTTTTCTCTGAATTTAGGACTTTTGAGTCTTTCGGCTCATAACGTGTCCAAACAACTCTTTCCGATTTTGATTATCGGCCTTCTTATTCTACTCAGCGGGCTCTTTCGTTTTTTATCTCAACCCGAAGAGGAACTGACCAGCAGTCATGGATATTTCTTCTTGTATTTATCTCTTTTATGTTGGGCTCTTCTCCTTTCTTTCGGAAGTTCGCTGAGCTTTATGGGGGATTCAACATCAATGGTACCTCTTCCCTTCAAATGGTTCTACGAACATGTTCCTGGCTTTAAAGGGATTAGGGTTCCTTCACGGTTCGCTGTCTTCGTAATCTTCTCCACAGTTCTTCTGGCCGGTTTTGGGCTGAAGTCTATCCTAACCAAGTTTGATAAGAAAAAATGGGTTGTCTGGAGCAGTGTCGTTTTGCTACTTGTTTTAAACCTGGAATATTTGAGTGTTCCTCAAAGGACACGCGTCGTTCCGATCAAGGATGACATTCCCCCCGCATACCGATGGTTGGCGGAGAAAGCCAAACCAGGACCGATCATTGAGCTTCCTTTTCACAAAAAAATCGGTCACGATGCAGTCTACATGTATTTTTCCATCTTTCATAGGAAGAGGTTGGTTAATGGCTACAGCGGTTTCTTTCCGCCGGCGATTTTTTACATCCGTGAAGTCTTTAAGACCTTCCCCTCACCCGCGAGCTTGGATATTCTGAAAACATTAGGGATAAAGTACGTTGTTCTCCATCCGCGAATGTTCGAGGATACAAAGTCCGACAGAGTCGTCCGGAATCTCCAGGACGATTTTTCCTCAGAATTGCGGTTGATAAAGACATTCCGATATTCTCCCGCGCGGCCCCATTTTTTTGAAGACAAGTTCAGGGAAGACCTTATCTACGAGGTAATACCCGATAAAAAACACGAAAAAAAGCCTGAGCCTGAAACCGACCTGACGACCATCCCTCCAGAAGCTTGGACGATAACCTCAAATCGGAATCCAACCCATCTCCCTCTTCTGGTGGACGATGACCTGAGCACGATGTGGTCGACGAGGAAGGCGAAAAAGACAGGCGATTTTCTCCTTGTGGAGTTTAAGGAACCGAAGAGAGTTGAGAAGGTGTCCTTGTTTCTCGGGGATGCTGACTTTGGTTATGCGATCAGAATCCGGGTTAAAACGTCATCAGACGGCACTCGATGGCGTACCTTCAAGCACCTCTACTCTCCCGGAGAATTCGCAGAAAACCTGATTTCTTCTCCCCTCAAGCTTGTCCAGAACATCCGGTTGAGAGGGAAGAAAGTCAAATTCCTGAAAATCATTCAGTCGGGTAGAGACAGGACGTTTTGGTGGTCTGTGGCTGAATTGAAAATTTACAAAAAACAAGAGAGAAAAGCAGAAGAATAGGCCCTATTCCTTCCTACTCTACGTTGAGGACGTGAATCGCCTTCCCTTTGATCTTCATGGCCGCTTCCATCACGGCTTCTGATAACGTGGGATGAACATGGACGGTTGAGGCGACATCTTGGATTTTAAGCCCCTTGTGGACGGCCAAGCTCATCTCAGCGATGAGTTCACTGGCCTGAGGGGCGAGAATATGGGCCCCTACGAGGCGGTCCTCCTCGTCGGCGATGAGCTTGACCAAGCCTTCTGACTGTCCGAGGGTTAAGGCTCTTCCGCTGGCCTGGAGGGAAAACGATCCCACCTGGATTTTGATGTTTTTTTCCTTTGCCTCTTCCTGGGTTATGCCGACCGAAGAAAACTCGGGTTCGGTGTAGACAGCCATCGGAAGGGCCGCGTAATCCATCCGGTGCTTATTTCCACAGGCGTTTTCGACGGCAACGATCCCCTCGTGCGAGGCTTTGTGAGCAAAGAGTTGGCCGCCGATAAGGTCACCTATGGCATAGACACCTGGGCTCTGGGTTTCGAGGTTTTCGTCAACCCGGACGAATCCGGACTCGTCCAGAGGAAGGCCGATTTTTTCGAACCCGGATGAGTTGGGCGTCCGGCCCACGGCCAACAAAGCTTTGTCTCCTTTGAATTCAAAAGGCTTCTGATCCCTCAAACACACTCCTCTAAGGCAAACCTTGTCCTCCTCAACGCTTAATTTTTTTATCTTCATCTGGGTGTGGATACGAAGACCTTGAATCTTGAGGAGTCTTTGCAACCGTTTCGTCATTTCTTTATCAGCTCCAGGAAGGATAGAGGGAAGAATCTCGAGAATAGAGACTTCGGCTCCAAGTTTTCGGAAGATCAGCCCGATTTCAAGCCCGACGGCTCCGGCTCCGATAACCAACAAGGCCTCGGGTATTTCTTCAAGCTCGAGAGCCTGACGGCTGGTGATGACCCCCTGACCGTCCGGGGTAATAAAAGGTAACACGGCCGGCTGACTCCCGGTGGCCAGGATGATTTTGTCCGATGAGAGGGCCTGTTCCCGGTCTTTGGTTTGGACATGGATCTGTCTATCATCCTGCAGCGTTGCCCGACCCCGGATGAGGTGGATCCCGTTCCTTTCCAGAAGGAATTCTATGCCTTTGACGAGGCGGTCGACGTTTTCTTGCTTTTCCTTCTGGATCCTTCCCCAGTTAACGCCGACTTGGGCCCGGGGACCATCGAGATTCTTGTTTGTGTGAAACTCTGAGTAGAGTTTGGCTTGATGGAGAAGGTATTTGGTGGGGATGCATCCCCAGTTGATGCATGTTCCCCCGATGCGTTCTTTTTCAACCAGAACCACTTTTTTACCGAGCTGAGCGGCCCGAAAAGCGGCCACGTACCCTCCTGGCCCGCCTCCGATTACCGCAATATCGTATTGTTCACTCATGTTTCCCTTCTTTCCCTGGACCTCAACTCATCCAAGATGGGAATGTTTGTTTTTTGTCAAGACCACCGTATTATACTCTTTCTCCTAATTTTTGATAAATAGTAACTGCCACGAGCGGGGATCTTCTTGTCCGCTCCATCCAAGCCGATGCTTGACAGGCGAGGAGAAAACGGAAAAAATATTACGCTTAAGAGGAGGAATTATCTGAATCTGAAGAAAACCTCATTCATTCCCTTCCTTATCTTATTTGTTTTGTCTTCTTGGTTTAATGCCCAGGCTGAAGACCAAGCTTATCTCTGGGGTCGGGTGATAGATGCCGATCAAGAGCCCATCCCCGGAGTCAGGATTCGGGTCGAGAGCAAAGCGGCCCATTTTAAGACGGCGACGACGAGCGATGCCGATGGCTTATTTCAGATCTGGGGACTTCCCTTCGGGATATATACCCTTGTCTTTGAAGGAGGCGATGCGAACATCCATGTCGTGAGGGAATTCGTCTGTGAGCCCTCTCAAACATACTATATCGAAGTCCTGTTGATTCCTGGAAAAGTCGAAACATCACCTTCCCCTGTCCAGGTCGATTACACGAGCTGTCTCCATCAGACTCTGATCGGTCAAAAACAGATCCGTGAATATCCTTCGGGGCACTCTGTTTGGTCTCTAGTCGAGAATCAAGATTTATCCGCCACGACCAACCGCATCGATGTTGGCGGACTCTGGAGCAGTGAACCGTCTCTTTTCAGTGCCCGGGGAGGATGCTCTTGGACGCAGAGTCTTTACCGCCTGAACGGCCTGGATGTGACCGATCCTTACTGGACCGGAATGCCTCTGATGTATCCAGATTTCTTCTCCTTGGAATTTACGAGACTGACCAACGGCGGGTTTTTCCCGGCTGGGATCTCTCCGGGCGGTACCCTCAACCTCTCAACTCGCCAGGAAACAGCCGAACTCCACGGCGCAGCCTCTGTGTTTTTCATCTCCAAAAAATTCTCGAGCACAAACATCACCCTCGAGCTCGAAGCCGAAGGCATGACCGGCAGCCATTCTTTCAATCACCTCATCGAGGGAAGTGTCGTCCTCTCCGGTCCCCTGGCTTCAGACAAGCTTCTTTTCTCGGCTGCGGTTTCCAGTTTTCGTCTGTCCCGTGATTTAGCCGATTATGATCAGCAGGACAAGGCCTCCCTTCTCTCCGGCTTTTTCAGTCTTAAAAGAGTTTTTTCCGATGGAAACCTTCGATTTCTATGGTCAGGGCAGGTGCTGGATAGGCCCTCTCACGGCGCTGGAAGGGATATTCCTTTTTCCTCCACTCTTGACCGCCAGGATGTCTACAACATCCTCCAGCTTTTGTGGAACATGAGGTTACGGGACAATCATGTTCTTAACCTGGGCCTGGGCTTTAATCGCGGTACGATCAACGCCGATTTTCAAGAGGGACTGTTTCGTCGACACGGGATAGAAATTTTTGAGAATATTCCTTCAGGTGTGGCTCCCGCAGCTCACCAAGATATTCGGTCTTCTCTTCATTTTTTTATCAGAGGAGACTCATGGATCACCTCCCTAGGACGAGCCAAGCACAGGTTTCAGTATGGAAGCGAATTCCGTTATGTCTCCTCTTCTTCCTCCAAAAGCATCCTGGATGACCTCCATCTTCGGTTTTTCGATGGTGTCCCTCTGGAAATTGTGAGATTTAACAGTCCGGCCGAACATCGAGAGAGGGCGTTCCATCTGGATGTCTATGCCCAAGATGCGGTGAGCTTCCCGAGTTTCTTGACCCTGATTTTTGGTCTTCACCTCGTTTCGAGCCAGGGCTGGGTTCCTGATCGTCCCTCCTCTTCGGGACCAGGCGCTAACAGCATCCGTTGGCTGAATATCTCTCCCCGGTTTGGCCTTGTCCTTCCTCTGTCCAAGTCAAAGGCGACGGCTCTGAAAATATCATTAGCCCGGTTCTACTATTCGCTCCCCCTGAACTACTTGACCTACGGGAATCCGAACGCCTTGGGCGGACGGGTTTACTCTTGGGAGGATAAGAACAAGGACAGAGATTTTCAGGAGGAGGAAGCGGGTCGGCTTCTTCGGCGAGAAGGGGCCTTTTTTTCTGAGATAGACGAGGGCATTAAGAGGCCTCGAGTGGATGAATTGTCCGTTTCTTTTCATCATGTTTTCGGACGGAATTGGCACTTGACCGTGGCCGGATTCCTGCGGGAGCACAGAAGCCTCGTGGAAACACTCAACACGGGAGTCCCGTTTTCTTCGTATGAAGCTGTCCAGATCTTTGATATCGGAGACGACAGGATTCCTCAAAACCATGATGATCTGTCCTTCACAGTTTACAATCAAGCTCCCGAAACATTGGGGCAGGACTATTTTCTTTTGACGAATCCTGACCGGAAGACGAACTACTATGGCCTTGATCTGACCCTTGTCAAGAGATACGGAGAAAGATTTACTTTTTTTCTGACCTTGACGGCGACAGAGGCTCCGGGAACAACCAGTCCAGGAAACACGGAATGGGAGAACGACGACGGGGTGGTGGGTAGCCTGTTTGACAGCCCGAACGCCCAGATTAACGCGAGAGGTCGAGTGCGTTTCGATAGAGCTTACACGGGTCGGATCGGGTTCAATTATCTGGCCCCCTTTGGCCTAAGATTCAGCGGCATCCTGAAGTACTATGACGGCCAGCCCTTCACGCGTAAGATTATCGTCCGAGACTTCAACCAAGGTCCTTTTTTCATCCAAGCCTTCTCGCGGGGGGTAGCCAGGTACGAATACAATCTCACGTTCGATTTGCGGGTTGAAAAATCATTTGTTTTCGAGAAGACAAGGCTCAGGTTCATCCTGGATGGTTTCAACATCTTCAACAGCGGATTAGCGACTGAAGAGAATGAGTGGACAGGGCCCGAATTTCCGCTGCGGTGGGCCACGGAAATCCAGTCTCCAAGAGTCATTNNGCCGACGTGATAAATTATTTTTCTCGATGCTGGGATTATTCCGGGATAATCTTGAACGGTTATCCTGGACATCATTCTTGAATTGTTCCACCAAGTGTGGTATTCCAAATTTGCACTGATGCATTTATCGTTTTGGAAAAAAAGTCATCTCCTGTTGCTGACTATTCTTATTCTTTCGATTGTTCGCCTTCCTGCTCAGTCCCCTCTCTATTCCAACGAGGAATGCCTCGAATGTCATGGGAAATCCGATATCTTCCAGATTATGGCTGATGGGAAGGCCCGGTCTCTTTACGTGAATCCCGAACAATGGTCTCAAGATATCCACCAGAAAAGCCAGATGGTCTGTGTGGATTGTCATAAGAATGCTAGCCCCTATCTGCATTTCAGGGAGGGTTTCATCGATGTGGATTGTGCTCGATGCCATCCAGAAGAAGCGGAAGAATACCAGAAAAATGTTCACTTTGAGTATAAACCAGTGTCTGTGAGCAAGAAACTCCCGCTGTGTTACGACTGTCACACCAAACATGTCATCCTGAATCATGACGACCCATTGTCGTCGATAAACGAAGAAAGGATCGGACAGACTTGTGGAAACTGTCACGCCGAGGTCATGGTCGAGAGTCTCATGATGGGGGGCGCGTTGGGAAAAATATCCGGACATCGTAAGGGAGATCTTTCGGAAAGATTCGATATGAAGGTCTGTATCAATTGCCATTACGATGACGCCGCTCACGGAGCGAAGAGAGTCTACAAAGATTTCTGCATCCGCTGCCATGATGCTCGTTCCCCGGCTGGATTTGTTGTCGGACCGACTCATCTTAATTCGCAGACCTGGAGTCGATTCAATTTTCTAAGCAGTGGTTTGGTTTTGTTTTTTGTTGTCGGAATAGGCCTCTTTTTCGGGTACAGATCGAGGAAAGGAATCGTCAACGGGATGACAGGTTGGTATGACAGCATGAAAATCAAGGATGAAGAGACCTTGGAGGGGGAAAAAACAAGCCTTAGTCAGCCAAATGAGAAGAATAACACGATAACACAGTAGCCATGAAAAACGAAAAAAAGCGGTATGCCATGCTGATCGATTTAAGGAAGTGCATCGGCTGTAATGCTTGTGCGGTCGCCTGTAAAAGTGAAAATAATGTCCCGCTCGGTGTCTTNNAAGTCGAGAAAGGGAATTATCCAGATTCACAGGAATTCTTTCTCCCTGTTGTCTGCAACAACTGTGAAAAACCTATCTGTGTTACAGTCTGTCCGGTTTGGGCTTCGATCAAGCGTCCAGACGGGATTGTTTACATAGATCCGCATAGATGCATCGGCTGCCGCTACTGTATGGCAGCCTGCCCCTACGGAGTCCGGTATATCCATCCCACGCGAAAAATCGCCGAGAAATGCTTCTGGTGCCACCACAGAGTCGACGCCGGTCTCCTGCCAGCCTGTGTTTTAGCCTGTCCGACCGATGCCATCTTGTTCGGAAACCTGGAGGATCCGGATAGTGAGATTGCTAAGGCTGTTGCCAAGNNATCGGAACCGATCCCCACACGTTTTATATCGCTTTGGATATCGACGCCGTAGAAGCCAAACAAAAAAAAGATGAGAGAAGATAAAGAGTGAACGGTCATTTTTTTAATAGATGTCATGGATAATCTTGAAGATTTATGGTTGGTTGAGATGATCTGGCTTTTGAGGTGAATCGTGGATACTCAGGTTCTGTACAACATCGTCCATCAGGAAGCCTTCGGCCTCAACATCGCCATCTATTTCTACCTGACTGGTTTGAGCGCTGGATCCTTTATCCTATCGACACTCGCCTATGGATTTGGTCTTAACCAGTACAAACCTCTTGGTAAGATTGGCGTCGTCTTGGCTACGGGTCTGCTCATCCTGGCTCCGTTCTTCCTCCTCATCCATATCGGGATGCCGCATCGGGCCTGGCATCTTTTCGTTTATCTCAATTTCGAGTCTCCGATCACTTGGGGCTCTTTTCTCCTGGTTTTGTACCCGATAAATTGTATTATCTACGGTTATTTTATGTTTAAAGAAAGGATGAAGCCCACTCGGATTTTTGGGTTTATCGGCATTCCCCTCGCCATATTGGTTCATGGCTACACGGGATTCATCCTGGCTTTTGGCAAAGCGAGAGCGCTCTGGAATACGGCTCTGATGCCTATTCTGTTTCTCGCTTCGGCTATCGTTTCAGGCATTGCTCTTATGATTCTAGTCTGTATTGTGCGGGATCGTTTCTTTTCCAAAGAAAAGAAAGTCGGGCAAGAGTTGATGTTCAGCCTGGGCAG
>JABAOC010027705.1_pt1 | contig 12254 bp, 14 predicted proteins | sample 7062161 | NCBI WGS metagenome assembly JABAOC01 (sample SAMN14538625, study PRJNA623070) | marine sediment metagenome | biome: marine biome [ENVO:00000428]; feature: marine pelagic biome [ENVO:01000023]; material: deep marine sediment [ENVO:00002113] | place: India: Gulf of Khambhat ... | reverse complement strand
GAAGAAAAAATCGTCCACGGCGGCCGTAAATCCATGCCGATGGAATACGACAACAATAAACAGAACTTCGCGATGTATTCCGAAGTTGAGATGGCGTTAAGCAAAGCGCGTAACTGGACAGATGAAGGTGTTAATGAACTGTCACTGTGGTTCCGTGGCGGTGCATCCAATTCCTCAGATCCGCTGTATGTAGCGATAGCCAATAAAACCGGTGCGCCTGTTGTTGTGGCCCACGATAATCCGGCAGCGGCACAGCTCGGGGCCTGGACGGAGTGGGTCGTTCCGTTGCAGACCTTTGCCGGACAGGGCATTGATCTGACCGATATTGACAGGATCATAATTGGTCTGGGTACCAGAGGTAATCTGACGACACCGGGCGGAGCAGGAAAGATTTTCTTTGATGATATTCGGCTGTGTCGGTCGATACAGGATGCTGAATAAACGCGGCTTTTTCTGAAAAAAGTCCGNNATACCATTCGGCTTAGGTATGGGCCCCGATTATTTTATCGTCAGCTCGGTATAGAAGTAACTGCTGGATGAGATTGTAACTGTTAAATGGGGATTGTGTCGTGGGGGCAACGATTGGTTTTAGCGGCGCCATTCGGCCTTGCGGACCATTAAGGGCGGCATTTGTTCAGGGCTGATTGTTCTGCTGCCCGGATGCACGCAGCTTCTGCAGCTCGGATACCAGCGAATAGAGAACAGCTTCGGCTTCAAAGGTAATATTTGTTTTTTGAATCTTGCAAATATCATATTTAATTTTCCGTTAAGTCCGACTACAGTAACTACACCCCACCTTTATCGGCCAATTCCGATACCAACTTTGCTATGTTGCAGGCAAATTGTGCGTTGTTTTATAAATGCTAAATCCCCCGGCTTGCTTGAGTTTTTGTCCCTTGCTTATCTGATGCGGTTCCAGTTGGTAGGCTGCCGGTCAATTTCGAGTATTTCAACGCGGCTGATAAGCCAGCTTTTGTCAGGTTGCTTCCAGAGGGACAGTCTGGCCTTTACCTGAAAGAACGATTTGTATTGGGACAGGTCACTGTTTTTATCTAAAATTACCATAGCAAATAGAGTTGCAGTCGCATTCGAGTCCGATATGTCTATCAGCCGGCGGGGTTTTTTGATTTTATCGACCAAAGGTTTTGACAGCTCCCTTCTGCAGTGGTCAATCAAATGTTTTTTTGTGCTGTGATACGAATCGTTGTAATTATTGGCAATGACAGCCTCAATTGCGGCGCAATCTTCCTGCTGAACTGCTTTTGTTGCGGCGTTAATTACGGAGTTGATTTTCTCAAGGTCGGTTTGAACGAGCATGTCGGCGCCGAAAGCGGTGGCAATCAAAAAGACCGGCACAAGCAACTGCCACCAGCGGCGTTTTTCCGGACAAAAGCTGCGGTAGGTCGAAATCCCAAACAAAACAAGAACTGCCGCACCTACCAATGTCCACGGCTGCTGGAAAATATCGAACATTTCTTTACCTTTTTGCTGGGAGGCTCTTAGTTAAGCGCCCGATAGGGATACGCCCTCAGCGCGATATCGAAATCTTTCCGCTCCTCTTCGTCAGCGGGTGTTCTATAGAAGCTGAAGCCCGGTGGGTTGTGCAAGGCCAGCAGATTCCACTCGATGAGTCCTTGGCTGCGCCATTGCTGCATATCGACACGGCCGTCGGCGTAGCCAATTGTGCTGGTGTTGTTTCGATGCCAGATTCCNNNNTCTTGACTTTGGATACATGACCCAGGAATTCATGTTGTATCCCCGGGTGTCACATTCAGCCAGAAAAACCCACTTGACAGGCGGCTGCTTGATGTCGGTATATTTGAGGCAAGGTAGAATCTCCCATTCGCCATCGGGATTGACACCATTCAGCCCGCCGACGATGGAATAAGTCCGATAGGCATACCTGTGGTACGAAATATTCTTACGCCGGTCGGAGGGGCAGCGGTAAACTCCTATATCCTTCACATAAGGCCACATAACACCTTTCTTTATGTATTCCTTCTTCTCTTCAACGCTGGAATCTCCTGTATTTTGCGGCATGACAACCCATGGTGCCACTTTACTCCGGTCATAGTTAGGTGTCGGAGTTTGGGCGTTGGGCAGTCTGGCGTCATTCTCATCCTTGTACATGAGCCACGAAAGCGTCAGGGTCCTTACGTTACTGCGACAATTAATACTGCGGGCTTGCTCTTTGGCAATGCGCAGTGAGGGCATTAGAATAGCCATTAGTACTGCTATTATTGCTATAACTACCAGCAGTTCGATTAGGGTAAAGGCCCTTGATTTCATTGATGTCCCCAATCACTATTAAGTTACAGAATGCCCTAAAGCGGCGTTGTGTTCCGCCGATTCTTTGTTGTTACGTTTTTCAGCTTCCTTCCTGTATTATATTGCATCGGGCCGGATTTGTCAAAAGTTATCGATTTCTTGCTTGCGTAAAGTATTATATTTTTCCCGGCCAAATAAAAAAGGATTCCCGGCAAAGACTCACAGGTTGATGTTCAAAGGCAGGTTGCCAAATCGGCAATGTTTCTGATTGTGTAAGGCGCGTATCGGTGAGAGTATTTGTCCAAGAGGTGCGGACTTGTGCGGGCCCGATTGCCGTAACTGTGGCGGGGTCAGGTCAATGCCGAGCGCTGTAGTCGCGAACAGAAGGCCATAATTGATAGCCCCTGTGCATAAATTCGATGTCCTCCCGTTCGCCGGAGGGGGGTGTCTCATCTAATGCACTGACATCACCTTCTGCTGCCCTCAATGCCATGTCCATAGTCAGCTCGTTGACCCATCTGTGCTTTTCCACACTGCCGTCTGCGTATGAAAATGTGCTTCTTTTGTTATGCCAGATAGCCAATGGGTCGATCCAGCTTATTCCGTCGGGGTCCATGACCCACGAACCAATGTTGTAACCCCTCGGGTCGATTTCCTCAACGAAGACATATATGAGGGCCGGATTTTTTATTTCCGCATACGACCATAGGGCCCTGCGGCTCCAATTGCCGCCTCTTTCTTCTCCGAACATTGTACCGGATATGGAATAACTGCGAAAAGCGTATTGGGGCGGCCGCATTTTTCTCAGGTCACCGGGGCAGCGATATACATTGTGGCTCTTCACGTAAGACCAGAGCAAACCTCTTTCTATGGCTTCTTTTTTTAGCTCTATCTCGTCGAGGCCGGTTGATGGAGGATCCGGAGTATCCACCCAGTCTATCAGATTACCGTTCAGCCTGCCTCCAATATGACCGCCTACCATTTTGGCATCATAGTCATCCTTGTACATCAACCAGCTCAATGTCAGGGCTCTTAAATTACTGACGCAGCGTATAGCGTTGGCCTGGTCCTTGGCCAGTCTCAAAGAGGGCATCAAAATTGCCATCAGGATAGCGATAATTGCGATAACGACCAGTAACTCGATTAATGTAAAAGCTTTCTTTTTCATTGCTTCCTTCCCTTTTAAGAGTGCATTAAAAACAACTTTTAGAGAAAAAATCGATAATGTTTCTTACATATTTGCTGCCGAACATCAGGATGCGCAAAAACAATGTTTTGTTCCATTTTTTCTCGTTATCAGCCTAATTTCATATATTATACTGTGTTTTGTTGCACTATGTCAAGCTTAGCAGTCAATAATTATCGGTTTTTTTACTTCGAGATGGTTCTATTGAAGAATTTTATGCGCATAACCATTAAATGCAAACTCGAAATCATCGGCATCGGGATTCTAATATTGCTGCGGCGGCTAATTTTGCGTCATATTCCGAGCTCTTGTTTGACCTCGTCGATTTTCTCAATGGCGAAGTCCAGGTCTTTTTTGCTGTGGGCGGCGGATATTTGCGTGCGAATCCGTGCGGCTCCTTTGGGTACCACCGGATAAGAGAATCCTATGACGTAAACACCTTTCTCCAAGAGTTTCTCGGCCATTTTCTGTGCTAAGACGGCATCTCCGAGCATAATCGGCACTATAGGATGCTCGCCGGGAATAACGTTCAGTCCGAGTCCGGCGATTTGCTGCCGGAAATAGCGGGTGTTTTCAGCGAGCTTGTCGCGCAGTTCCGTTGATGCCGAGAGCATTTCCAGTACCTTGAGCGAGGTTGCGGCGATTGCCGGCGCCAGTGTATTGCTGAATAGATAAGGCCGCGATCTCTGGCGGAGCAGTTCAATTATTTCTTTTCTTCCGCTGGTGAAGCCGCCGCTGGCGCCGCCGAGGGCTTTACCGAGCGTTCCGGTGATGATGTCGATACGCCCCATGACGCCGCAATGCTCGGGAGTGCCGCGGCCTCGCTTGCCCAGAACGCCGGTCGCGTGCGAGTCGTCCACCATGACCAGTGAATCGTATTTTTCGGCAAGCTCGCATATCCGGTCCAGCTTTGCTATCGTTCCATCCATCGAGAATACGCCGTCTGTCGCAATCATGCGAAATCTTGCCGATTGGGCTTCTTTCAGTTTTTCTTCCAGGTCCTGCATATCGCAGTTTTTGAACCGCAGTCGCTGGGCCTTGCAGAGGCGGATGCCGTCGATAATGCTGGCGTGGTTGAGCTGGTCGCTGATGATGGCATCTTCGGCTGTGAGCAAGGTCTCGAACAGGCCTGTATTGGCATCGAAGCAGCAGGAATAAAGAATCGTATCTTCGGTGCCGAGAAATTCCGAGATTTTCTTTTCTAATTCCTTGTGCACCTGTTGTGTGCCGCATATAAAGCGAACCGAGGAAAGGCCGTATCCCCATTTGGCGTAGCTGTCCTGTGCCGCCCGGATGACATCAGGATGGTCGGCCAGCCCCAGATAATTATTTGCGCACAAGTTAAGAACTTTTTGGCCTGTCTGTACCGTAATCATAGCGTCCTGCGGACTCGTTATAACGCGTTCGGCCTTGTAGAGTCCGCTCTCGTTGATTTGTTTGAGTTCTTCAGCTATATGAGATTTCATCCGACCAAGCATACCTTGTTCCTTATTATTGGGGTTTATTACGTCCAGTCCAGAATCACCTTTCCTGAATCGCCCGATCTCATAACTTCGAATGCCTTGAGATATTCTGTGTAGTCGAAGCGGTGGGTTATCAAATGCATCAGGTCTACTCCGCCCTGAATCAGCATCGTGGCCTTGTACCATGTCTCGAACATTTCCCTGCCGTAGATGCCTTTGATTGTCAGGCCGTTGAAGACGACATAATCCCAGTCGATGGCGGTTTCCGGCATGATTCCCAGCAGTGCGATTTTGCCGCCGTGGCACATGTTTGCCAGCATGTCCTTGAACGCCTGCGGATTTCCCGACATCTCCAGGCCGACGTCGAATCCTTCTTTCATTTTGAGCTTCTTGACGGCGTCTTTAATGCTCTGACTTCGTACATCCAGCGTCAAAGTAGGCTCCATTTTCCGGGCCAGTTCCAGACGGTACGGGTTCACATCCGTAATTACGATGTAGCGCGCTCCGGCATATTTTGCCACGGCGACGGCCATGCACCCGATGGGGCCGGCCCCGGTAATCAGTACGTCTTCACCGACCAGGTCATACGAGAGCGTGGTGTGCACCGCGTTTCCGAACGGGTCGAAGCAGGACAGCACGTCTTTCGGGATGCTGGGATCGCAGTGCCATACGTTAGAGACCGGAATGGACAGGTATTCAGCGAACGCCCCGTCCCGATTCACGCCGATACATTTCGGGTCCGTGCATAGGTGCCTTCGTCCGGCCAGGCAATTCCTGCAGCGCCCGCAGACGATGTGGCCTTCGCCGCTGACAAGCTCGCCAAGCTCGACATCGTGCACATTGCTGCCGATCTCCTCGACGATACCGACAAATTCGTGACCGATGACCAGGGGTGGCTTAATGGTCTTTTGAGACCAGCGGTCCCAGTTGAAAATGTGAATATCGGTGCCGCAAATAGCGGCTTTTTGAATCTTGATTAAAACATCATTGGCGCCGACTTCGGGGAANNACTTCGGGAACGGGGACATCTTCCATCCACAGCCCGGGTTCGGGCTTTTTTTTCGTCAATGCCTTCATCGATTCATATCCTCATATTCCGCAGAATGAAAGACGACGACACCATCGTTTCTTATGCTCTCCGCGGTTGTAAACTGCATACGGACATCACGGTTTACCACTTTATTTTCCGGAGTTCGCTTGTTTTCCGGTAGTCCGTCATATCGGGCATCAGTGCCGTTACTGTGATAAAGCCTTCCTCTAAGGATGTCATATCTGCCGGGCTCTCGTCGAGCAGGTGGGAGCCGCCGGCTAATTGGAAGACGGTCTGTCCCTGCTCGTTTGTCTGCCGGATGTAATACTCGTCGAATCCTTTGCTGGAATGCGGCACGACTCTCACGCCTTTCGGCTGGCCTTTCGACAGTTCCGGGATATTGATATTGAGCACGCTGCCCTTTTTGACCGGCATGAGCTTCTTGAGGACTTCGATACAATGCTTAGCGGCTTGCTCGAAATCCATGCGCTCTTCNNTGAGGACTTCGCACAGTATTTAGCGGCCTTTTCGAAATCCATTTGCTTTTCGCTGTAGAGACTCATTGCGACGGACGGGATTTTCAGAAACGCACCTTCCATTGCCGCGGCGACCGTGCCGGAGTAGTAGACGTTTATTCCCGCGTTGGCTCCGTTGTTTATACCGGCAATGAGCAGGTCTATCGGGCCCTCGTGCAGCTGCATTGCCGCCAGCTTGACGCAATCGGCGGGGGAGCCCCGGACGCTGTAACCTGTGAATTGGCCGTTGATGTCGACCCTGTTGCAAACCAAAGGCTCGGAAAAGGTAATGCTATGGCTGGTGCCCGACTGGCTGTCGGATGGCGCAACCACCGTAACATCCCCAATGCCGACCAGCTCTTTATAAATAGCCGCAAGGCCGGGCGCGAAAATGCCATCATCATTTGTCAATAATATGTTCATATAGATTACTTTCTGAACCGGCGGCAACAGTGCCGGCTGAATACCAACAACCGAACATTGTAAACGGCGTCCGGTATTCTGTCAATTGACAGTTCTATTATGCGGCGTATAATGCTCAACTATGGAAAAGTATTGGCCGGATAAGAAATGTCTCGTAATGACCAGGGACGAGGTTCGCGCGTTCGACGCCTGGGCAATCAACACCCTTTGTATACCAGGTGTGGTCCTGATGGAAAATGCCGGACGAAGTTGTGCCGAGCTGGTCGTAGATAACCTCAAAGATATTGCCGAGCGGAAGGTCTGTGTATTCTGCGGGACCGGAAACAACGGCGGAGACGGGTATGTAATTGCCCGGCACCTGCTCAATCACGGTATTAAAGTGACTGTGGTTGTGTGCGGCGACCGTAACAAGATCAAGGGCGATGCAAAGACAAACCTGGATATTTTGGAGCGAATGGGCGAGCCCATCGAAAGGCTGAATCCGGCTGGTTGCGATATGGCCGGACGGGTGGAGCATTTTAGTGCCGGCGCCGGTGTAATCGTTGACAGTCTTTTCGGCACCGGATTAAGAGGACAGTTGAGCGATGAGTACAGACGGTTGATAGAGAACATCAACGCCTGCGAAAGCCGCGTTCTGGCTGTGGATATTCCGTCCGGGCTGGATTGCGATACCGGTGAGCCGCTCGGGGCGGCGGTTCGGGCCGACTGGACGGTGACTTTTGTCGCAGTCAAGAAGGGCTTTGTCTCTGCAAGCGCAGCTCGATACACGGGCGAGATTTTTGTTGCCTCGATTGGGATAGCCACCCGCTAAAAGGCGCCGGCCTGACCGATGTGCCCTTTGTAACCGATGAAATACAGGAACCTATCGTAAGTGAATACGGGAATCCATAGGGTTTGCGCCCGGTCTCGAAGCCCGTTATAGCGTTCGAGCCTTTGCAGCGAAGCGTTATAAACATCCATTGCCCTTGGGTCTATATCCAGTTCGTCGAGAGTCGGTCTCTGGAGAACTTGCGGCTGCTGGCCGAGTACAAGGAAGTCCGTGTCAATAGAAATGGCATCGTCAACTCTTCCGCCCCATTTTTCGATTAGTGTTTTTATCNNTTCGATAAGTGTTTTTATCTTAGCATCACCGTTGTAATCAATCACTCCATCATTATCGAGGTCGAAGTCGCCGGCGATCACAAATACATTTGTTCTGTCGGTGTCCCAAATTAGATTTGCTACGATATCTCCCTGTAAGATAGGTTTGTTTAGTTTAGATTGGGTGATTCTTGCTGCTGAATAAGTTTTCGCCACATCGAACACTTCGATTTCGGCTTTTCCCCTGCCGTCTTCCGGGATAGAAGTACCTCGGTCATAAACTGTAAGTGTTAATCCCTGATAAACCTGGTCGTCGATGCCGATATTCAGATGAACTACCTTAGCCTGGTCGTCAATCAATATTATTTGTCCATCGGGCTCATAAGCGAGCACTTCACGGTCCGGCCCCGGCTCAATCTTGCTTAGCTTTTCTTTTTCGCTCTTCAGGTCAGCCTGGGCAACTTTCAATTCTTCCTGGGTTTTCAAAAGGTTATCGTTCAATGCTTTCATGTCATCTCTGGCCTGCTGTAACTGATCCCTGAGAGTCTTAACCTGCTCGCTTGTTGTTTGTTCCAATAGCGCCGAAAGCTCATTATATTTTTGCTCAATATCAGCAACCTGCTGTTGTAATTTACCTTTTTCAGCTAACAATGTTTGTTCTTTTTCGAAATTAGCTTTGTCCGCGTTTTCAAATCTTGTTTGTAGATCATCAAGCTGCTTCTGGGTTTCAAGTTTTGCATTTATAGTCTTGTCAAGCTCTGCTTTTAATCCCCGGACTATTTGGATAAGGCCCGTTGTGTTGGGATCTCCGATAGTAATATGCTCTTTAGCCAGCTCTTGGACATTAGTAAATTCCGTATTACTGTTGTTGACTTTGACTTCGACCGATGTTGGCTCAGCCACTCCGCCTGTGACCAGGGAAACGGTTTTATCAAAATAATCGACCATTGTGCCAAGCCATGTTTTACCTGGTTGTTTTGTGCCTATAATCGATCCCAGTGCCTGGTGTTCTCTGTCGGTGACTAAATCTTCGATCTCCCGCTGTAGATCGGCCTGTGCGGTCCTATACTCTTCAGCTTTGACGTAATAAATAACTGCAACCGTTGTTGTGGCAATAAAAAGCCCAACAAAGGTTATTAGAGTGTAGAGCATAGCATTGCTCTGCTTTCTCCTGCGTGCTGGCATAATAAAAACTCCTTAGAAATATTGAAAATCACCCTAAAAGCTTGTTCAGTTAACATATTATCGCCGGAAACGGTATCAAAGTCAACAAAAAAAGCCCTCATAGAAGCCTTTTTCGGCAGAATAGTTGTTTGCAGATTGTCTGCGAGTATTTTTGTGCTGCATGTGATACGAGCGAAGCCTCAACTTTCGTTTAAAAGGGCGGGTAATTCGCTGATTTTGTGTATTATGAATTGTGCTTTAGCTCCGGATTGGTCGGAAATTGAAGTGTGTATACGGGCCGGACGAATTATCTGAACGGTTAAAAATCCCAATTTATTCGGTGCGATAAAATCCTTTTTTTCGTTATCAGCAATATAAACCGTATTTTCCGGTTTTGCGTTGAGGATTTCGATTATCTTTTCAAAGCCGGCGGGCGATGGCTTCCAGAATTCTCTGCCGAGCTGCTCCGTGTAGATAATGCACTTGAAATATTCTTCGATTCCCAGCGACTGTACCTTTAATTTTTGGGCCGGCAGGAACCCGTCCGTAATTAAGGCCAGTGTATATTTTGCTCTCAGTTTGCAAAGGACGTCCCGGCTGTCCTGAGGCAGTGTTATATTCGGGGTGTGGCTGCGATAAGCATTTACCAGTTCCTCGATAAGCTTATCATCATAGCTTATCTCAAGCTCATCGAGAGCTGTATTGAAAGTATTCCTGCGATTGCCGGTGGTGAACTGTTTCCATAGAGCGTCAAAAATACGCTCGGCAGATGGTGCCTCAGGCAGTCCGGCGAGAAACTCAGCTACGGCCCTAAAGCCGCTTTCGCAATAGTCGATTTCATCGTAAAGCGTGTCGTCCAAATCAAAAACAACTGCTGTTATCATAATTCGAGCCTCGCAATTCTTGCCCCATTTTGCACAAAATTTCACGATACGCTATGCAGTATGTGCTTATTGCCATATAATTTATTTTACGCCTTATTGGCCTGAATGTCGATATTTTCAATAAGTCAATAGAATCGAGTAAATGGATTCCTGTTTTTATGACAATTGCATATTTACTCTGACGAGTAAACAGCGAAAGGTAGCGGTATGAAACTTTTGCAAATAATGCGTCCGCAACATTGGACCAAGAATGTATTTGTGTTTGCAGCACTCGTATTTGGACAACAACTTACAGTTCCTCTTGCTGTCGGCAGGGCGATCGGCGCTTTTTTCTGCTTCTGTTTAGCTGCTTCGGCCATCTACATTTTCAATGACATTATCGACCGCGATACGGACAGTCTTCATCCCGAAAAACGCAAACGGCCTATCGCTGCAGGAAATGTCAGTATTAATTCTGCGGCTGTGGTGTCCGCTCTTTGTGCTGCTGCGGCAATCATTGGCAGTTTCGTATTCGCACGAAACTTTGCTACTGTCGTCCTAGCATATATTGTGCTGATGATTCTCTACTCGCTCTGGTTCAAGAGAGTGATGATTCTGGACTGTGTGGTCATATCAATAGGCTTTTNNTTCTGTTTGCGGGCCATTGCCGGGGCGGTCGTTTTGGACGTATTTATCTCGCCCTGGCTGATTATATGCACTTTTGCTCTGTGTCTGTTTTTGGCGTTCAGCAAGCGCCGGGGCGAAATAATACTGCTTCGTGAAGACGGCAATTCGTTTCGCCAAACATTGGCTGGCTATACGCCCGAGCTGCTTGCTCATATGCTCGATGTCACCAGCGGCCTGGCGGTAGTATGTTTTCTGCTTTATGCGATGGATGACAGGACGCTGCGGATTTTCGGCACGAATAATCTTGTCTATACCACGCCTCTGGTCTTATACTGCATTTTTCGTTTCAGCTTGTTAATACAACAGGGCAGCTACTCAGATCCGCTTCAGCTTATCTATAAGGATTTGCCGTTTCAGATTGGCCTTGTGCTTTGGCTCTTATCGTGTATCGGAATAATTTACGCCGACAAACTTGGTTTTGGAGGCACTTAAAACATGAATACTTGTTTTAGCTTTTCCGTGGCTTCATTTATATTAGCAGATCGAATGTGGGACGATTTACAATGTCCGAACAGAGATTACAGAAAGTCCTCGCGGCGGCGGGTATTGATTCGCGTAGAAAATGCGAGGAGCTGATACTCAGCGGCGAAGTCAGGGTGAACCGCAAAGTAGTCGATACGCTGCCGGCCTTCGTTGACCCGGAAAAAGATGTCATCACTGTAAGCGGAAGAAAAATTCGTGCTGCACCGAAGGTCTATTTCCTTTTGAACAAGCCTAAGGGCGTTATCTGCACCAACAGCGATCCCCGCGGCAGAAAAAAGGCCGTTGACCTTGTCCATACGAATGAGCGTATCTTTTGCGTAGGAAGACTCGACGCCGATACAACGGGCCTGATTATTCTGACCAACGACAGCGAGCTTACAAACAGGCTGACGCATCCCAGATACGGAATTGCCAAAACTTATGTCGTCAGGATCAAAGGTGAAATTGCCGGCGAACAAGTGGAAAAGCTAAAAAAAGGAATCTGGCTGGCCGAGGGCAAAACCGGCAGGGCGTCGGTAAAAATTCTAAAACGCAGACATAACGAATCTTCGATTGAAATTACCATTCGGCAGGGCCTGAACCGCCAGGTTCGCAGAATGTTGGCCAGAGTCGGCATGCCTGTTAAATCACTGACGAGAACGCGCCTCGGCAAGCTCACAATCCGAGGCCTTGGCGTCGGCAAATCCAGAAAACTAACCAGGGCCGAAGTCGAATACCTGAAAAAGGCTACTTCCGGTTAATCAGTTGGTGCCTCTTTGTTTTTTCAATCCCCCAGCACAGGTCTGGGGGCTAAGATTGGCTTTGTTTTTTCGTGCCCCGCAGGGCGATATATTGTCATAACTTCCTTTCAAATAAGATTTTACGCCGATTTGACCGCCGGCAAATTGGCTTTGTTTTTTCAAATTTGGTTTTCAACCCCCAGCAGTGCTGGGGGCTAAATAAATTGGGTTTGTTTGGCTTTGTTTTTTCGTGCCCAAAACCGCACAAAACCAATAAAACCTTCATAAACCCTTGTCATTGCATACTTAATACTATTTTACCTATTTTAACATTGGCTTTGTTTTTTCAGATACGTCTTCGCAATACGAAGTA
>JABAOC010013116.1_pt4 | contig 12255 bp, 5 predicted proteins | sample 7062161 | NCBI WGS metagenome assembly JABAOC01 (sample SAMN14538625, study PRJNA623070) | marine sediment metagenome | biome: marine biome [ENVO:00000428]; feature: marine pelagic biome [ENVO:01000023]; material: deep marine sediment [ENVO:00002113] | place: India: Gulf of Khambhat ... | reverse complement strand
AGTTCGGAGTACCGCCTTCAGGCGGCTCAACGCCATTTCGAAACCGGCTAAAGCCGGGACTCCAAACGGCTCAACCATCAACCATGGCAGACCCATACTCACATGCGATTGCCCTGGACGGTCTTGGGGTTACTGGTTACTGTGCAGCTGCGTTCTGTGAGGCAGCCAATGCCTATCATGCTGAACGAAGTGAAGCACCTGGCCGCGAACAGGAGTTATGTATCGCAGGCGAACGGAACCTCCCCTGCGGTGCCCAGATCCTTCGCTGCACTCAGGATGACAGAGTCTGTGCAAGCCGTTACCTTCATCTATGGCCCGCCACGAAGTGTCGTCGCACACCGCAAAGCAGTCGCTACGCCGGTCAAAAGAAAGAGGTGGGGCCCCCTCAGACGGCGATCAGGTCCCACAAGCGATTCAGCGCTGCGGCGGTTGTTTGCACGGCGGCCTCGTCCTCCATCTCCCGCAACTCCTGGTCGAACGGCTCGCATTCCACCGGCCCGTCGTAACCGATCTTGACAAGGGCGTTCACGAAGCCCTTCAGGTCGATGACCCCCGTGGTTACCGGCAGCTTGCGCCGGTTGTCGACCTGCCGGTCGACGGGAACGCCGGACGGCGCATCGTTGACGTGAACGTGGACCACGTCCCCGGCGGACAACTGAAGCAGCTCATCCACGGTCCCGTGCGACGTGTACCAGTGCCAGCTATCCAGCAGCAGGCCCACGTTTCCCGCGCCGATAGCTTCGACCAGCTCCATCATGTCCAATTGCGTGCAGGCAAAGGGAAAGCGGAATCGTTGCCGGGAGGTCCTGGGCCCGACGAACTCCAGACCCAGCCGGATATCGTTGTCCTTCAGCACCTTTGCCGCCTCGCGGAAGCGTCTCTCATAGGTCTTAAAAGCCTGCAGATACGTCATGTCGTTGTGGCCCGGCATGACCCAGGTCGCCACGCGCTTCACGCCCAACTGGCTCAGGACAGCCGCGCGCTTGGGCAATTGGGACATATCCTGCCGGAAGCGGTCTTCGTCCCTGCGGAACTCGACGGGCAGGCCGCCGGCCCCAAACTGCACGCCTTTTTCCCGCATCATCTCGACCCAGTCGCGAATCTCGGCGTCGGACCTGCTCGCAAACTCGCCCGCGCTGGGCGCGATACCGCCGAATCCATACTTGACCGCATAGTCCAGCGCCTGCTGTTGATTCGCCCTCACGCCGATATGACCCGGTGCGAGGTTCTTGAAGAATTTGACCTTGCCCGTGGCTTGTGCCCGCGTGGGGGATTCGGCCCAGTGAAGCGCCACAGCCGCCGCCACTGCCGAGCGGCAAAATGTGCGTCTCGATAGCGTCTGAGATTGTCCCGGCGTTTCCTGAGTCATGATCGTTCCTCCAATTATGCCTGTCGTGCCACGGGGTTTCGTCGTCGGCCAACGCAAGCTTCACGTCAAGGAAGCAGCGGTAAGAGTGTACTGCCAGACATAGGCGGTGTCAAATGCCGACGAATCGTCCCTCAGCGGCGCGTGCGACTACGCTTTGTGGGCAGGTTTCTTCAGTAGCAGGGGCGAATGATGATTCGCCCCTACCTATGTGCGTGGCTTGCCATGAGATTCTGTCATGCTCGGGACCCGTTGTTCGGCGAACATCATGGCTCCTCTGTTTCGGCGTGTGGGGCCAGGCTGGCTTCGGCTGTGCCGCCGTAGACGCCCATATTGATCCGGATGTTGGGAGCCGCCCGCGCGCTGAGCGGGTCGCCGGGGCCACAAGGCTGCTCGTCACCTACCGGCGTGGCCGGGTCGCCCGCGTCGATGCAGGGGCTGGTAACGTCATGGAAGGTCCACTCCCCCCGCTCTGCGTCCCACGACCAGCCCTGACTCTTCAGGTGGTAATCGCCTGCGACCCACGCTGCATCCCGGATTGGACCGGGAGCAACCGATGGCTCGGCCGGGGCCGTCCCGAGTCCCCGTGCGACGAACTGGGGGTCGGCGTCGATGTTGCCTGCGCCGGGCCAGCCGCCCTGGACATCGCTGTACGTAACCGTGGAGCGTGCATTCTTCAGCTTGAGGTTCGCCTCGCCTTCGTTGTTGAAGTAAACGATGCTGTTGATGATTTGCGCCAGCGAGCAACTGACGCCGTAGCCGCCGTTGTCGGCGACGGTGCAGTTCTCCAGGGTCGGGTTGTTGCCGTAGATACCGTCTCCGCGGCTGCCCGCCACCAGACAATTTCTGAAGGTCGCGAAATTGCGCAGGATCGTGCGCGTATCACCGTGGGCCCACATTTCCACACCAAGTCCGTTGCCCGCGACCTCACAGCGGCTGACCGTCGGATTGCTCTGATTCCATAACTTGAGGCCGGCGGAGGTGTTGTTTTCAATCGTGCAGTTGCTGATCGTGGGGGCCGAGCCGCCGCAGAAGATGCCGTAACTGCCGCCGGAAACGGTGAAGCCCGTGAACACGCAGTCGGCCGTCTCACCATCCGCGAAGCTCACGCGCTGGCCGGGGCCGGCGATAACCGTGGCCGCCCGCACGACCGGGTCCTCCGGGTCGGCGGAGGTAACGGTCACGTTCTTGCCTTTGAGCCGAACCTTCTCAGCATACACCCCCGGCTCGACCACAATCACGTCCCCGTCGGTCCCCGCGTCGATGGCGTGCTGGAGGTAATCGTGGTATCTTCCCGTGGTCAGATTCCGGACCGGGCCCTCGGTCACGCTGTAGGCGAAATCGAAGGTAAGTCCCCGTATCCGGCTGCCGTACTGCCAGATGATGGTAGAGCCATCGATCTCCAGTCCCGAGCCATAGTAGTTGTAGAACTCCTGGGATTGTACCAACGGGAAACGAACAGGGCCGTACTCCTTTGAAAGGCAGCACACCTGGATGGTTCCATAGTAGTCATCGCCGTCATGCCAGGCAATGACGGCCCCGTCGATGTCCGCGCCGGACTGCCATCCCGGCTCGACCGCAACCTCGAACTCGCGGACATCGTCCCGGTCGGAGATGTCGGCGCCGTAGATATCGCCGATATCGTTTCGCTCATCCGTCCAGACCACCACGTTGCCCGAAACCGCCGGGTTATACTGTCGCTCCGGGGCCGTACAGATGGGGAAAACTCTGATATCATTCAGATCCGAGATATCCGCGCCGAAGATATCGCCGTTGCCCTCCCATACGACGATATCACCACAGATATCGACGAAATCAACGTGATCGTTGGTGTAGCTTTCAAAGTATGGATACGGCGCCCGGCGCCCGACCTGCTCGACAATGGTGAAATAGACCGGTCTCTTCGGGTCGGTAATGTCGGCGCCGCAGATATCGTAAGGTGCCTCCAGGTAGCGAATTTCGTCGCGGTTGTCGACGCCGAGATGCTGAGCCCAGACGACCTTGTTCCCGGAAATCGCCGGATAACCATAGGACTCCGAGGCCGACCCCATGCGGAGGATGTCAATCTGGCCGGTGATGAGATCACTGAGGAACAGAGACGTGCAGGGGTATCCGGAACTGACCGCAGCGCCCGCCCATACCACGCGACCGCCGTCCACCTTCGGCATGGTATCAATCGAGCTGCCCTCGAAAGTGTCGAGTCGGCCGGTCTGGAGGTCCAGGCAGTTGATGGTCCAGGTGGTATGGCTTGACGAAGTGCCGCCCGCACAGACTACCTTGGGTCCGGCGACATCAGGGTAATAGAACCGGCCCAGTGAATAATCCGTCACCGAGAATCCCTCGGCATTCAACGTCCATGCGGATGCTCGCAGCTTCACGGTATCGAGCCCGCTGACTTCAAAGCCGTCGCCGACCGCGAGCGTGAAAACGTATATGCCGGGCTCGTTGCAGTCGAAGTACGGCGTCGGGGAGTTCGGTTCCATAAGAGCGACCCCGGGCCCCTCCATCTGCGTCCACATGTAGGTGAGCTTGTCGGGTGGGTCGGCGTCAGACGACCTGGTCCCGTCGAGACGGATGCGTCCGGGCACAGGCCACAACCGATCCGGCCCGGCGTTCGCCACGGGTCGTTCATTGCCCACAACGACGAGGACGCGGTCCGGGTCGCTGGTGTGCTGACCATCGCCGACGACCAGTTCGAACGTATACCAGCTTTCGACCGGCGGCGTGAACGAGGGCTTCCGGGCCGCGCTATCGCTCAATTCGACCGCCGGACCCTCTACCTGTGACCACTGATAGGTCGTCGGCCCCGCCGGATCGGAAAAGTAACTGCCGCTCGCATCCAGCGTCACGGGCCCAGGCGTCAGCACGTGCTGGTCCGTGCCCGCATGGGCCAGCGGCCTGACGTAACCGACGTGCTCATCGGCGCCGATATCCGCCCGCACGGCAAACACACGGGGGTCGCCATCGATATCCTGCGCACCCGCGGCCCACGGAAAGCTCGGGTCACCGGCACTGACGCACGGTGAAGTCGGTTGCAGATGATAGTTCTTGTTCCAGGGGTCGACAAAGAGCGGGTCGGCGGAGATGTTACCATACAGGCCGGTCCAGTCGGCTTCTTCCCCGTATATGTTATCGTACGTCCGGGGGTCCTGAAAACCGTAGTCCGCGGGCGCGTTGTTCCAGACGTTGTTGAAACGAATCAGGTCTCCGCGCGGTCTTATTCCATAGAACAGACCGCCGCCCGAGCCGGCGCCGCAGATATTGTTATTGACGACGATCAGATTGTCGTAGTAGCTGAAGCTTGCATAGACGTTGCCGCCCCGGCCCCACTCGGGGTCCTTGCTGCAGTCATTGCCCACGATGGTATTGTTGACCAGGGAACCGTAGTAAATATAGACGCCTCCACCCATGTACGCGGAGTTGTCGCAGATGACGTTATTGGCCACGGTGCTGCGGCCGGCGTAAATTCCGCCACCTGCATAGGCGGAATTGTTGTAAATGAGGTTGTGCGTAACGATAGCCCCGCCGGAACAGCAGATACCGCCGCCTTCGGAGTAAACATACGTCCAGCGGTCGTTCACGAGCTGCTCGGAATACGGGCCGTGGTTGTTCGTGATCACGTTGCGCGTGATGGTAGGCCAGGCCCCGTTGCAGTAGATGCCGGCGCCCTGGAAGTACTTGTAGTCTTCGCTCGACCATTGCGCCAGCGTTCCGAGACCGCCGGTGATGGTAAAACCGGTCAGGACGGCTTCTTCGGTCTCGCGGTTCTCGAAGGTCACGACGGTACCGTCCCCATCGGCGTTGATGATGGTATAGCCGACGATTTTGGGGTCGTTGGGGTCCGTGCCGGTGACCACGATGTTCCTGCCGCCGAAGTTAATGGTCTCGTAGTACACCCCGGGACTGACGATGACGGTGTCGCCGTCATTGCAGTCGTCGATGGCCCGCTGAATCGACGGATACTCGCTCGGCACACGCCGTACCACCCCGACAGAGACAGACCCCAACACAGCACACAAAATGAGACTTGAGAAGAGTACCTTGTTCATGATTTGTCCTTTCCCTCTCTCGTGAGCTCTTGGCGGCTTGCGCCATCACCGGACCATCGTGGCCGAGTTTTAAGCGCTTTCCAACTCAATTTATATGCGAAACAGGCTATTTATGCAAGAGGATTCCGGATGAGTCACGGCCCATCGCGGAAAGACTCTTGGGCCCCTCAGCCTCACGATCAGGGTGTCGCGGCATGGGGCGCCAGGCTGGCTTGGTCCGTGCCGCCATAGACACCCATGTTGATCCGAGTATTCGGCGCCGCCCGCTCGCTGAGCGGGTCGCCAGGCCCACAGGGCGCCTCGTCGCCCAGCGGCGCAGCAGGGTCGCCCGTGTCAATACAAGGGCTGGTGGCGTCATCGTACATCCACTGCCCCTGCTGCGCATCCCACGACCAACCCTGACTCTTCAGGTGGTAATCGCCTGCGACCCACACCGTATCCGGGAACGGACCGGGAGCAACCGATGGCCCGGCCCGTGCCGTCCAGAATCCCTGTGTGACGAACTGGGGGTCGGCGTCAATGTTGCCTGCGCCGGGCCAGCCGCCCTGGACATCGCTGTAGGTCACCGTAGAGCGCGCATTCTGCAACCTGACGTTCTCCCGCCCCTCATGGTTGAAGTAGATGATGCTGTTGGTGATCTCGGCCAGCAGGCTGTTGACACCGTAACCGAGATTGTCGGCGACCGTGCAGTTTTCCAGGGTCGGATAGCCGCTATAGATGCCGTCCCGGCGGCTGCCTGCGATCAGGCAGTTCCGGAAGGTCCCGGAATTGCGCAGGATCGTGCGCGTATCGCTGTGGGCCCACATCTCCACGCCGAGCCCGTTGCCCGTGATCTCACAGTGGCTGAACACCGGGTCGCTCTGGTTCCAGAGCTTGACCCCGGCGCAGGCGTTGCTCGTGATTGTGCAGTTGGTGATGGTCGGGGCCGAGCCGCCGCAGAAGATGCCGTAACTGCCGCTGGAGACGGTAAAGCCGGTGAACGTGCAATCGGCCGTCTCACCATCCGCAAAGGTCACACGCTGGCCGGAGCCGCCAATGACCGTGGTCGCCCGCACCACCGGGTCCTCAGGATCGGCCGAGGTAACGGTAACGTTCTTGCCATTGAGCCGCACCTTCTCGGCATATACCCCCGGCTCAACCAGAATCACATCGCCGTCGGTCGCTGCGTCGATCGCATGCTGGATGTAATCGTAGTATCTTCCCGAGTTCAGATTCCGGATCGGGCCCTCGGTCACACTGTAGGCAAACTCAAAGGACAATCCACTGATCCTGCTGCCTGTCTGCCAGACGACGGTCGAGCCGTCGATCTTCGGCGACGATCCGTAGGCGTAGCTTGGCAGGGAATAACGGACGACGCCATATCCGCGCGAAAGCCAACAGTTCCGGATGGACCCCGTGGTCTCATCTCCATCGATAAAGACGACGGCCGGTCCATCGATGTCGGGCTGGACCTGCGGCCCGGGGCCGCGCCAGACCTCGAATTCGCGAATGTGGTTCGGGTCGGAGAGGTCGGCGCCGTAGATGTCGCCGACATCATGGCGTCTATCGGTCCAGACGACCACCGAGCCGGAAATTGCAGGATCGTACTGCCTCTGCGGCGCGGTGCAAACCGGGAAAATCTCGATGTCATTCAAATCCGAGATATCCGCGCCGTAGATGTCGCCGTTGCCCTCCCNNCTCCCACACAACCAGGTTGCCGCAGATATCGACAACATCCGCGGCAACGATGTAGCCGGTATCATACGGGTGTGGCGCGCCGCGGCCGGCCCGTTCGACGATGGTAAAGTAAACGGGCCTCTTCGGATCGGTGATTTCGACGCCGCAGATATCGTAGGGCGAGTCCTTATAGCGAGCCGCGTCCTGTGTATCCACACCGAGATGCCGGGCCCAGACCACCCGGTTCCCGGAAATCGCCGGGTAGCCGTAGGAGTCCACGGTCGAGGCCTGGCGCAGAGACAGGACGGCGCCGGTCATCAGGTCGCCCAGGAATATGCTCGTGCAGATGCGTCCATAGTTGGCGCCGCCCGCCCACACGATTCGCCCGCCGTCGATCCTGGGCAAGACGTCGACCGCGCCGCCTTCAAAGACATCGACTTTCCCGGTTTCACGGTCTATGCAATTGATGGCCCAGAGCCGAAAATCACCAATCGCGCCACCGGTGCAGACAATCTTGCTGCCGGCAACGTCCGTGTAATAGAAGGAGCCCTGCTCGTAATCCGTCACGGCAAACGGCTCGGCTCTCACCACAAACGGCGCCGCTTCCAACTTCATCGTGTCGGGCTCGCTGGTGGTGAAACCATCGCCGACTACCAACTCGAACACGTAGATACCGGCTTCGGTACACCCAAAATACGGTGTCGCCGAGTTCGGTTCCGTGAGAACGACGTTGGGCCCTTGGATTTGGGTCCACGTGTACGTGAGTTTGTCCGGCGGATCGGCATCACAGGACCGCGAGCCATCGAGGACAATCCGCCCGCCCACAGGCCACAGCCCGTCCGGGCCGGCATTTGCCACGGGACGCTCGTTGCCAACCACGACGAGCACCTCATCGGGACCGCTGGTGTGCCGGCTGTCGCCCACCACCAGTTCGAACGTGTACCAGCCTTCCGCCGGCGGCGTGAAAACGGGTCGCGCCGCCGCGGCATCGCTCAATTCCACGGCCGGTCCCCGCGTCTGTGACCACTCGTAGGTTGCGTCGCCGTCATCTGCAATGTAGCTGCCGCTGCCATCCAAAGAAACTGGCGCGGGTGTCGGCACGTGCTGATCTGCACCGGCGTTCGCCAACGGTTTGACATAACCCACGAACTCGTCGGCGCCCATGTCCACCCGCAGAGCGAAGACGCGCGGGTCGCCGTCAATGTCCCACCGGCCCGGCACGAACAGCGGGCTCGGGTCGCCGGCGCTGACGCATGGAGAAGCCTCCTGGAGGTGGAAATTCTTGTTCCACGAGTCGGCGAACAGCGGGTCCTCGGAGATATTGCCGAAGCGGCCGGTCCGGTCCACCTGCTCGGTATAGATTGTCTGCCCCGTTACAGAGTCGCGCGCGGCGTAGTTGCCGGGTGCGTTGTCCCACACATCGTTGAAGCGGATCAATCCCTCGTAGGTCTGGCGATAAGAGAAAATACCCCCTCCCGAAGCCGCCCCGGTGATGATGTTGTTGGCGATGACCAGATCGGTGTGCCAACTGGGCGAGCAGTAGATGTTCCCGCCCTGGCCGTACTGGATGTCCTTGTTGCAGTTGTTGCCCACCAGCGTGTTGTTCAGGATCCGCCCGTAGTACATGCGGATACCGCCGCCGGAGTAGGCGGAGTTGTCGTACAGGATATTGCCGGCGACCTCGGCCGCATCGGCGGAAATCCCGCCCCCGTAGCTCGCGGAATTGCCGTAAATGACATTGCGCGTGATGGTCGGGTTGCCGCCGGAGCAGCCGACGCCGCCTCCGTACGACGTCTTGGACCAGTATCGGTAGATCGCGTTGCCGATCTGTTCGTCCGTGATCTCATGTGGCCCGTGATTGCCGGTAATGACGTTGCGTGTGATAGTCGGCGAGGCGGACTTGCAGTAGATGCCGGCGCCCCGGAACTGTCTGCGTGTCCCAGCTATGGTCGATGTCAATGTCGATGTGAGTGTCCCGACACCGCCCGTGATGGTCAACCCGATGAGCATCGCCTGGGGCGTCTCCTGCTGCTCGAAGGTCACGGCGCTGCCCTCACCGTCGGCATTGATGATGGTATAGCCGACGACTTTGGGGTCGTTGGGGTTCTTGCTCGTGACGGTGATATTCCGGCCGCCGAAATTGACCGTCTCATAATAAATGCCGGGATGGACGATGACCGTGTCGCCATCGTTGCAGTCCTCGATAGCCCGCTGGATAGAGCCGTACTCGCTCGGCACCTGGCGCACGGCGGCAAGCGTTGCAGAGCCTTGGAGAACGAGCGGGATGAGACAGGCATAGAGCGCTCGGTTCATGGTTTGTCCTCCCCGTTACCCGGACAATCTCAAAATTGGCGGCGAAGACGCAGTTGGCGATCGTGGGTTTGGTGTCGCCTGCGAGTTTGGGACCCCGCGCGCGAAAGACCACGCGCGAAGCCCCTTTCCATACCGACGCTGAGATTCCGTAGGAAATGGCAGTTGGATACTGTAGGTGATGAACGGGAGCAGTGGATGCTCCGGCTCGCACCGGTTGTGGTGGGACCGGTGACCAAACAGTTCGCGTCTTCGCCGCCCAAAAGGGTAACTTCACACTGATAACCGTCAGGGACGGTTGCAGCCACAACAGAAATGAGCACACGCTGCCTGTAAGTACTTCGCAATGAAGAAATTATACCAATCCTCACCGCCATCGCCTTTCCTCGACACAATCTACCCGGATCATACGGGCGCCCACGATGCCGAGTCTTCGTATTATACGACGCGGGGATAGGCGTTTTGTTACAGGTTTTTTCACTTTTTTCACGAAATCCGCACAGATAGGTGTCCCGGCGTACCCGGCCCGGCGTTTCTGACACCGTCCGAGGGCGTTTCTCATTGAAAACCACAGAGTAGCCACGATAATTGTGGCACTTGGTACGCAGGCGTGATTTGGACATCGGCCGGACATGGAAAGGATTTGGTCATGTGGGGACAACAGTCGCCGTTGTTCTTGCTCGTTCTTCTTGTGACGGCGCTGGCCGGATGCTCCCAGCCGTCGCCCCAAGACCGGGACGCCGTCGCAGATACCGCGGAGGGCTCCAGCGACACTGTCACGGAGTCCGCCAGATCGATTCCGGTCCTGTACGACGTGGATGTCGTCGTGATCGGCGGTACGTCAGGGGCCGTCACGGCGGCGGTGGCAGCGGCCGAGAAGGGAGCGAAGGTCTTCCTCGCCGCCGGCCGGACGTATCTCGGGGACGACATCTGCGGCACGTACCGGCTGTGGCTCGAACCCTATGAGAACCCGCGGTCTCCGCTGGCCGGCGCTCTTTTCGCCGAGCCGCACACGCTCGGGCCGTTTGGCAACGGCATGTCATTTACGTATGAAACGGACGTGGAGTCGTCGGCCCCGCACCGGGACTCCCGGTCCGCATCGGCCCTTCGGGACGGCAAATGGCACAGTGCACCGAGTCAGAGTGTCCAGTACAACGGCGATGTGACCATCAACATCGACCTCGGGCGCGAACGGGTCGTTGCCAGGGCCCACCTGATGGTCTATCAGCGAAACGATGACTTCGAAGTCGATAGCGTAACCATCTACGCCAGCGAGGATGAGAAGCAGTGGGAACAGCTTGCGGCCGTCGGGAACAAACGGCTTGGGGAAGGTTCCTTCGAGGAAGCGGCGATCCCGCTGTCGGCGTCAATCGGACGCAAGGCCCGCTATCTGAAATTCGTCGTCAGAAAGACGCCGGAAGTGAGCCGGGTGCTCCTCGGTGAGATCGTTCTTGAGGGTCTGGAAGACAAGGCAGCCCAGGCCGTGGGTCGAGTTCCGCCGACGCCCATGCAGGTCAAGCGGGTCCTCGACGATGCCCTGCTCAATGCGGGCGTTCAGTTCCTGTACGGCTGCTATGCGACTGAGTTGCTGCTGGATGACGGCGGAAGGCCGGCCGGCGTCGTCATAGCCAATCGCTCCGGCCGACAAGCGGTGAAGGCCAGGGTGATTATCGACGCCACGCCGCGGGCAATCGTCGCCCGAATGGCCGGCGCGAGGTTTGCTCCTTACCCTTCCGGCAGACAGACCTTCAAGAGAATCGTGGTTGGCGGCGCGCCCCGTGATGGCGAGCACGTGCGAGCCCGCCAGCTCCGGACGCCCATCTATGGCGTGGACGGAAGAATCTACCCGGCCATCGAGTACACGCTTGAAATTCCGATGAAGGACGGCTCGTTTGCCTCGTTTGCCGAGGCCGAGCAGCTCGCCCGCGACCAGACGTGGCATCCGGAACAGGTGGATGCCTCGGAGACCCTGTTCCACGTGCCGCCGGACCACATGAAGGGCCAGACCCAGCAATGCTGCCAGTGGCCCGGCGCCGAAGAAGTTGACCTTGACGTTTTCCGTCCCGCCAGAACGAAACGGCTGTACGTGCTCGGCGGCTGTGCCGATGTGTCGCGGCGCGGCGCCGAAAGGCTGTTACGGCCGCTGGAACTTATGGAGGTTGGCAGCCGAATCGGTGCGGCGGCTGCGGCCGAGGCCAGGAGGACTCCCGCGCCACGAAGCGTCAGACGCGCCGGCCGGCAGTCAGCGCCCGTTGCGACCGGCGACGTCCGCGAGGACCGGACCTGGATGCGCGCAGGGCCGGACACCGCCTACATAGAAGCGAAGGAGCGGTCTGTGCCGGTATTGGGTCGTTACGATGCGGTCGTCGTCGGGGGCGGCACGGGTGGTGCCCCCGCGGGTATCGCGGCGGCGCGCCAAGGAGCCAAAACTCTCGTCGTGGAATACCTCCACGGCCTGGGCGGCGTCGGCACGATGGGCCTGATTGGCAAGTACTACCACGGCCACCGCGAAGGCTTCACGAAAGAGCTGGACCTGGGACTGGCACAACTGGCCGGCGAGGCCGAGGGCCGGAGCGGACAGGGCCAGGCCTGGAATAGCCAGGTGAAGATCGAATGGTATCGGCGGGAATTGCGAAAGGCCGGCGCCGATATCTGGTACGGCACGCTCGGCTGCGGGGCATTCATCGAGGGCAATCGGGTGAAAGGCGTCGTGGTCGCCACGCCGCAGGGCCGCGGCGTGGTCCTGGCGAAGACCGTCATTGACGCCACGGGAAGTGCCGCAGTCGCTGTCCCGGCGGGCGCCCGATCCATCTACATTACCGACGAGCACATCGCCGTCCAGGGCACGGGCCTGCCACCCTGGGACCTGGGGGC
>JABAOC010013720.1_pt4 | contig 12259 bp, 7 predicted proteins | sample 7062161 | NCBI WGS metagenome assembly JABAOC01 (sample SAMN14538625, study PRJNA623070) | marine sediment metagenome | biome: marine biome [ENVO:00000428]; feature: marine pelagic biome [ENVO:01000023]; material: deep marine sediment [ENVO:00002113] | place: India: Gulf of Khambhat ... | reverse complement strand
GGATTATTCAAAGATTCTGGCATTTCTATCTTTGTTCCCTTTACGGCTGCAGTAATGATTCCCATAAGCGCCTGCCCAGCAATCAATCCCGAAGCAAGCAGGAGGCCTATATTTTCTACGATTTCTTTACCTTTGGCCGTCGAATTCTTTTTGGCAACCCTTCGGTCCAGAAAGTATTTGAGTACTCCTCCGAAGAAGATACAGGCTGTGGCGCGAAAGGGAAGGTACATTCCTACTGCAATGAGCATTGGGGAAGGAGAACCAATAAGGATAAGTACAACGGCTAAAAGCATTCCGGCTATAACTAGAGGCCAGGCCATCTCTCCCCCGACTATTCCCTTAGCCATGGTTGCCATCAATCCTGCCTGAGGAGCAGGAAGTGTTTCGCTTCCAATTCCGATGTTGTCGTGCAAGAGCTGGAGGGAGAAGGTCAGTGTTAGAGCAGCTGCAATAACTCCGATTAGTCCTCCTATTTGCATCCGCCAGGGAGTACCACCAAGAATATGTCCCACTTTCCAATCTTGGATCATATCTCCAGCCACTCCAGCCACACAGCAGACAACTGCTGCAACTCCCAATACAGCCTTTATGCCCTCATCTCCGGTCTGACCCATGAGAACCATCATCAAGGCAGCGATAAGCAGCGTGGTCAAGGTCAGACCAGAAATTGGATTGGAGGATGAGCCGATTATGCCCACAAGATAGCCTGCTACAGCAGCGAAGAGAAGACCCATAACTATCATCACTAAGGCAGATACGAAAGAGGAACCTATATTATGGGTAAAGATATTGTAGAGGAAAATCATTGGTATAATCAGAGCTATGATGGCGATTATGATGGAAGGAAAAGGCAGGTCTGTATCAGTCCTGAGTGTTTCTGTTTTGATTCCAGAGCGTGCTTTTTTAACATCAGTGATGGAGCGGCCGATTCCTGCAATCAGGCTTTTTCTCATCCTGAATAGCGTATAAAAAGCGCCCACAAGCATGGCTCCAACTGCAATGGGTTTAATCTGAGCATTGTAGGCTGAGATGGCCATATCAGTCCAATTCCCATCGAAATTAGCGACAATTGTGCCCAGTTCTCCACTGATGAAAAGCAGTATTGGCATCAGGAAAAGCCAGCCTAGGACTCCTCCAGAAAAAGTGAGAGCTGCTAATTTTGGCCCGATTATGTAGCCGACTCCGGTCATAGCAGCATTGGCTGCAGGGGATTCTATAAACATTCTCCCTTTCATAGGTGCAGCCTTATAGATTTCGACGTTATCATCGTTGAGATATGTGGTTCGAGATAAACCAGGGATTTTGAATACAGTGTTGACAAAAGGTTTTATTACTCTGATGCCGTTTTCGCTGGTGAAGAATTCAATAAGACCTCCCAAACCCATGGCCCAGAACATGTAGGCAGCGTTTGAACCTGCTTTCTGGCCGGTCTTGACCATCTCTGCACAGGCAACACTTTCTGGGAAGGGAAGTTCAGCATCTTCAACCAGGGTGCGTCTAACAAGTATGATGAGGAAAACGCCTAAAATTCCACCTACAAGCATCAGCATAGAGGATTTTATAAAATCAAATTTTACCCACACTCCGGTCATAAGAAAGGCAGGAATCGTAAATATAGCTCCTGCTGCTAGAGCTTCTCCTACCGCGCCTGTAGTCCTCGCGAAGTTTTCTTCTAAAATTGTTCCTTTGAATGGACGAAGGACTGCCATGGCAATAACAGCTGCCGGAAAAGTGGCTGCAACCGTCATTCCAACCATAAGACCTAAATAGGCATTTGCCGCACCGAGGACAACTGCCATTATTATTCCCAGGAAAATGGCTTTGAATGATATCTCTTTCATCGATTGCTCTTGGGGAACGTAAGGCCTGTATTCATCGCTCATATCCACCTCCTCAAGTTAATATGCGTGGTTTTTTTGATTATATATTTTTTAAGGAGATAAAAGTCAAGAAAAAATAAAAAAAAGGGACAGAAAATCAGAAAAGTAAGTCGCCCTTTTTTCTGAACTTTAGGTCTGATTCCAAATAATTTTTATTTGCTTGAAATAGGAAATTATGTTAAATAAAACCTGGTAGAGAAAGGTATAAAGATGAATTTGCTGGCCTTACTTAGAGAAAGGCTCTTTTGTGATTTAGCCATTGACCTTGGGACTGCAAATACTCTAGTTTATTTAAAAGGAAAAGGAATTGTTGTTCAGGAGCCTTCCATCGTTGTTGTCAACAAAGGGACCGGTAAAGTGGAAGCTGTAGGTACGCGAGCAAAGGAGATGCTGGGGAAAACTCCTGCCGATGTCCTGGCGATCAAACCTATGAGAGATGGAGTCATTGCAGATTTTGAGATTGCGGAAAAAATGCTTGACTATTTTATTAAGAAGTCCACAGACAACCGAGTCTTCTTGATAAGACCGAGGATAGTTATTGGGATTCCAACAGGGATTACTCAGGTAGAGAGACGCGCAGTTAAGGATGTTGCCATGAGGGCAAAAGCATCCGAAGTCTACCTCGTCCAACAGCCAGTATCAGCTTCTGTTGGTGCTGACCTTCCTATTTCTGAGCCTACAGGAAATATGATCGTGGATATAGGAGGAGGCACGACCGATATCGCAGTCATTTCTATGAACGGGATCGTTTTTAATCATTCCATACGGATTGCTGGGAATGAGATGGACGAGGCTATCATCCAATACCTTAAGAAAAAATATAACTTGCTCATCGGAGAAAAAAGCGCAGAGCAACTTAAAATGGAGATAGGTTCAGCTTATCCCTTGGATGAGCCCATGACAGTAGAAATAAAAGGAAGAGATCTAGGAGAGGGAATCCCCAAAACAATTATTATTGATGACCAGGAAGTAAGGGAAGCGCTCGAAGGTGTTGTCTCTTCAATTATCAATGCCATAAGAGTCGCTCTAGAAAAGACTCCTCCGGAATTATCAGCGGACATCATTGACCGAGGCATTATTTTGACAGGGGGAGGCGCTCTCCTTAAAAATATAGATAAACGCATCCGCGAGGAAACTAAATTGCCAGTTTTTATCACTGATGATCCTTTGGCTACAGTTGTTATTGGCGCTGGCAAGATGCTTGATGATTTAGACCTTCTGAAAAAGATATCTATAATATAATTCAATTTAAATCTCATGCCCCTTTTCCTTAAAGAAAGAAAGAGTCTTTTAGTCCTCATAGCTCTGATTTTCTTTCAGTTGATTTTGATTTCAACTCAAGTTCCGTTGGGGTATGGAGCGAATTATTTTGAAAGGGCAGTTTTTTCCATTTTTTCTCCTGTTCAGCATGGAATTCTTTCCTTATTCCTATCAATCGGTAACCTCTGGAAGAATTATTTTGACCTTCAGAATGTTCAAAGTCAGAATCAAAAGATGAAAGATGAAATGTTTTATCTCAGACAGGAGAATAACCTTTTAAGGAATGCTCTTGAAAAATTAAGAAGCCAGCAAGAAATAGAAAAGAGTCTTTTAAGACTTCATGAGAACGTTATGGTTGCTCAAGTTATAGGTTTTGATGCCAGTAATTTTTATAAATCTGCGGTTATAAATAAGGGCTCTCTGGATGGCCTTAAGAAGGACATGGTTGTTCTTGATGAAAATGGCAGTTTAGTGGGACGAATTATTGACCCTGTAGCCTTAAAAGAATCTAGAGTTCAGTTGATCACTGACAATGAAAGCGGAGTAGGTGTCCACTCTAAGCAGAAGGCAGTCATGGGTATTCTAAGTGGGGATGGTAAAGGATCTTGTTTCTTAGAATATATCCACGTAACAACTGAGGATATCTATGAGGGAGAAGATGTTATAACCTCAGGCAAGGACGGTCTTTTTCCTTCTGGAATTAAAGTGGGCAAAATTGTCTCGATAACTACTAGCAGTTCACTTTTTAAACAGGTAAAAGTTGAACCTTATTTTGATATACGGCATTTGGATCACGTGGCCATCATTATGAGAAATCCAATGGAAGTTTTTTAAAGAATAAATTTAATGAAAGATTTTATAAAGATCTCCCTATCAATCATCATTGCTTTTGTAATTTATACAATCCTGAATAAATTCTCTCCCTCGCTAGTTATGCTCTTTAATGTATTCAGTTTGGTTGTTATCTACTTTGCCGTAGAGAAGAATGAAATTTTCGGGGCCTGTCTAGGAGCGTTTTGTGGGCTTATCCAAGATTCCTTTTCTTTGGGAGTTTTTGGAGTCGCAGGTCTGGCGAAAACGATTGCTGGATTTACCGCTGGATACGTTGCAAAAAAAATAGATGTCTATCCCCCTTTGCGCAGCTTCGCCTTTATCTTCTTTATGGTCAGTTTTGAATTCATTCTATGGGCTTTGCTCTACTCTTTCATTTTTTCAGAAAGCATAAATACGGGAAGAGGATTGATCTTTTTTCAGCCATTGGGAACCGCTCTAGTGGGAAGCTTCCTGTTTTATTTTTTGAGAAAGATTCAAAGGAGCAAACTCTAGTTTTAGCCATGAAAGACAACAAGATCTATGAGGACCTTGTTCTTGTTCTAAGGAGAACCAAGAAAATATTTATATTTATCCTAGTATTAACCGCTTTTTTGATGCTTAATTTTTGGAAAATTCAGGTTTTAGACCATCAAAAATACTGGGAGCGGTCCGAAGCCAATCGAATGAGAGAAATCNNCGAATGAGAGAAATCGTACTGCCATCTCAAAGAGGATTGATTAAGGATAGAGGAGAGACCATTCTAGCTGATAACAAAGCATCTTTCAAAGTTTCCATCATTAGAGAAAATTGTGAAGATTACGATAAATCCTGCCGGAAAATATCTCGTCTTTTGAAGATTGAAGAGGATGTCTTAAAGGAAAGGATTAAAAAATACGAATCCTTTCCCATTTTCAAGCCTATAGTGGTTAAGGAGAATTTGTCTTTTGAAGAGGTTGCGGTTATCGAGGCCAGAAAATTAGAATTTCCCGAATTAATTCTCCAAGCAGAGCCCAAAAGATTTTACCCCTTTGGGAGTCTTGCAGCTCATGCCCTGGGTTATATTCAGGAGTTATCAGGGGAAGAGATAAAAAATGGACTCTACCTACAGAGGCGTCTGGGAGATCTTATAGGGAAAACCGGTGTGGAAAAGGTATATGAAGCTACCCTGGTCGGAAAAGATGGGATAGCACTGGAAATTGTAGACAGCATGGGCAGGAATAAGGGGGAGACAGCAAGGCGCAATCCCCATAAAGGTCAGAATCTTATACTCACTTTAGATTATGCTCTTCAGGAGAAAGCTGAAGAAATATTGGAAGGAAGAGAAGGGGCTGTTGTCATGATGGATCCCCGGACCGGTGAAATACTTGCCTTGGCCAGTTTTCCTACGTTTGATCCTAATAAATTTATTGACCGCTTTACTCCTGAGGAATGGCTCGATTTAGTCAATAGTCCGGAGTTCCCGCTTGAGAATCGAGCCGTTAGAGGCCAGTATGCTCCTGGTTCAATATTCAAACTCGTTGTGGATTTAGGAGCACTTGAATTGGGCATAATAGATGAAGAGACGACTTTTAAGTGTAAAGGTGAGGTAGAAATTTATAACGAGCCCTTCGCCTGCTGGGTCGAAGAAGGTCATGGAGAAATGAATCTTATTCAAGGAATTCGGAATTCATGTAACATATATCATTATCAAGTGGGAAAGAAGATGGGCATCGAAGAGATTTCTCGCTATGCCAGGATGCTTGGATTCGGGGCAAGAACTGGTATCGATTTGCCCGGAGAAAAAATAGGTTTGGTTCCTGATCCTGATTGGAAGAGGGAAGTCAGAAATGAACGCTGGCAGCCAGGAGAGACAATTTCTGTTTCAATAGGACAAGGCCCTTTATTGGTAACTCCTCTTCAGATCGCTAACTACACCTCTATTATCGCCAACCGAGGAAGAAGGATTACTCCTCATTTGGTAAATTCTCAATCCCAAATCGGGAATATAGTATTTGATCAAAGCAATACGGTGGACATTCAACCGTCTACATTTGAAACAATTATTCAAGGTATGTGGGAAGTAGTTAATAGAAGGGGAACAGGATGGGCTGCTAATGTGAAAGGATTCGATATTTGTGGAAAAACAGGATCAACTCAGCTTATAAGCACTGAAAAGGATGAGGAGAAGAAAGAGGAAGAGGAAGAGGAAGAGGAAGAAGAGGAAGAAACTAAAACTCATTCCTGGTTTACAGGATTCGCTCCCAAGGATAATCCGAAGATCGTTGTAACTGTCCTTGTTGAATATGGTGGTATGGGAGGTGCCACTGCAGCTCCTCTAGCAAGGCAATTATTTAATTTATACAGAAGAAAATATGATTGATAGAAACCTCTTGAGAAATACTGATTGGATATTGATAGGTATTTTGCTCTTGAACTCCATTCTTGGCGTGGCCTTCATCTACAGTAGCTCTCATTATCTGCCCGGTGGCTATTATGTAAAACAGATCTTCTGGATTATTCTAAGCTCGATTGCTCTATTCTTATTTCTTGCCATAGACTATGATACTCTTGTGACTTATTCTTTTTATCTCTATATAGTCTTTATAGGAATTCTTGGAGGACTTTTATTTTTTGGAACGCCTATAGCGGGAGCTAAAAGCTGGGTTAAACTTCCGTTTTTTAACTTTCAGCCTTCCGAAGTTATTAAAATAATAATTATCCTTCTCCTGGCTCATCTCTTTGCTAAATTTAGGCGAGACTACCTTTCCGTGAGCAAGGGATTCTTAGGCGTCGCAATTATCGCTGTTCCTGCTTTCCTTGTTGCCTTGCAGCCTGATTTAGGAACTGCTTTTAGTTATATCCCCATTTTATTAGCGGCTTTTATCTTAGCTGGATTAAACAGGAAAACAATCATTGGCATCTTAATTTTTGGACTGATTCTTGGACTATTTAGCTGGAATTTTGCACTTAAAGACTATCAAAAAAAGAGGTTAACTGCACTAATTTCTCCCAGTCAGGATCCTCTGGGCTCTGGTTATCATATCCTGCAATCAAAAATTGCCATTGGATCAGGTGGTTTTTTAGGAAAAGGTTTTGGAGAAGGAACTCAAAGCCAGTTGAGATTCCTACCCGCCAGGCACACTGATTTTATCTTTTCGGTCATCGGAGAAGAATTTGGCTTCTTGGGCGTGGTGCTTATCATGCTTTCCTACGTTTTCTTGCTGTGGAGACTGTTTCAAGCTATAGGGCACTCAAGAGATAGAGCAGGGGTATATATTATTTTTATGGTGGCGGTTATAATCGCCTTCCAATTTCTCATCAATTTGATGATGATTATTGGTCTTTTCCCTATAGCAGGAATACCTTTGCCTCTGTTCAGTTACGGAGGTTCCTCTCTTCTTACCACCTATTTAGGAATCGCCCTCGTATTAAACGTCAAGATGAGAAGATTTGTTAATGTATAGAAAAGTATAGAAAAAGGGACAGGCTACTTTTTCTGGAGGAAAGAAAAAAGCCTCAATTCGCAGACAGCACATCAGAAAAAATAGCCTGTCCCTCTTTTCGTTATGACAGCGGCTAGCCCGCGATATCAGAGCCCACCAAATAACGCAGGCAAAATAAAAACTTTCCTCATTATCAATTGCACAATCAACTCAATAACAATAAAATGATAGAGTAAGAATCTGGTTTTCTAGGATGAAAGATTTAGAAAATATCCTGAAAGAAGTCGAGAAGCCTGGACGCTACTTAGGCGGTGAGTGGAATGAAATAAAAAAGGACCCCCGCCGTGTGAAAGCGAAGGTTGCCCTTATTTTTCCTGACCTTTACGAGGTTGGGATGTCCTATCTAGGTCAAAAAATTCTTTATTCTCTTTTGAATGATAACCCATCGATATTAGCCGAAAGAGTGTTCGCTCCTTGGGTTGATTTTGAACAAAAACTTAGATCACGAAATATTCCTCTTTATTCTCTCGAGAACAAGATTCCACTTGATCAATTCGATGTCCTGGGATTTTCGCTTCTTTATGAGCTTAACTATACAAATGTATTGACCATCCTTGATTTAGGTCGTATTCCCCTTTTTTCTTCAGAGAGAGATCAAGAGCATCCTCTGGTCATCGCCGGAGGGCCGGCTGTTTTCAATCCGGAACCTGTAGCTTCCATTTTTGACCTGTTTCTCGTAGGAGACGGGGAAGAAGCTTTCATAGAAATCATTGAAAGATTCATAACCCTGAAAGAGGAATTGAAAGGAAAAAATGAAATATTACTAGAGATGGCCAAGATTAAAGGAGTCTATGTTCCTTCTCTATACACTACTTACCGGCCTCAAAACTCTTTTCTTATGGCCGTAAAACCTGATGATGGTGGGCCAGAGAAAATTGAAAAAAGAATTCATTTCCCTTTTTCTGAAGGCCCTTTTCCAGAAAGAATTGTTGTTCCGAATATTAATGTCATTTTTGACAGAGTTGCAGTCGAGGTGGCACGGGGTTGTTATCATAAATGCAGGTTTTGCCAAGCATTGAGTATCTATTTTCCTCACAGAGCGAAAAGTCCTTCTTTTGTCCTGGAAAAGGTGCTGGAGAGCCTTCGGCTAACAGGTTATGAAGCCGCATCATTATCCTCTCTCTCCGTAGGTGACTACCCTTATCTTTGCGATGTGGTTAATACTTTAATGACCGAGCTGGAAAAACAAAAGATCTCCCTCTCGTTGTCTTCTTTGCGTCCCCAAGGACTATCTTCGGAGATAGCTAAGAACATCATAAAGGTTAGAAAGACTGGATTTACATTGGTTCCAGAAGCAGGGACAGAGAGATTGCGAAAGGTCATTAACAAGAATTTGAAAGATAGTGAAGTATTCGAGGCTACAGGGAATGCTTTCTCTCGGGGGTGGAAGCTACTTAAACTCTATTTCATGGTTGGCCTTCCGACAGAGAGAGATGAAGATTTAGAAGGAATTGTGAGCTTAGTGGAAGAAGTGATTAGGGTCGGATTCAAAATTCTTAAATCTCCTCCTAACATTAATATAAGCGCTACATCTTTCATTCCTAAGCCGCATACCCCATTCCAATGGCTTAAAATGGAAGAAGAAAAGATCCTGCAAGAAAAACACAAGTTTCTTAAGTCCTGTCTGAGAAAGTATCCCTTTGTTAAATTTAAGAATCATTCTCTTAAAAATTCTATTCTAGAGGCTGTCTTTTCGAGAGGCGACAATCAACTTACAGGGGTTCTTTTTAAGTCTTGGAAATATGGTGCTCGCTTTGAAAGCTGGGCCGATCTCTTCGACTTTAATATCTGGGAGAAAGCTTTTGAATCTGAAGATATAAATTATAGACTTTACCTTGAAGCCTTGGACAGGGATGCAATCCTCCCTTGGGATCATATTGATACAGGAATAAAAAGGTCTCATCTGCTTCAGGAGTTAGAGAAGGCGTTAAAAGAAGAGCGAACTTTGTCCTGTCTCGATAATAGATGTGATTTGTGTCAGGGATGCGATCTTTCGCCGCTGCTAGAGAGGGAGTTTCAGGAGAAAATGGAAATTTCCTCAGAGCCTCGTTCTTTTTTTGGGAAGAAAACTCAGGATATCTTTCGCTATCGAGGAATCTATTCGAAGCTCAAGACTGCAAAGTTCATATCTCATCTGGACTTAAGCAAAATTATCCAGAGAACTTTCCGCAGAGCTGGCGTAACAGTTGTCCATACGGAAGGTTTCCATCCGAAAATGGCAATATCATACCTTCCTGCTCTTCCGTTGGGTATGGAGGGAAAGGCTGAAATTGTTGAGTTCAAATCCCAGTATCTGTTTGAAGAAGACGAGTTTGTTTCACATGTTAATAGATTTCTGCCTGCAGGTATCAAGTTTTTAGGCTTGAAGAGGTTTAAAACTTTTAAACCTCGTTTGAATGATGAGATAAGAACTCTGGTCTATTCAGTTGACTTGAAGAGTCGAGAAATAAAAGAAACTCTAGAAGCAGTCGGTAATGAGAAGAATATTTCTTCAGATGATGATTATAAAAAAGCGGAGAAAATGGTCGATGATTTCTTAGCTGATAATAAGGATAGAAACATCGAAAGAATACTTCCTGATAAGAAGAGGAAAAAACTTCTTCTTTATTTGAAGCACTCTCCGCATAAAAATGTCCGTTCTCAAGAAGTTGTTGAGGATATTTTTGGGATAAAAAACCCTGTTTTTGTGATGGCCAGGGAAAAGGTTTTGTTTAGTGGAGGCGAAAAATTGACATAAGAAAAGCTTTCCGGTATAAAGCTTGATTATAGTTGCTATCCTTTAATATTATTATCAGGCCAAAGAAAAAAATAAGGAGGAGATAGTGATTGGTTACAGTTTAACAGAAGAGCAAGAAGCTCTTCAGGCTATGGCTCGGGAATTTGCCGAAAAAGAGATGAAACCCAAAGCTGCCAAGTATGACCAAGGACATGAATTCCCTGAAGATGTCATGAAGAAGGCTTTCGAGGTTGGGTTTCTGACCTGTACAGTCCCTAAGGAGTATGGAGGAGGAGGTTTATCTGATATTGATACTGTTATCATAAGTGAAGAACTTGCTGCTGGTTGTGCTGGGATGTATACAACGATGATGGTCAATGCTTTAGCTTACACGCCGATTATTCTTTTTGGCACCGATGAACAAAAAAAGAAATACCTTACTCCTCAGACCGAAAAAATGTCTTTTGCCTCCTTCTGTCTCACAGAGAGAGAAGCGGGTTCTGATGCAGGCGCTCAAAAGACCACGGCGAAAAAAGTTGGTTCTGAGTATGTTATCAACGGCTCTAAGTGTTTTATATCCAACGCAGGGATTGCCAGCCTGTATACTGTGTTTGCCAATTCAAATCCTGAAAAAGGGATGCGCGGAATCAGCGCTTTCATCGTCCCGCGGGAAACTCCTGGGATAACCATAGGAAAGGTTGAGGATAAGATGGGCCACAGAGCTTCTAATACAGCAGAGGTCTTTTTTGAGGATGTCAAGATACCCCAGGAAAATCTTTTAGCTAAAGAAGGATTAGGCTTCATCATAGCTATGAAAACTCTTGATAAGACAAGAGCTCCTGTTGGAGCTGCAGGTGTGGGAGTGGCAAAAGCTGCTCTTCAATATGCGGTTGAATATGCCAAAACGAGAGTTCAGTTTGGAAAGCCCATTGCTCTTTTTCAACATATAGGTTTCAAGATAGCTCAGATGGCTATGGAGATAAACGCTGCTCGCCATCTTGTCTGGCACGCAGCCTGGCTCCTGGACGAGGGAAAGCCTTGCGGAAAAGAATCAGCCATGGCCAAAGCTTTTGGTTCGGATGTCGCAATGAAAGTTACAACTGAGGCCCTCCAGATTCTAGGCGGATACGGATATATGAAAGATTATCCCATGGAAAAGTTAATGAGGGATGCCAAGCTACTTCAGATTTATGAAGGGACAAACGAAATCCAGCGTATGATCATATCACGGGAAGTTATAGGCCCCATTAAATAAATATTTCTTTATAGGGATTTGATTTAATTTATTTGGGATTTTTTCTTCCTTAGGGGCTTGATTTATCAAGCCCGGTTCTGTTTATGATCTCAGGCGTTTTTACTTATTAATAATATCTAAAAGGTCTTCTTCGACAGATTTGATAGGATTTTCGATTATCCTTCCTTTTTCTTCATCATTGATCAATACAATAAACGTTGGCACTTTTACGATGTTCTTTCCTTCTATATAAGGCTCTCGCGAATCCTTATCTCTTGGGATTCCTATATAGGTTGTGGTGAAAAAAGGATTATCTACCATATCCATTATCTGGAAATAAGCGCTAACATTTCTTTTTGTATCAGGACACCAGGTTCCCAGAAAGATTTCTATTTCGACTTGGTATTGAATTGATTGAAGCTTTTCAATCACTTCCATGTTTGGAACATAAGAAGCGACTTTTTCTTGCCAATCAGGAAAATTCTCTAAAATCTCTTCTTTACTTAGAGGCCCGAGTAACTCTAATGTTCCATAGACAAAAGTGAAAAGGAAAAAAAAGATGCACAACAAAGCAATTATTGTTTTTTTCATTTGATGTTTATTAGGAAAGAGGAGGCAAGCTTTTTATATATTTCCTGTTTCTTCTTCTGTGAAGTACTCAGGGATTATCCCCAATACTTCAACTCCTGCCCCTCTAGCCAGGTCTATAAGCTCTATGACTCTGGCATAAGGTATTCTTGCGTCGGCTCTGATGAATATTGTCTTATCCTGGCGAGGAGCGTAGATAGTTCTGAGTTCATTCTGAACAAGATCAAACTCCATGTATCTTTGGTTAATATCTACTTTCATGTTGTTGTGCAGGGTCATAACGATA
>JABAOC010000588.1_pt4 | contig 12273 bp, 10 predicted proteins | sample 7062161 | NCBI WGS metagenome assembly JABAOC01 (sample SAMN14538625, study PRJNA623070) | marine sediment metagenome | biome: marine biome [ENVO:00000428]; feature: marine pelagic biome [ENVO:01000023]; material: deep marine sediment [ENVO:00002113] | place: India: Gulf of Khambhat ... | reverse complement strand
AGTTCGATTCTGCGAGGGGCCACCAGTGAAATCAAGGGGTTAGCGAACATCGCTAACTCCTTTTTTTGTTGTTTTGGCAGGATTGTATACTTTTTGTATACTTGAATGGTCATTCAGTGAGGAATCGAGGAGGGAAACAGCATTTACCTTGTGCGATGGTGCAAGGTGGGCATAGCGGAGAGTCATAGCAAGAGTCTTGTGTCCGAGAAGTTCTTTCACCGTTGTGATATCGACACCCGCCATGGCGAGGTGGCTTGCAAAAGTATGTCGCAAATCGTGGAACCTGAAGTCCTTGATAGAAGCTCTTCTGCAGGCAGCATAGAATGACTTCTTCACGTCCTGGTACCTTCTGCCCTTTTCATCATGAAACACGTAGGGACTGTCAAGCCTTCTCCTGATACCCCGCAATGTACCCATCAACGTTGCGTTGATCGGTACTTCTCTTCTTTCACCATTTTTCGAATCAGTGAGCAGGATAAACCCGTGCTTCAGATCAATGTTCTTCTCCCATTCGAGAGAAAGGATCTCCTGCTTTCGCATCCCGGTATTCATAGCTGTAATCACAATAGGCTTCAGGTGGGGACTGCAGGCATCAATGAGAGATTGGCATTCCTCCTGATTGAGAAACCTGAGTCTTCTGTTGTTCTCCTGAAGAAGCTTGACCCTTCTCACTCTCTTGAGAATCTCCTCCTCGACCATCTCCCACTCGACAGCTTTCGTAAACATGTGCTTGAGCGTTGCCAGATGCCGGTTTGCAGTTGCCGGTGCTTTCCCTTCCTGGATTAGTTTCGATTGATACTCCTCGACAACCTTGGTCGAGAAGCGTCTCAGTGGACTGTTTCCGAACTCACCGAGCAGGTGGCGTATGATTGTTTGCTTTCTCAGGAAACCTCTCTGTCTCTCCGCCCACTTAAGATAGTCATTTGCAAGTTCGGGGAATACATAGTTTCCGATTCTCTTCGTGTGCAGTGGTTCCTTTCCTTCCTTCACCTCCTTTTTTCTTTCGATAAGAAGATCCTGTGCATCCCTGTAGGATCTCGAATTACTGGACTCGTACCGAACCTTCCCATCGAGTCCTGCGTAGCGAATCCACCAGACGTTTCCTCGCTTGTAAATGCCTCTTGCCATACATATCACCTCCCTTAGATTGATTTTTCTTACGTTGGAATCATCAAATCCAACCTTCTATCTCCCACACCTCAATTGGCTCTTTTTTAACAGTTTCGATCAAGTTTTCCAGAGAACCCTCAAATATTGCAATAGGATGATCTGGCAGATTATCGAGTAAAATAGAGGCTTCATCAGATTTGGGAAGATGATCATCGAAGTATACATTACGTATAGATTTAAGCCTCTCTCCATTGCAAAAAACTCCTAAAAGAGCTCCTCGCTTTTCTGTCCTTACAATCTCAAAGCAGTCGTTAGGCCATGCCTCAATGTCTGACTTTAAATATAGTTCTTTACCTTCCCCGGTATCTGCACCCTCCTCAAACTGCAAAAAAAGAACCTGTTGATTTCCGATATCGTAGTAGTACGCAATTTCCTCTCCTTTCCCTTCATCAAACAGGGTAATTACAGCGGAAGGATTAAAATTCAACACTTCTACCTTGTTGTGGTCTATTGCCTCCATAATCTTTCGCCTCACCTCAGGCCGTCTTAATCTCCAGCTGATGTCACCTATAGTCACAAAAAAAGCAACTATAAGGATCATAGTTGATAGAATAGCTAACCCAGTCCAAACCCATCCCCATTCTTGAAGATACCCATAAACGAATATACCTGCCGAAATTAAACTAAAAATAAGACAACCCAGATTTAATTTTTGTGAACGTGGATGCTTCATTGCAAGCTGTTTCTCCATCACCGACCGCTCACGCTCATTGAACTCTCTTATAATTGTGCCTGTCATTATTCTTTACTTATATCAACAGCTGCGGGTATAGAGGGAACGGACACTGAATCCGCAGGTCGGGGGTGAGTTTATCCCGAGCGACATAAAGGGTTATTCAAAACGGAGCCGAGGGGAATCCTCCCGGGCGCGCCAATGAAATCAAGGGGTTAGGTGATTTTGCCTGACCCCATTTTAGTGAAACTGTATAGTAATTGTATAGTAGACAGATATCGAAGTGATGTGCCATACATATACTCTCAAAGCCATTGATTACTGGCCTCCCCATAATAACCTACTTTTTCAAAATCCTAACATATCACCTGGACCAGTTTTTCGGGGAGAAGGTCCATCGTCAGGTTACTTAATTTTCTAACTATATATCAATTCTTCAAGATGGTTTTTTAGAAATTTTTCTACATTTCGAATTACTGGTAGTTATATTTATTCCTGCCTTTAAAGCAAACTGTCTGAATTCATTTCGATTAGATTATCAGTTATTTTTGTGGCATGTTTTTTGGTTCTGATTACAGAAATCCCTTTTGTGGATTGAAGATACCCAAACAATTTTGATAATTACAAAAAATTGAAAGTCAAACAGGGGGGGTGGAACAATATGAAGTGTTCAAAATGTAATGGTTTAATGATTTATGAGCGGTATCAATTTATATGTGAGGTTGCTTATGCGTGGAGATGCGTCATCTGCGGGGAAATTATAGACAACGTAGTACTCAGCAACAGGGAGCAAAGCACGAACAGGAGGGAAAATCAGATTGGTACTACAATTGGTTGTAACAAGTAATTGTATAACAATAGTTCGCAATCCTCAGCGCTACTGTAATCACACATATGAAGGATATGGAGGTTATTGAAATGGAAAAGAAAGATATTTTGTTTGGCAAAGTTAAGTATTTAATAGACGGCGGCGCATTTAAAATTGAAGTCGAACGAGTGGAATCAAACAATTTACATGAATACAGGAACCAAGAAGATATACGAATTAACAAATTAAAAATAACTGAAATAATTGCTCTAGCAATAGAAGAACGCCCTATACCATACATTGAAAGATTGCTGAAGGCTAAAGAGGTTCTATGTGTGGTGAATTCTCGGGAACCTGGCGGACAGATTGAGGCAGATGTTTTTATAGTTTAGTATTCTGGGAAAAAATTAAAGATGTTCTGCACTTGCGTGTCTCATTTGGTTCTTTTCAAAAAAATTTGTCTGCATTATCGAAAATAAACAGTTTCTACCCCTCATGGGTGGCTTTTTCTTTACCCCCCCACATTTCCCTTTGGGCTTGATCATTTTCTCTATTCCATTGAGAGATGCAATCTTTTTGCATATACCCCAAATAAGCCCCGTATTTCCATTCTCAGCGTATTTCTTAAAAACGGGTAAAAACAGCCCTATTTTTCCCTTTGTGATACAAACAGTTACAGGGGTGAAAATTGGCGTTGTAACCCCGGCACTGTACCCTTCGGGAGTGAATTTTATCAATCTCATGGTCTGAGAATCCGGGGTTTTGCTGTGCGTAACTTTGGACAGGACTTTATCTGTCTCTTCCCTCATATCAAAAAGGGCCGCCCGGGGGCGGCCCTTCTGTGGTACCCTTTTTCTAGCCACCTCAAGGTAACGGCGGGAACGGCAGCTGATCGGGCCGGTCGCATTTGGGGGCAGGGGGATCTCCCACATTTAAATTGCTAGCCACACCGCCAGCTTGATTGTGGCCGTCAAAACCGGGGTCGAGACCCAGCCCCACATGGAATGAGGGGAGCGCCTCAGAGGACCCCCCCGCTCCAACTGCATCGACAGTTCGTGTCTGGTCAAGAGCCTGAAGAAAATAACCCGAATCTACAAAATCTGGATCTCCGACAGTTGAGTCCTGATCGTTCGGGTGGCCATCGGGGATTATGTACTCGGGATTGTCAAATGGCGCCTGGCGGAACCGAACCCGCTCATCGGTCATTTTAATCATGAGCTTCACCAGGCCTACTTCCTCGGCAGGGGTCAAGCCGATGAACTCGATGTCAGGGTCGAGGTCCGGGAAGTTGAGCCTGCAGAAGTTGCCTCCCCGGTCGTAGAACTCCACCAGCTCGAGCAGGGTCTTGGATCCGCCGTTGTGGAAGTAGGGGCCGGAGAACTCAACGTTCCTGACCGTCGGGGTCTTGAAGTTGCCGTCCACGTCAACCCGAAGCAGCAAGATCGTATCACCTACACCGCATCGGTTGTCATTGTCGTCATCCACGCAGACCGGAATGAAGGTTTCCAGACCGCTCACGGGTTGAATCTCGATCACCCCGAGTGTGCCTCCCTTCTTCGGTCCCTTCACTTCCGGTTCCTTCTGGAGACCCCTGAGGGGTAGCCCGATGATTTCAAAGGGAATAGGAAGGCCAAGGCCAAATCCCGAGTCAAAGAGGAACTGGCGGGTTGAAGAAAGGGGGAATCCTCCGGGACCCTTTCCGCCCCGTCCGACGTCCTCAGCGGTGGGGGTGACGCCGATGTTGTAGAAACCGTTGTCGTAGAATCCGGGCAGGCCGTCGCCCATAAACATCGGTTCGATCAAGTTGACGCCGAGGGGTCCCTGAGTGTTCCTGACCGAGGCGTTGGTCAACTCCGGGCCGCCGTGGCAGTTCACGCAGCGCCCGTCGTGGATGCCGCTCCCATCGTCGAACCCGACGTAGACCGCGAGGCCGAGGAGCTCTTCCTGTGTCAGGGCTGAATCATCTCCGGTGATCCCGTCGCCCATGAACCGGTCGAAGGGGGTGTCGTCGGCCACCAGTTCGGCCTGGTAGAGCATGAGCGAGATACCCCAGAAAAAGGCGAAGTTGGCCTCATCCATTGGAATGCCGCCAGCAAGGGCAGTTTCATCCCAGAACTCGGGTTCGAAAGCGTGATGGATGAGCTCTCGATAGGTCTCCGTGAGGCCGAAACCGCTGGGATCGCGAAGAGGACCCAGCAGGCTGTCGTCTGGATGGACCGCCTGGTTTTCCAGGGCCCTCCGGTCGAGCACCTTCAGAGCAATGTCCGGAAAGGTTCGGCCGAAGAAGGACATCTCGAATTCGCTCAAGGGCGGGCCCACGGCCTGGGAAGCCAGGGAAGCGTTTCTCATTTTTAGCGGAAATGGTTCAACTAACCCTTTTTTTCCCTTTTTCCAGATAGTAGGGTTACTCGGGTCGGTCTCACCGAAGGGATTGACGCCGTTGAAGCGGTTGTTGGCCCGTCCGTCCCAGAAGTTGTGGAAGTAGAAGACGGCGTTGATGTTGGTGGGGGTGTTCCTGGGCTCCACACGGCGGACGTTTACCTTCCCGCCAAAAGCGCCACCGGGGGGATCGGGGGCATCAACCTGGAAGTTGGCCCCAAAGAAGACGCCTACAGTGGTGCCGGAGTCATCCGATATAGGTGTGCCGTCATCACGAATGTTCGGTAATGTCAGGGCGGTTGGATTGAATTGACTGAGAGGGTCAACGCTCAGGAACTGGGTGAAGAAGACGCCCTGGGAGGAGGCCACGTCGTTGGTGTTCCCTGCTGCCGGATTGATAGTATCCCCGGATGTCGCCACGTTGTTCCCGTTGCCTATGAACTTGACGAAGGGAAAATCTTCGGCCAGCAGGGAGTAGTTGGGGCCCCATGCGGGGTCTACGGGATAAGGTTCCTGGAATAGAAAATCCCTATCGACCGGGGTTGCGTGAAAGCCGTTTATGTCACCATCCCGGACATTTTGGACCCGGATGAAGTCCGGACTCAGCTGGTTCTTCACCCTGTTGTCGGCCCCTGCGTGGAAGTGGCAGGAGACACATCCGTTGCCGTCGCTTCCGATGGCCTGTTCAAAGAAGAGGGCTTTTCCCAACCGTGCGGCTGTCGGGCGGTCCCTTACAAATTTATCGAGGTTCTTCGGCAGGGGGACGTTGCGCGGACCTAACTCAGGGTTGAGGAGCAGGGGCAACCCTTTCCCGGCGATGGCGTCCTCCTGAATTGCCGTCCGGAGTGATTTGAGCCCCTTCCCCGCCGCGAAAGCCCTGACCGCCGAAGCGACGAGAGTCGGTTGTGAGCTCACCTGCTTCACGGGGAAGGCCATGAAGGCAAGCGCGACGATTATCGGTACTGCGAGCACTGCGATATACTTACCGCGTTGGATGCGTTTTCTCTTCATATTCTCCTCCTCTTTTCAGCGGCAGTTCACGGCAAAGTACTATCGTCACCGTCTCTCATGCTCGAAAATCGACGCATCACCTCCTTTTCGAAAATATTAGTTTAATGCACTAGAGTTGGGAGAAATGGAATATTAAAGAACCTTCTACATGTTTTTGGATAAATTATAGTAATAAAGAATTATTATCATATTTAACAAGATAAATCAACTATTGTTTCTGGTGATACAATCCTTTGGATATTATACCGTCCCGGATTTCAATTTCAGAGCTCCGAGTTACATAAAGACCAATAAAGTAACTTCTAATTTATATTTTCTATTTCCTAATTGGAGATCGGAATGCAGAACTTGGACCCCTTATTAGAAAGCGACAAGTACCAAATAACAAATTACAAACAAATTCCAATTATTAAAATTCAAATGATCAAAACGCCCATGTATCGCTCATCGGTGCTTGGGTATGCCCTCCCCTCAATAGTTATCCAATCTTCTATGTGAAGAAACAAGCCACCTGTCATCCGATGGGTGGCTTTTTCTTTATCCCTGCCCGGAGAGAGATCTGGATTAAATCTGTTCGAAGTTTCCCCCCTGCCACCCCCTTTTTTGAAAAAGTAATTCTTATTTTTTTGAAAATTATTCCCTCCCCAGGAGCTCCGGATCGTACCCACCTACCTTCGGGTTCTGAGAATCCCGTAGACATAAGAGAGGAACCGATACCAATGCCCGTTGTTCCTCCTTGAGTCAACGGTGAACGAAAAGAGCAAGAACATTGCGATAATGATGTTCATGGCGTTCACCGTTTTTTCACCTCCTTTGTCTTACACTAATGCAGACGGATGAGGTGGAAGAGCATTACACTTTTAATCCCTCCCCCCGGAGCTCCGATAATCGGAGGGATCATCTATCCCTCTCATCTGGATATTTGAGTCCCTCAGAGAGGCTCTATGAGGCTTTCTTTTCCTAAGAAAAACTCCAACCCGTTGATCTCGGTCCGGAAATTGAGGGGATGGAAGGTCGCCACCTCCGGCTTCGAAGGGTGACGTTGGAACCGGGTGGCCACAATACACTTCACAGCCACGCAGGCCGTCCTGCAGTTGTTTATGTGCTCGAAGGGACAATTACCGAGCATCGGAATGGTGCTGTTATTAACCATCCTCCGGGGGACAGCTGGTTCGGGAACAGGGAAGTAAAACATTGGATCGAGAACAAGGGAACAAAACCAGCATTGATACTCGTAGTGGAAATTTTCAAAGAAAAGCCGTAAGCGTGATCATGTCCCAACGGGAAGGTTCCAGCTGACCACCAGCGAACCACGGGAGACCGAATTTTTTATATAGCCTTGCCTTCAGGAAAGGCTTGCACTGATTTTATTGTGAAAATATGTTCATGTTTGGGAGGGGGGCTCTTTTTGTTTTTCTATGCCCGGGGTCGATCATATGCTGAATTTAAGGAGCCTTCGCCCCCTGCCACCTGTAAACCCTTTAAATTGTTGGATTTGCTCATCTCCATCGTCATCTGAAAATCCTCGTGTCGGAAGGAAGATTCTGCGTCGAACCTGTTCTTTCCCCGCTTCCCGGCCTCAGAAGAACATCTCGAGCCCCGCTTTCAGGTACCTGACCCTCAGGGCATTGTTTTTCCCGGCAAATCTGTTTCCGTACCCGATGCCGACTTTCAGGGGGATGGGGAATTTTTTCTCTTCATACAGGGGAAGGGTTGAGTATGAGAGGCCCACCTGGACTACGTGTGATTCCCACTCGGTCTCATCCTCCAGGGACCGGTAGTTGAACCCGAGGTTACCCGAGACTTCTGTTCTGAACATATGGGAAAATTTATAGATGAGTGATATATTCGCCCCCCGGGCGAACTCATAGTTCGCCTCCCCCTCCAGCTCGATCACATCTCCGATGTCCCTGTCGACCTTCTCTCTATTTTTGGTAACGGGCTGATTCACGTCATCGGGTATCCGTACCGTCTCCCTGTCCGGAAGGATGAGGTAATAGCGCGCTGTCGCGTTGATCACGAGATGCTTTATCCCCGTGTAATCGTTGTTTGAGTGAAGGAAGGGAGCCCACGCACCGGTGCCGAACTCAAGATCCGTCAGGTTGTCGGGGTCGTCCACGTCCCCCGTCGGGACCCTGACGCCGAAGGTCAGGGCGAGGCGCCAGTGCTCATTTTTGAAATACTGGTATCTCGCACCCACCTCCACATCGAGCAACCCGCTTCCCGACCAGCTCTCAAACCGCTCGTACCCGAAACCCGGTATATCCACCGTCCCATCACCATCGACATCGAGACCACCCCCGAGGAGATCCTGGACATCCTCCTCGCTGAGCGGCACCCCCCCCAAACTTATGGGGATCAGGGGGGCGCCGGCAAAGGGGTCTCCGGGGGTCCCGAAAAATGGGTTCTTCCCCACGGTGGCGTCTGCCGTTTCCAGCCTGGCATCGACGCTGTTCTTCTGAAAGGAGTAGGGTATTTTCACACCCACCATCAACCTGTCCGTCACACCATAGGCAATGATAAGCTCGAGGTCGACAAACTCCATCTCGAAGGAGACGACGCTCTCCCCGATATTCGCCGAGGGAAGATTGAAGGGAGGCCCCTCCAGTATGGACAGATCGGGGAATATCTCACTGTCGAGGATGGTGTTGAAATCTGCCGCTACATCTTCGATGTTTCCGTCGGGGTCGTATCTCTCGTCCACCGGGGGGTAGAATTCCGAGGTGAACCGAATCCCGAACACCCCTTTTGGCAGAACTTCGGCGTCATCCCCACGGGCCGGGATGCCCGCTCCAGCGAGGATGAGCAGAGCGAATAGTATGATAATAATGATTGAGTTTTTTCTGTGAGGCACCGTTTCCACCTTTTCCCGTTTTGCAAAGTGATGTTTCATTCCCACTCGCCCGGCAGCGACCACAGTGAGAACCCCGTTGCGCACCGGAATGGCCCGGAATGGGAGGAGGCGTACACGTCCAACCGGGATCGTAATTGTGGTAAACGCTTATAAATATAAGGTAACTGAAGCATTTGATATTTTTCCGTTGAATCTCTCTCCTTGCACCATCTTTGTAATTGTTTTAGATTTCAAGCGCCATGCCAGGTAATGGACAGAATCAAATACACACCAAAGGAGGACTCTAAAGGAGAAGGTCAAAGGGGTTGAGCTGCAAGAAGTATGTTTTTTGCCGGCGTTCATTATATAAAAAATTGAATCATCTTGAAACAGTGTTTGATCATTTTGTTACATGGAGAGTACCGATTCAGAAGGCGACATATCGGTAGAAATACCCCAGCCTACCTCGAAACAGTCCCGTCGATTGTTCTGGCACTGCTCCTTTTTCTTCTGCGGCGGAGGCGGAAGATGTTCGATCATTGGGAGTTGCAAATTGAAAGAAAAAAATCAGGAAAATGACGGAAAAACAAGATACCAGTGCTTCGTCCCGCCTGATCCCCTGTTTCTTTTGTCCTGTTCCGATTTTTTCTTTGGTGGTCCGGGGAAGCGAAGTGTTAATCGCACGTTCTCAAAATCTCTAATAACTATATAGAAATTCTTCTATATCCGGGACACCATGAGCTCTCCTGGCTCTCCTCTTAAAATGCTAAATCTATGATTATAATGTGGAATTATATAAAATCACACCATGGCATCTTCCTTGCTCCATTTATCGACGACAGGTGCAGGGATGATGACCTGGATTCTTACGTTGAAAGGAAAACATTGGCGAAAATACCGACATGCCCTCAATGTAAGAACTTCATCGGTTTTTCCGTGGATTTTCCGGGTGTGTACATATGCAAGGCATTTCCAGATGGCATACCGACCGAGGTCCTCGCCGGAGAGCATGACCATTCAAAACCACACCCTGCGCAAAAACCCGGAATTTTCTTCACTCCCCGCGACAATGCGGAATAAGACGCACACCAGCGATCCACGATTTTCATTTCCCCCACGAGAGACAGCCGGTAACCGGCGGCCAACAGTATGACAGAGTTCACAGCCTTTAACTTCCCCATGGGGGTCTCATCAATCGATTCTTTTGAATCTTTCGGTCACGCCACTTTCCATATTTTTCCTGTCACTTGACGTACATCAATTACCCCGGGGTGAATATTTTTTATGGTAACTGCAGATACACTATTTTTTCCCTCTTCCAATCCCCGTCCACCCCCCTACCGATCACACGCTGGGCGGGGATTTTTCTCACTTTTCACCCGCCCCTCGCGTTTTCCCCTGTACGGTTTTTTTCAAGGATGGTCCGGAAGCCGACAGGGAAGGCAACATATTGGAACCCTCTGCCGATAAAAATCGTATCTAATGGAGGGTGTTTGCGGTATGGTAAGCATGAACACCTCTGAAGAATCAGAAGGTCGATTCAGCAGGAGGCAGCCAGATGACGAAGGTTATAAACTTTATCGGCGGTCCGGGTTCCGGGAAATCCACTTTCGCTTATCGGCTGATGGCCCACTTCAAGATAAACGGGGTTTCCTGCGAGTACACGGGGGAATATGCCAAGGAGAAGGTCTGGGATGACCATCTGAAGATATTCGACAATCAGCTCCTCGTGTTTGCGCAGCAGCAGCACCGGCTTCACCGGCTGGTGGGAAAGGTCGATTACATCATCACCGACTCTCCCCTTGTTCAGTTCGTCTACTACCTGGACGAGTTTACCCCTGAGGAGGAAAAGAATACCGAGAGATTTCATGCATTCAAGAAGCTTATCTGGGCCGAGTTTCACTCATTTGCAAACATCAACTTCTTCATGAAGAGGCCATCTGAGTTCAGCAACGAGGGAAGATATCAGGATCCCCAGAAAGCCCTGGCGATCGATGCTGCGATGATGGAGGTCCTGAAATCGGGCGGAGTCCCCTTTACCCTGCTCTACTGCGAATCGAGCGGGCTGGAGGACGTATTGAACTCTATTCACGAGCCAAGATAGAAGGAGGCTGTCTGAAAACACGCATGGCGCGGACCCCGTCGTAAAACGGCACAGGGAGCGGGTCCAGCAGCCGTCTTTCCATGTTTCCCCCTCGATGTATCACGCTGAGGGTGGGGCAAACCGGGAAAAGGGGAGGGAGTGATGACAGTAAGAAAGGAAATGCTCGTCCAGTGTCCCGAATGCAAGACCAACGTGGCGACCACCATATTCGAATCCCTCGATGTCGAATCAGACCCGCAGAACAAGGATGCATTTCTGAAAGGCAATACCAATTTGTTTCAGTGCAAAGGCTGCAGCTTTGAAGCATATTTCCCCGCCCCCTTCATGTACCACGACAGGGAGAACAAAATCATAGCCCAGTGCTTTCCCTTCGCCTTCCTCGAGGAGGATGCATTCTTCGGTAACTTCACCGATGATGGGAAAATAATCCTTGGCAGAGAGGACGGAGCAAAGCACCCCGAACCCGATTACTTCAAAGACGTCCACATCGTCTTCAGCATGGAGGAGCTCGTTCGGTACGTTACGTTCCGCGACAGATTGCGCGAAGTAAAGGGAAGGGAGGGTACATAATCCGAAGTTGCCGCGATAGAGCGGATGGGCTCACATCCTGGAAACCGTGAGCCCGGAGAAGATGTTGGCCCCTCCCGCATGAGCAGTCCCGATCGTTTCCTGCCTTAACGCGCATCTGGCTTCATCCGGTGAGGCCCGTTCACTTCCCCTCAGGGCAAAGAGCCGATGCAACCCCGCCTGAAGCTTCCCTGCGAGATCACGGTCAACTGCGTCGCACCGGCACGTGCGGCATACCCGTCCCGCCGGACCTTTTTTCGACATCCTTGCAAAAACAGGAGGGAGAATGCATTGTAACAAAGTTTCAAAAGATCACCTTTTTTTCTCCGAAAACCGCCTTCCACGAACATACATACCGATTGCCAAATAAGGGGTATCTTCCCTTGAACCGTGGTTTTATTTTTATTACAATGAAAATAGACTCACAAAAATTCAAACGGTGGGAAGGAGATGATGATGGGGGAAGTACTGTCATTTCTTCTCATGGTGGGTTTCGTGGTGATCGTGGTTATGCTCGTATTTTCCTCGTGTGCGGTCATGTACTTTGCGATGCGAGCTCTCTTTAAACAGGGAAAGTAGCAACAGGCCTGCCAGGGAGTGGACGGAAGGGATAAAAGAGCAGGAGCACTTCTGTTTTAATACTGGAGAGTATGACCATCACCGTGAAGGCCACCCCATGTGGGGTGGCTTTTTTTTGCCGTGAACCCCCTCAATATATGGAAAGCGAA
>JABAOC010025585.1_pt2 | contig 12274 bp, 13 predicted proteins | sample 7062161 | NCBI WGS metagenome assembly JABAOC01 (sample SAMN14538625, study PRJNA623070) | marine sediment metagenome | biome: marine biome [ENVO:00000428]; feature: marine pelagic biome [ENVO:01000023]; material: deep marine sediment [ENVO:00002113] | place: India: Gulf of Khambhat ... | reverse complement strand
CTGAACAATCGGGCACAGTTCCGCTATCCTTGCCATTACACATGCGTGATTGTATTTGGAGCCTTCGTACTCGTCCCTCAGGTCGGAATGAGCATCGAGCTGCAGGACGGTAATGTCGGCATTATTTGCGACATGGGCCCTGACCGAACCGATACATACAGAATGCTCGCCTCCCAAAACCACGACAAATTTATTATTTTGAAGGTGTGGCCGGACCTGTTCTGCGACCATTTCGATCATATCTTTGGGAAGTTCCGACTCGGCTACAGGTTTAGCTGTGAATATGCCCTTTTTATAGACCTCCGAATCAGTCTCGATATCATAAAGCTCCATGTGGGCGGAAGCTTCAATAATCGCGGCCGGTCCCCTGTCGGCACCTTTCAGCCACGTGCTTGTACGGTCATAAGGGACAGGGATGACAACCACCCTTGCATTATCCAGGGTGGAATATTCTTCGGGTAAATCTCCGAAATGTGCTGTTTGTCCCATATCAGGCGCCTATTTAATAATCCATCAGTTCAATCGTATAGACATCCCTAATCGAACAGAAACACGGCAAGCGCAACCGCTGTGGTCCATAGATCCTCTTGACCGCGAGCTGTTTGGGTAATGTTTGTGGTTCTAATGATTAGACCGCTGGATTTATAGACCTGTTCTTTTTCCGACCATGCCTTGTTCGGGTCGACCTCGAATCCGAGTGTTGTTCCCAGCATCCCGGCCGCCAGATCTTCAGCCATATCTGCCGAGGCCTGCTGATTCATTCCATGGCCGTGGACCTCACTGAGGTATCCCCACTGGTTGCGATCTCTTGGGACGGCAACACCTATTGAGGAAGCCACTATTCTGCCGTGCTCGTTTGTATCGGATCGGGCCATAACACAATAGCATATCTCGCCTGGAGTCAGCCATTTCAGTCCGTTTTCTCTGCTAATCATTTTGCATTTTGGTGGCAGTATCGAAGAGACCTGAACGAGGTTCTGTTGGGCCATACCTGCCTGTCTGAGTGCTTCCTCGAAGGACTTTAGTTGGTACTTATGCCGGCCAAGCCCCTTCGTAAGGAATACTTTTGTCGGTACAAGGCTACTCATCTATACCTCCATTGTATTGCCATTGCATCGTGATTAAATTGGTCTTATACGAATTTAGCCAGAGAATTATATACCCTGATGATAGCACTACAATGATAATTCTTAGAAAGTCAGATATTTTTTTGCTTTTCCCAGCCTTACTCCTGCCTTTCCTACCTCCTCGATAAACCTGATACTGCGTTGTTTTCGCTGCTGGAGAATCCGCTTTACTGTTACCGGTCCGAGCCCGGGCACTCTTAGAAGAGAAAATTTCGCTGCTTTATTGATGTTTACAGGGAAAAAATCGGGATGACTGAGCGCCCATGCTTCTTTGGGATCTGTTGCTAAAGAGAGATTTCCATCCTTCTCGAAGATAATGTCCGGTTCCGTAAAGGCGTATTTGCGAAGCAAAAAATCTACCTGATACAGCCGATGCTCCCGCATAAGAATATCTGCCTTGCTTTGAGGCTCAACTTGTTCGCCGGCTATTGACGAATCCCCCAATCCCCGCTGATAGGCACTGAAATATACCCGGTGCATCTTTAATCGCTCGTATAATCCGAACATATACTTAATGATTTGTGTATCCTTTTCACCAGCGGCCCCCACGATGAACTGTGTTGTCTGTTTTACTCTTTCGTATCGCGAGCCGCGTCCGGTCAGCCTGCTGATGAGCTTGATCGGCTCGATGATGTCCCGGATATAATTTTTTTTGGCTGAGAGTGCAGCCAGATTCTTTTCTCCCGGCGTCTCAATATTCAGCGATACGGCACTGGCCAATGAAACAGCCTCTTCGACGGCCGCATCGCTCGCCCCGGGAATAATCTTCAGGTGAATATAACCTTTGAATCCGTGCCTTCTTCGCAGTAATCGGGCTACGCCGTTGAGCCTGTCCATTGTTGCATCGGGTGAGCCCGCGACGCCAGAACTGAGAAACAGACCGAAGACTTTTCGCTGATTAAGATAATCCAGAAAGACTTTCACGGTCTCCTCCGGCGCTAAACTGACTCTGCGAACGTCCATTTGCTCTCTAAGCGGGCAGTACTTACAGTCGTTCGTACAAACATTCGAGGTCAGTGTTTTGAAAAGTATGCTTTTGCCCCCGTTTGGAAGTGTGACCGGATAGATCCATTTGCCTTCGGCAGTTCGCCGGCGGTGTTCGTCTTTACTCGTGCCGCAAGCGCAGGCAAGGTCGTATTGCGCATCGGCACTGAGTATCTGAAGTTTCTCCTGTGTATCGGGCCTCGATATGATGCCGACCATTTTCTTTACCTTCGCAGTCTTATCCGTGACTTGCTGTTTTTGACTCTCTGGTTTTCCTTGTTATTTTACCACTTTAGCAAGTAATGTAAAGACTAAAAGCCAGATTACGAGAAGTAAAGGCACATTGTCCCAAAGAATCCCCAGAAAAAGAAAAATAATGATAAGTACTGCAGCAATCATTATCGAGAACAGAAATGGGCCGGCGAGTTTTCCTGTTGTTTCCTTGACTTCCGACTGCCGGGCCTCGTCCCATTTTCTCAGAACCGATTTAGCTCCTGCGGCCTCCTCTCTCGGCACCGTGATATTGATTAAGTAGTTCGCTTTTCCGGCTCCGCTGAGAACTTCTCCGGAGCTTGGATTCTCCAGCGTTACCGGATTGAATCCTTCCTTCAGAAGAAGCCCAAGCACGGTCTGCAGCGACTCGGGATTAGCCTTATAAACAACCACTGTATCCATAGTTTCACATGATTTCTAATGACTAACGGTTGTAGCCATGACAGTCGGCATGATACAGGCCACCATAACAGCCGCCTGCATGGCCTGGATGGCTTCAGTTGCTGCCTTTCCCGTTATCTCGCCGTCAACGATTTGCTTAATACGGGTCTTGCGGCCTTTCAATTCCTTTTTATTGAAGACTATCTTCAGAAGACCCGTACTGTCGGCCAATGACAACAGGACAACAGTACGGGGATCAATATCTCTGGTGTCAGTGAAGATGGCTCGTCTCAGCCGTTCTATCAATTCCCTTTCCGGCCCGGGATTGACTTCCGGATATATCTTTCGCGTGAAGAGCAGCAGAACTTTGTCTTCGTCAGCCCGAAGGATTCCGCGTCTGCAAAGTTGTTGTGCTACACGGTGTTTGAGGTTTTTTACGCCGGCAAACCGTGATACCCATGTCTGAAGTGCGGCACGTCTTTTGGCACTACTGACTTTTCCAAGGCATTCGTCAATCAATGGTTCGCCGAGAGGAGTTGGATTAACAAGATTGACCAGCTTTCTCTTGCCGGACTGCTCTACTTCGATTCGCTTGCCCAGTAACAGCTCAGCCAGCAGCGCTGCACCGATTGCGTATTGGTACATTGTCCCGGAAGCAATAGTACCTTCCTCATCCCGCAAGGCCAGCAGCAATATCTCTTCATGTAGAAACAAAGTGCTCTGCATCGTTATCCAATTTCCGTCTGGCCTGCGTCTTCCGTCCGGCTTTTTATCACTGATGCTGCCGCCTTAATCATGCCCGCTATGTCGGAAAGATTCGAGGGAATTATAATTGAGTTATTGGTCTTTGCGAGTTTACCGAACTGATCCAGATATTGTTCTGCAATCCGGAGGTTGACGGCATTGACACCGCCTTTTTCGTTTATTGCCTTGGCGATTTCGCGTATTCCGTTCGCGGTTGCCTCGGCGACTCTCAGAATTTCAATAGCCCGGCCTTCGGCCTCGTTTATCCGTCTTTGCTTTTCACCTTCCGAGCGGGCAATCATCTCCTGTCTGTCACCCTCGGCCCGGTTGATTTTTGCCTGCCTGTCGCCTTCCGATTCGGCTATATTAGCTCGTTTTTCACGTTCGGCACGCATTTGTTTTTCCATCGCGTCTTTGATGCTCTGAGGCGGCAGGATATTCTTGACCTCGTATCGTGTAACCTTGACTCCCCACGGGTCTGAGGCCTTATCCACAGCGTCAACAATAACACTGTTGATGTTCTCCCTCTCCTCGAAAGTCTTGTCCAGGTCGAGCTTACCCATGACGCTTCTCATTGTCGTCTGGGCCAGTTGTGTAGAAGCAAACGAGTAATTGCTGATTCCGTAGGAAGCCTTCATGGGATCGACTACCTGCATGTACAGAATACCGTCAACCTCAACCGCAATATTGTCCTTGGTGATACATTGCTGGGGCGGAACGTCTACTGCCTGTTCTTTTAACGTGTGTTTGTATGCGACTCTGTCAAGAAACGGTGTTAGTATATGAAATCCCGCCTCAAGTGTTCTTGAATACTTGCCGAGCCGTTCGATGATGAATGCCTGTTTCTGCGGAACTATTCTTATAGTCTTGAAGAAAATAATCAACGCAAAAATAAGTATTCCGACAAGAATGATTGTTAAAACGGCTCCCGATGGTAATGCTGCCAACATGGCTATCTCCTTTCTGAGTTAAATTATTTATTTGGTTTCTTCGATTTTTACACTGCTTTAACCTTCAGGGTCAGGTTATTTTTTCCGATTATTTCAACAAAGGTTCCTTCTGCTATTTCTTCATCCGCTTCAGCGACCCAATCTGTGCCGTGAATTTCGATTTTGCCGCGGGCCTTTGGCGTAATTTTCTCTTTGACAACTGCTCGCTCACCGATGAACTCATTAATGTCTTTTGTCATGTCCTGTTCGGATTTGACATGCCCGATGAACATCCCCTTGAGCCATTTGCGAAGCAGCAACAATGACAGCACCGAAGCAATGATGAATATGATTAACTGGGTGTTTATTGAACCCTGGACATAGGCACTTACAAGGCAGATAACCGCGACAATCCACGCGCCTACGCCGAAGAAGCCGATAATCAATCCCGGCATAATGAACTCAAAAATCAGCAGTACGAGTCCCACCAGGAACCATATCAGCTCCGGCTTCAAAAAATCTTTAATCGCATCCATTTGGTCTCCTTTCGTAAGAACCAGGAAAACTGCAATAACTAACCTAAAAAGTCACTCTACTACAACGGCGGTCCCGTAAGCTAAAATCTCAGATGCTCCTCCCATTACCATCTGAGTCGAAAAACTCATTTGCACAATCGCATTGGCTCCGAGTTTTTGAGCTTCTTCTACCATCCTGTCGATAGCCTGTTCGCGGGACTCTGCCATCATCTTGGTATAATCGGTTATTTCGCCGCCAATTATGTGACGAATTATCGCCATGATGTCTCTGCCGATATGACGGGCCCTGATCGTATTTCCCCGAACGAGCCCGAGGTGCTTTATTATTCTTTTGCCGTGAATCGTGTCAGTTGTGGACAAAAGCATCGCTTTATCTCCTTACATTCCTGTACCGGTCTTTACTCCAGAAATAAATTCTTTCCCGCAATACTGAGACAAACAATATCACCAGCCCTACGATAAGTGCAAGCAGGCCGAGCTTCAAGAGCATCCCCGTCGTGGCATCTGTGATTATTTCCTCTATCAGTTTAAATCCGCCGTAGATTGCCAGAAGGATTGCAGAGACGGAAAATATTACCCACCCGATGCTGCGCTCGATGCGGTTATAAATCCCGGTCCAGTAGTCCTGCCATATCTGGTCCTCGGGTTCGACTAATGTCACCTCATCGGTTATTGCCTTGAGTTTCTGGAACTCTTTAAGCTCGCCGGCACATTCGGAGCACCCGGCCAAATGTTCTTCGAACCGATTTCTCTGCTCGTCGCTCAGTTCGTTGTCCAGATAGCCCATCATCAAATCTTTATAATCATGGCATGTCATGGATAAAACCTCCTTTTTCCGTGCCTAAGGGCCCCCCAAACGCGTAATATTGCGTTTGGGGCCCCCTAATAATTCTTCAAGTCTCTTGCGGGCGTAGTACAACCTGCTCGTTACTGTGCCCTTATTACAAAACAGGGCCTCGGCGATCTGGTCGTATGACATGTTTTGAAAGTGTCGCAAAATTATCACCTCTCTATGCTTGTCGTCCAGCTTCCCAATTGCCTGCCAGACTTTGTCTTTTATCTCGTTTCTCTTTGCAACTTCCTCGGGTGAAAAACAGTCGTTCGTTGAGGCTACTTCCGGGCAGTCCTCAGAATTGAGAGAGCTGGCCCGCCGGTACCTTCGTTTTCTCAGATGGCTCACACAAAGGTTTTTCAGTATTTGATAGAACCATGGAAAAAACTTCCGGCCGGGCTTGACATCTTTAATATGCCGGTATGCTCGAACGAATGCCTCCTGTGACAGGTCCATCGCATCTTCACGATTGCCCACGAGACCTAATGCAATAAAATATGCGTCTTTCATATACCTGTTTACTAAAACTTCGAAAGCCTCCGGCGAGCCCCGCTGGCAACGCTGCAACACTATTGTTTCTTCCTGGCACACGCTTGTCACTCTCTTAGGCCCCAAATCCAGAGTCTTTCGGTTCAAACGCAGTTTCTTAACTTTATTTTCACAATAATATACACTCTAACCACTGATTTTCTTCAAACTTTTTCTGGAAATTTTTACACCCTATAATCATACACATTCTACAGGGAAATAATTACTTCGAGCTTTCCATGTGATGGCACATGCTCTCAGCTCATTTTGGTGGAATCTTGACTTGGCGATTGCACTTGGGGCATCGCCCGGTTTTTCCGGCATGTCGGTCGGACACCTTGATTGGCTGGCCGCAATTACATTTGAAGCGTATAAACTCTTCTGGCGTTTCTTCGGCTTCAGCCGGCGACGTTTTCTGCAGAGCCTTTGTGTGCTCTTGAACCTCCCATTTGTGCTGCCAGCGCGCCCGATCCCCTATGCTCCTGGTCGTCCTTGCTTTCTTACCTCCTAATCCCAGGAGATCCAGCATCGACCTTTCGTGCCTTTCAAATATAATTTTTCCCGTCTTCAACAATAGAAACGCCAGCGCGACACCAGCGACAAAACCGCCGATGTGAGCAAGATACCCAACACCCTCGCTACCGTACACTGCTCCGAAAATATTTATCGCAAACCACAGCAGAATCATCCAGAAACTCCTGACGCTGAACCATACCGGACGCTGCGGAAGAAATATCCAGCAGAAGAAACAACTGATAGAATTCTCCGGAAAGAATACAAGATACATTCCTATTAAACCACTGATCGCCCCGCTGGCTCCCACCGCCCGACCCTCGGAGAATAACAGGTGGCTAATCCCCGCCACTACCCCAAGTCCCACATAGACCGGCAGATAGCGCAGATTGCCTAGCTTTGAACATATAGCATTGCCGAACAGCCAGAGATAGAGCAGATTTTCAGCGACATGTAGTATTCCCGCATGCAGCCACATGCTCCCCAGGAGACCTTTGATTCCCCAGCCATTTAGGCTGTACTGAATCGTGATCGATTCCTCAACGTACCGCTCGGTGCCTCTTGGAAGGTTGCTGTATTTGACGAGTTCGGCCACTTGGCATGAAAATACTACTATAACTGCCGTCACGATCAACCAGTTCATGACCGGACGATGTGTAAATGGAACGTCAACGCGATAAGGAAAGAAGATGAACACTTTCAGCACTCTTTAAAAGCGATTCGCCATTTTGAATTTTCCAATCCACTATATATAATACTCGTGGCATAACCAAAAGATTTCCTCGCTCGCATCAATCTACGTATCCTTTGGTAAGCCTAACTGGCGACGTTGTAACAATATGATTTCTTCGTGGCACACGCTTATTACTCTTTGAGGCTCCTGGACTAAAGTCTTTCGGCTCAAGCGCAATTTCCTGGCTTTATTTCCACAATAATATCACTCCAACCATCAATTTTCTTCATACTTTTTCCACAATTTTTTATGCCCTATGATGAATCTGAGCCGGTGCAAAGAAACGTAGGGTGTGCAACTTGTTGCAAGGATCCCATTTTTCAAACAGATCGCAAAATAGGAATCCGCACGCGCGTCCAATTCTCCGCAAGTCCACAGGACGCATTACGGCGGAATTCCTTGGACTAGCACGCGTGCAAAAACTTCAATTTGCGCACCATACAAACTGATATTTATCTTGGTGTTACTTGTGTAGAAGCAGCAATATCTCCTTAGGGAGCAGTTCTTGGCCGATAAAGCCGGATGTCATCAATATACATCTTTCCGGAGCCGCCGCGGACCGTCATGTTACCCTTACTCCCTAAGCCGATTGCAATCCTGTCCACGTTGGTTAGGTTAATTCCCTGATCGGCAAGGTCTGACAATGGAATCACCCACTCTGTCCAGGTGTCGATCTGTGCAGCGGCCGGATCATCATGGACCACTACCGCAGGTATGCCGGTGCTGTTTGACACGGCCACATAAAACGGCTCAGGATCGTTGCTGGCTATGCCGATATCCTGATGCGCCCATTGCCCGCTGACTGTCCCGGTGATCGTGACGTTCGAGAATACGGCCTGACATGTCAGAGCGGCGTCATGAGCTGTTACCGCCAAACCGATATAGACATTCGTGCCCATCGAGATATTCTCAGGCGTGGCGCCAGTTACCGGCTGCCAACTCGAGCCGTTAGCCGAATGTGAAACCGTAAAGAAGCCGGAAATGCTACGCTCCAGTTTCACCCAATAAGGTGCGGTAATCCCGGTCTGATTCGTATTGAAGCTGGCGGCACCCGTATCGGGGCGGCCCTGGGAGGCGACTCCGTTACTTGGTGTAACGCACGCGAAGGCATGTGCCGAATCGGGATTCAGTGTCTCACGAATCATCACACCCGCTTTGGCCCAGTCGTTCGTGTTTTCAATGCTGTCGACTCTTGCGATAATCGAGCCGGTGCCGGTAAGCATCTTGTAGGCAAAGTGGAATTCATCGGCTTCAACACCATTGACGTTCCAGATATCCGCGCCGGAGGCGGTCATCGTGTAAGTGCCGACCGGGCCCTCGACGAAGCTGCCGACGGATGCCGGATAGCCTCTGAACCAAAGCGACAATTCAGCGACGTCTTCCCCAGTCCAGTCTCGCTGGTCTGTCAATGTGAGCTCGGCCTCTGAATAGTATGCGTAACCCTGCTTGTTGTTGTCATATTCAATTGGCATGGACTTACCGCCGCTATGGACAATGGTCTCCTCCATGTACGAAAGACTTGTCTCATCGCCTACGGCAGAACCTGTACCATTGCCGGGATAGGCCGGTTCGTTATCGTGAGCGGCATAGCCGAGACCATCCTTCCAGGCCCACCATATCTCATTATTGCCGACATCGTAGTCTTCGAAGTCATCCACGATAAGGAAGTCGGCGACCGTAAAGCTCCAGATTCTGCCTGTGCTGATAGTCCCGTCGGTGTTGACCTGGTCGATACGCCAGTAATAAGGTCCGCCGCCCCATTCGACACCTTCGGGTGGAGTGTAAGAGGTACCACTCTGGCGGTTTCGGTATACGTCGGTCGTATCAGATGCATCAGCGCTATACACGGCATCAATATCGGTGCCGAAGTACACATCATGCTCAACGGCATTTTCTCCTGGTAACCAGCTTAGGGGTAGCGCCTGGTCTATGGGCACTACCGCACTATTATCCGGATTGGGAGCGCCTGCCAGAAGGGGATCACCTCGCATCGTCTTTTCAATGTCTTCCTGTGTTAGAACCACATTGTATATCCGCACATCATCCAGGAGGCCGTTATAGTACTCCTGGTTCCTGGCTGCTCGGTGGCCGAATGCGAATGCTCCACCAGGCCACACGTCATCGGCTTGGGAATTCTCGCCGTCAAGGATTCCATTCAAATAGATCTGCATTTGATGAGATGTACCATCGTATGTCAAGGCGACATGCGTCCATGTGTTCGTCGGAATTGTAGCATTGCTTTCAAGATAATCTGATCCCCCTGCAAATAGCTGATTGGCGAGTATATCGTTTTCGACGTAAGCTTCAAATGCGTCGTGCCCGCCAAATATCCTTCCTCTCGGTCCCACTGAAGCCGGATTTATCCAGAATGTTATCGTTCCCTGCATCGGCGGCACGAAGTTCGCAAACTCAACGGTATCATCTATACCGTCGAACAGAAGAGCGCCATCGTCGTAGCCCTCCACCCACTGTGGTCCGTTCGTAAGGGTGCCATCATTCCCATTGCCGGACCAGTCAATGACGTTCGTACCGGTACCAACATCAAACTTCCACCAGCCAATAAGATTGGGATCGGTAATGGGTATATCCGGTATGGTCGTGAAGGTCCAGATATCTCCCTTGTAGGTATTTATACCATCGGACTCATCGACTCTCCAGTAGTATGTTGTTTTAGGCTCAAGGGGACCCGGACTATAGGCCGTGGTTACTACAGTATCGCCGTCTGTGGCATTCGTGACAGTGTCAGGATCGTCGCCAAAGTACACTATATGTAATTTTGCACCAAATCCTTTAACCCAACTAAGAGTGAGACCTTCCATGTTTATGAACCTGGCTCCATCAGGTGGGTCGGGATCATGTGCTTTATTCGAAAGAATAGTAAAGCTCCAGACATTGCCTTCCCATGGACTATTCGGCTCGGCGTCATTTACTTCGTCGATTCGCCAGTAATAATTTGTTCCAGGAACAAGACCATCCGGATAGGCATATCCTGTAAAGCCGGCAGGGTGGAACGTTAAAGTCTGGTTTCCACGAAATGCACTTTCGGTGCCGGCGTTGACGTCATCAAAACTATCACTGAGATACACATCATGTGAGACAGCGTCATCTCCCGGCGACCAGCCGAGATTGACCCATGTTTCGGTATGAAGTGAACCATCGGGCGGGCTGGGATTATAGGCAACCAGAATCTTGCCGCTGGATACGGCACAAACACACGATGGGTCGTAACCGTCTGAGGTGACTTGAATCCCTTCAATCATACTGCTGTTGGTCAGGTTGTTGCCGTTCTGATCCAGAAGGTCCGTTATGGCAAATGCGATTCCTGAAATACTCTGGCCATTGTGGGGACCGGAGGTTGTGATACTCAGCCCCGTATTTCCCCAGGTGGCTTGCGGAACAGTAACGGATTGACCAATAGTTCCGCCCGGCAGGATGGCTTCAATGTTGATGTCCTGGTTGCCACCGGTCTCGAAGACAAAGAAGTCCGGATTATCACCGTTCGTGTCGTTCCAGGCCGTCCGGCCTCCCAGTTCTCTAATTTGGTGAGTAGGGGGAACTTCATCGGCTCTACCGGCGAACAAATTCAGATCAAAATTATCGGCGACCGTAATATCGTCATAAGGGGCCGGTTGGGCTGTGGCCACACCTTCGGATACGCCCGTGACAAGTCTTAGAACTTCTACGGTATAGCTTCCGACGGTTATACTCTCCAGCCAGAAATTGGGCGTGCCGTCGGGATTATCTACCCTCGTGATAGTAACCTCGGTGATTGGCGTTACAGTTGCGTTTACGGATGAAGCTATGAGTCCCAGTGCGAATACGATCAGATAAATCGATTTTCTACACATAATAGTTCTCCTTCAAAATGAAACAATAACAACCATGCTTTAATATACGCAACTTAAACGGCTCATTACAATTTGTTCTATTCGAAAGATGATTTCTTTAGGTTCTTTATCTGCCTCCTACCTGAAAGAAATTATAGAATTCGCAGTGCCTAATTGGCTTGTCTCGGTGCGGGCTCTATTCATGCATAAGCTTTGTTATTTTTATACTAAATATGCCGACTTCGGTCAAGAGAATTTTCGAGTTCGGCGTATGTGCCGTTACACTACAGAGCTAAATGAGGCACCGATTCTACGGCTTCCTGTATTTGTTGCTGAATTGATTCAATGTTCGGGAAAGACAGGACTATTTCTCTTCAGGTACGGCCAATTTCTGGATCAGCACTTCGCGGACACTGAATTCTGTGGATTTTGAGGCGGAGTGTTTTTCGATGTATAGTCCGATCTTCCCTTTTGCCGGAGTGATTCCCCGTACAGAGCCGATTTCCTCGCCGTTGAGCCAGACCTGGACCTTATCGCCTTCGACCCTTGCCGAAATGGTGTTCCAGCTTTCACGGTCTACAAGGTCCCCGCGAATGTTGGTCAGAGCCAGTCCTTTCTCAGGGATGAGAACGCTGCCAGTAAAGGCCGGCGCCGAATCGAATATCTCGATGCGCGGGCCGCTTTTCGATTCGGTGCCGCGCAGCCAGATGCCGGCGTGAACCGGCCACGTCGCCCGGAAAGTTATCGCCAAAAGGTAGTTCTCGTGTATCGCTTCGGTCCAGAGCGTGCTGTCTTTGTTATTCGTGCCGGCGGTCCCAATGATCCTGCCGGATTTTACCTTCCAGTCAGCGGTATCGGAAGTCTTCC
>JABAOC010009728.1_pt2 | contig 12279 bp, 10 predicted proteins | sample 7062161 | NCBI WGS metagenome assembly JABAOC01 (sample SAMN14538625, study PRJNA623070) | marine sediment metagenome | biome: marine biome [ENVO:00000428]; feature: marine pelagic biome [ENVO:01000023]; material: deep marine sediment [ENVO:00002113] | place: India: Gulf of Khambhat ... | reverse complement strand
TCTCAACCTGTCTATCACAAAGGAATACGTGAATATCGTGAAAAAAGGCCTGCGAATAAAATGGCAGGATGCAGACAGGTTGATCGGAGAAAAGATCGATGTGGATATGACAAAGTTGGTTTTCGATACACTGGAGAGCAAGAATAGGAGTTCTGTTCTGTATGCCATGAATCTTTTTGACCTGGTTAAGAAAGAAAAAATGAGTCCTGAATTGAAGAAAATCATTACCCAGAAGTCAGATGAGATCAAAGCGAGTTCCATGGATTCCCTGTTTGAGCTAGATGGGGAGGTTTTAATCCCGGAAATGGAGGATACTCTCGATGAGGAGAATCTGGATGTCCAGGTCCAGGAAATCATGTCTCTGGATGTCTACCAGGAGGTGATGAAAGACAGTATCGATAAAATCGTCAGCGAAGAAGGCAAAGACACGGAAGTCTCCCGTATGGAAGCAGCCAAGGTTATGGGCATGATGGAACCGTCTTCCTCTCTCATCCAGAGCCTCAGTAAGCTCATCAGGGATGAGTCGCCAGAAGTCGTCAGTTATGCGGTGGAGAGCGCTGGGAAGCTGAAGAGACGGGAGCTTGTGCCGTTTATCGTCCCGCATCTGAGCAATCCATACATCCAGGGAGTTGCGCAGAAGGCCTTGGTTGAATTTGGTGGAAAGATTATCGGTTTGTTAAAGGATTATTTGAGTGATTCAAAAGAAGATTTAGGATTGCGAAAGTCCATCCCCGATATTATTGCCCAAGTGGAAACACAGCGAGCCGCGAACATATTGAGTTTAGAGTTGAAAAAAAAGGATAAGGATGTGGAACCTGAAATCATAGCAGCCATATATAAGATGAGAGCAAAGAATCCTCAACTTTTTTTCGATGAGAAGATTATCTTTCCGGAAATAATGGAGAAAATAAAAGATAGTCATATGATTATGATTGAAATACAGGATTCAATCAGTGAACAGAAAATGGAGCCTCCCGCCAAAGACTTAGAGAATAATTTGGCTCGTTCCTTGAGGCGAATTTTTGAGCTTCTGAGTCTTATCTATCCACATGAGGACATGATCAGGGCATACCAGAATATATGTGTTGGTTCTGTAAAGTCACTGGATTATTCAATAGAACTTCTCGATAACGTCGTCAGGAGAGATGTCATGGAGATTCTTCTTCCTCTGATCGATGATATTCCTCTGGAAGAAAAAGCCAAGAAAAGCAGAAAAGTGCTCAAGACCTTAGAAAAAGATTAAATTTCCTTGAAATCTCCCTATTTAGAACCTATAATAACAACATCTAGAAATGCCTAAACTATTTGTCTATCCCAAAAAAGGAGAGGAAATCGTCATTCCTCTCAAGGGTGAAAAAATATCCGTGGGCCGGTCCGCTGATAACGATATTCCCATCCTCGATCCATTCTGCTCAGGCCACCATGCATTCATTGCTCCCAAGGATGGTGGATACGTGGTCAGGGATAATGGAAGTAAAAACGGGACTTTTTTAAACGGAAAAAAAGTTATGGCCGAGATCGAGTTGAAAAAAGGGGATGAAGTCCTCATCGGATCGACGAGGATCATCTTTGATGACAGGCTTTCTACAAACGTCGAGATGTTGGAGGCCTCATCTCCCACAACAAACATCAACACTATAATTAATGTCGAAGACGTTCTGAAAAAAACGGATATCGATACAACGTTAAAGGCCACCTTTGCTGCTGCTGACCTGGAAAAAGTCAAGACAGAGCACAAGGCATTCTCGGTCTTGAGTGAAGTGAGTAAAGCTCTTATTCTTCATAAGCCTTTGGGCGAGCTGCTGGATAACATTATGGACCTCATCTGCGAGAATCTCCCCATGGATAGGGGGATATTGATGCTGAAGGAGGGGAATCCACCGCAATTCATCCCGAAAGTCGTGCGGATTAACAATGAAAGCCTCAAGAATCAAAGGATACTGGTGAGCCAGAGCATCATTAATATGGCTGTGAATAAAAACTCCTCAGTTTTAACTTCTGATGCCCAGGCCGACTCTCGTTTCAAAGCTCAAGAGAGCATTATTAAATTCAACATTCACTCAGCCATGTGCGTTCCTTTATGGAATAACAGCGAGATCATTGGCATCATCTATTCTGACCGGATAGCCATCGTTGAGCAATTCACAGATGAAGACTTGAAGCTTTTGACTCTTCTCTCTAACCTGGCTGCAGTCAAGATAGAGAATGCAAAGCTCATCGAGCAGTCCATCGAGAAAGAAAAGATGGAGAAAGAGCTGGCGCTGGCGGCAAAAATTCAAGAGGACTTTCTGCCTAAGGAAAGCCCCAAATTAAAGAGCTTTGAGATTGCCGGTTCGAATGTTCCCTGTTATCAGGTCGGAGGGGATTATTATGATTTTATCCCTATCGATGATAACCGCCTGGGAATCGTTATTGCCGATGTCTCTGGAAAGGGAGTTAGCGCATCCCTGCTCATGGCATCCTTGAGAGCTGCTCTTCAATCTGAGCTTTTCCCAAAATACAAAATTGAAGAGATGGCCGCTAAATTGAATGATTTTGTCCACCGCAGTTCCTCCCCGAATAGTTTTATCACTTTTTTCTTTTGCGAATTGGACAAGAAGAAAGGCGAATTGAGTTACATCAATGCCGGCCATAACCCTCCGATTGTCATCGATATGAAGGGAAAGGTCTATCGTATGGAGAGCTGCGGTTTATGTTTGGGTATGTTTCCCTCTGTGGATTATGGAGTGCAGAAGCTTACATTGAACCCGGGAGACACAGCGGTGCTGTTCACAGATGGAATAACTGAAAGCCGCAATAAAGACAATAAAGAATTCAATGAAGATAGGCTTATAAAACTGCTTCAAAAAAATACCAAATTATCCGCGCAAAAACTAATGGAGAAAGTCAATCAAGAAGTCGAGAAATTCACGACTGGTGCTGAGCGCATGGACGATATGACTCTGGTCATCGTCAAGAGAGGCTGCTGAATTTCCTTTCCAGTCTAATCCTTTTGACTCCCATTATAATTATCCTGTTAAAAGTATACTCTTATTACAATCCCATTCATTCCGACAGCATGTCTGACTAACCTGAAAAGATGGGGCTGAAAAAAGGGGACAGGCTACTTTTTAAAAAGGTGACATGAAAAGGGACGTAAAAAAGCGGACAGGCCCCTTTTTCTGCCCGAAAAGATGAAAAGAGGGATAGGCCCCATTTTCTGAGGACTGAATTACTCGATCAATTATTCCGTAGCATTGTAATAATTTCATTGCGAGCAAAGCGTGGCAATCTCTTAGGAAAAAATGTATTTCTTTTTACGAGATTGCCACGCTTTGCTCGCAATGACAAGGAAGGAAGAGATTGCCGTGCTGCGCTCGCAATGACACATTTATTTTCTGTATCACGAATAAAAGGACTATGAAGTTATTGAGTATAACCAACAGGTCACTTATTTAATAAAAAGTTGCCTGTTCTCTTTTTTTATTTTTTCTGAAATTTTTATACTTGTATGTTTAAAGAGGATAGTAGAGTTTCCTTATCCGAGAATTCTGCGCCGGAGTCAATCATTTTTGCCATGCTCTGGTGTACGGGAATATTACCATACTGGTTATAAGGGGTGCGTGTCACATAGCAGGCGGCCATGAGATGGCCTGCATGGCACAACCGCTCCAAGTCCTCGGCCACAATCTGGCCTGTTGCGAATTTTTCTCTGTAATTGCGGCCTCCCACCCATTCCACCTCAAAGCCTGCCCTGAAAGAGTCGCCAGCGCCAACAAATTGATCAGCGTCAGCTATGGCATATCGGGATTTGACCGCTACGGGGCCAACTCTCTTTCCCTCTGGACTGATATAGATGATAGTGACGATTGTTCCTGCGGTGATACCGAGTATCCGTGGTGAATTATCAGGGCAGAAATCATCGGCTATTCGACAGAGGAATGCTTTGTTTTTATCTTCTTGGCCTTTGCTTTCTAAAGAGAAACCGAATGTGTGAGCGATCATCATGGCTTCGACTTCAGACGCAAAAAACCAGCTCAGATGAGGCAAGACCGGTTTGAGTCGATTGTACCCTTCTATTATTTCTCCTGTTCGGATAGATTCCTGGGGATTTTTGGAGAGAGTATGAGGATCGACCATCGTGATGTATCTCTGGTCGTTCATTTTTTTCATCACTCTCCCCAGTTTTTTCCCTCCTTCGCTGTCCATTGTTTTTGATGACCCCGAATAGACGTAGTGAATGATTACGTCCCTAGGTAAACGGGTAATTCCATCGAGTATTTCTTTTGACTCCAGATCGAGGTCGTCAATCGCATTGGGTGTATGAAGGATGGCTTCTCTTCTGTCGGGCTGGGCCGGTCTTATGAACGATGCTCCTGATGGCCGGTCCTGGTTGGGGATGATTAGGGGGGCTGTTCCTGTCTTTTTCATGATCTCGAGCATGAATCTTCCGTGGATATCATACTGTTCCTGTTTTGTTCCAAGAGATGTCAGTATTCCAGCAGGTATCCCGGCTAGAGACACGAGAGGAGCTATGTTGAGAGAGCCTCCGCCCATTGCATACGATTCTTCTTTTGACTCGAGCCATTCCGCACGGAGAGGAATCATCCGGGCGCTGTCCACAACAAGGCCATCGCCAGCGATATCGTCCAGGAAGTCAAACGCAGGATTTGTCATATCACAGCAGGTCGTTCCCACAACCAAAACAGACAGCTCAGGAAGAATTTCGGCTGGAAGTTTTCTTTCAGGAATATCTTGGGTCATTTTTCGCGCAGGTTAAAAATAGAAAATCATCCGGTCTTCAGGTATTTCCGCACTAGCTCTTCGAATTTTTCCGTACCTGGAAGCTCTGTGCACAGGAGATATGTGGGGACTTCATCCTCGATGATTTCAGGGAATCTGCCGAAATCATCTGCGAAGATGTTATCGATCCTGTCATCATTGACTGATGAAACTTCTTCGACTATCACCTTTCCTTGATCTGGCTGAGCCCAGAATTCGTGATAGTGTTGGGTATCCAGCCTGACTCGTTCTCCAGGACTCAGAGAAATAACAGTTCCCGGTTCGCAGGTTATCCATATCCCGTTGCGGAAGACCTTCACAGGCCTCTTCTCGTCGAGCTTCTCATCCCTGTCCACGTTGAACAGCCTTATCTGAAGATTCCCTCCGGCTAAATTGATGATATCCTCGGTCTTGCTGCGATGGTGATGCATGGGTGTGACCTGATTTGCTTCGACGATAAGAAACTTGTTTGAGTAATTCTGGTCAATTGGGTGTCCATCCGGGCCCATAATGCCGTTGGATAGGGTGTAGCACAACAAGCCGACCGACTCGAATTTTCCTGAGCCAAAGTCTGTCAAATCCCATCCAATCCCTCTTTTCCTCAGCTCGGTTGCCCTTTCCCTGTTTTTATACCAGTCCTCGAGGTTCCAGTCTGCCTGAGGGGGGAGAGGAATTCCCTTTGATTTGAGGAAGGCGATTCCTTCGTTCAAAAGATGATTTATTTCCGACCGTTTCATTTTAAATCAGGAAAAAGGGGATAGCCCCCTTTTTCTTACATTTTCTCTTCTGTGTCAGTCAAAAAGTTGGTTAATAGCCTGAGCAAGAACAGCTCTGGGTAGAAGAATAGGGGAGGAGAGTGAATTTTGAAGGTCCTCCTTATCCTGTTCTGTGTATCCGATGCAATCAAGAATAACTGCCTCGACATTTTCCTGTATGAATCGATGGGCGACCTCTTCCCATTCTTTTCCCTCTGCGTAAGGCGATTTCACTTCAACAGTCACCTTTTCAATGTCCCATTTTCCTGATGCCATTCTGACCTGATCCTCCAAGGGAATGACGACTCCGATGTGGTCTATCTGGAAAGTTTGAGTGATTTGAGAGCTCAGAACATGATGAGGGAATATCACCGGAAAAGAAAACCGACTTTCATGAAAATCGTGAGTACAGAGAACTCCCACAGCACGAACATCTTTTTTCGTCCTCATTCGATCAATGACTTCGTGGATCATTGAATTTATTTTCTTTTCGCTTAACTGTACCTGGCTCCCGTCTTTTAAACGTGTGACCAGAAGATTCTCTCCGTATTCAGGCTTTAGGAGATCGATTTCCTCCAGAGGAATGCCATCCAAGAGCCCTTCTTCCACAATCTCTATATTGGGGAGTAAAAGAGGAGCTATTTCAGGAACGACGTCCAGCCTTGGCGATTGACCTATAGTGAAAAGTCCGACTTTAACTGGTTTCATGCCTCGTCCTCTATCGTCATTATTATACTACAGTTTATTTTCCTTTATGACAGAATTCTTGTGCATGTTTTGGTGTTTGAACCATGAGATTGCCAGGCTTCCCTCGCAATGAAATCTGTAAAGTTGAGATTCCCTCGCCTTGTCCTCTTAGATATCAATAAGTTTGAGAGTTGTGTGTTTTGCTCGCACTAACACCGGTAATGTTGAAAGAATAAAAATTTTTTCAGTCGCTCGCAACGGCAAGCTATTTCTTTCCCAGAGTTTTCAATCGCTCCATCGATCCGTACAGAGAAATGAGTCTTCGGAATTCCTTATCATCAAGAAATGAGCATTTCTTCTCGCCAAAGGCTTTGGCCACTTCGACCACAAAGCGGACAGCCATCTCAATGTCAATGCTGTGATTGGCTCCGGTGGCGCACCCAGGCACAGGCACTTCTGTTGTAATGGCTACACCGACGACTGGCGCACTGGTGGCCGTGGCTGGCTGCAGGATACTGTTGAGATGGTAAATTTCGTTTCCGTAAGGCGTGATATCCTGTGTCGTTAGAGGAAAAACAACCGGCAATCGGCCTGTGACATTCTGCATGAGATCCAGCAAATCCTCGCTCACTCTCAGGATATACCCGTCTTTGACAGTCGGGGAGATGGCGAATCCCCGGCAGTTGATGACACGGTTGCCTTTGGTGGTGTCGATCGAGAGGATAGCTTCCATCTGCTCGTCCACTTCATATCTATTCATCGTTTCCAAGGAAACGGGTGCATCCATAAAAGGCACGGGCTCGTGGGGGATGATAGGGGAGTGGGGGCAGAGATGCGTGGCCACGATCACATCACCCGCGAGTTGGTCTCCTTTTTTTCTCATGCCGGTGATTTTCGCGGCAGCGGCAAGCGCTGTTATGGCGCCGTCTGCATCCGAGACGAGCCCTATTTTGTGCGGCCTGGCCCCTATCCCACCCAGGCGGCCGATAATACCCAGTGTTGGAGAGGATTTTTCTCTCACTTTCTTTTTATTTCCCTGAATTTTAATCTTAATGAATAAGGTTTCTCCCTTGTCCTCCTTGATCTTCTGCATCTCGATTTCCGATTTACCCAACCCTCGCAAGAGAAAAAAATCTTTTATTACAGCCGGTTCAATTCTTGGAGTCTCGAGCAATTCATAAACTTCGATGACCTGTTTTAAAGCCATGGCTTTACTCCTTTTTAGGGAATATTTTCATGACGGCATAATAGAGGATGATTGAGGACAGTATTCCGTTGAAGGCAAAGATGGAAAAAGGAAAGACCTTGATGGTGAATGGGTGGCCGGAGGTCGTCCAGCCGATCAGAAAAGCCAAAAGATAGACACCTAGAGCTTTAGTATTGATGCGTGAAAATGCCTTTCCCCTAAAGTCATGCTTTTGCATTCTCCGCAGGAAATAGTAGTCGCAGATGAAGATTCCGCCGATCGGCCCGATGCTCACGGTAAGAATGACCAAAAAGAGCTCCAGTCTTTCCAGGATACCAAAGGCAGCAAACAAGGAAGCCACAACACCGGCTATGATAGTGATGATCCAGCGCTTCGTCCGGAAGATGTTATTCAGGGCGAGTACGGACGAGTAGATGTTGCTGTCGTTGGTTGTCCATTGAGCCAAGAGGAGGACGAGGAAACCGATAAAACCCAGCCCGAGGTACGGCTTGGCGATAATGAGCTCCGGCAGCCTCTCGTGGTAGACACCGGTGTTCATGGCCAGAACGGATCCAACGATGTGGAGGAAAGCGCTGGCCACCATGGCTATACTCGCAGCCAGGAAAATATCCTTCATTTTAGGTCGAGCGTAACGAAATATATCCGCACTTGTGGTCGCACCGACAATGAATCCCCCCGCGACAACCGAAGCCGCTGCGCCCAAGGTGATTGGATAGGGATCAGGTTGATGATTGAGCGCCAACGAAACTAAAGTATCGGAAGGAAGAAAATTGAAACCCATTTTTATGATTCCCCAGATGAAGATGATGATCATGAACGGAGAAGCGATCCAGCTCAAAGCGCTCAGACCTCGAATCCCGAAGATAGCCGGGATCATCATCAGGATTCCACAGAGGAAAGAAAAGACTGGTAAAGAGAAATTTGTCCCGAAGTAGAATTGGATGGTGCGGGCAAAGAAAGCGGCCTGCACGCCAAACCAGCCGATAAGGGAAAACGCGATGCAGAGGGAGACGAGGATGGCACCGATTCGTCCGAAGGAAAAATTGGCGATCAACGGCGTGGAAAATCCGGTTTTGGCTCCGATGTAGCCTGCAAGCCCCATCATCCCTATGAGGATGATCTCTCCGAGGATGTAGGAGATGACCACACTCGATATCTTTCCCAATCCCAGACCGATCATCATCCCGCGAAAAATGGCGGACATGACAACTGCAATCCCGATCCAGATAACAGCCAGGTTTATCCAGGTTTTTCTCTGATCCAGAGGGACGGATTCAAGAGAGAAGTCTTCCAAGACCTGGGATGATTCCCTGGATTCCATCATTAATTAAGTAATATACAAAAAAACATGTCGCGTCAATGAATGGAAAGACAAAGTTTCATATTCAATAAAGAGATTTTTCAATTTATCAGTGCCAGGAACGGAGCAAAGTGCCAATTTCTAGCGAAAGTGTCATTGCCATGAGAGTTGAAGATTCCTTCACTTATTTAGAATCAAAAGTGGCAATCTTATAAAAAAATTTGTTTTTCATGATTTTAACTCAGAATGTGAGTGCTCATTCTAAAGCTAGTACTGGGCTAACTTCATTTTTTGCGTTTGACATCAAATTTCCCCTGTGCTATAAGTTTTTGCGGGGAAGAGAAGAGAGATGATAAAAATGCAGGGAGAGCTGGAAATAAGAAAAAAACCGGCTATTTCCCTTTTCAAGAGAGAATCTTATTTTAGTTCTTTATTTGCTGTTCGACCTGCTCAGGTTAGTTTTTCTCGTTCAAAACCCATCCTCCCTTCTTAAAACACATGATTTCGCCTGGCGATAAATTAAAACATTACGAAATTATTGAACAAATCGGCAAAGGAGGGATGGGTGAAGTCTATCTCGCCAAAGACACAATCCTTGACAGAAATGTGGCCATTAAATTCCTTCCAGAGGAATTGCAGATAGATGCCAAGGCCCGAGTTCGCCTGGTGCGTGAAGCCAAGGCAGCCGCCTCTTTAGACCACCCATTCATATGTAAGATCTACGAGACCGGTGAATTCGAGGGGAAAGCCTTTATCGTAATGGAATACATCGAAGGCAAGGATCTCAGGGAGAAATTGGAGGAAGGAGTCCTTCCTCTTCGAGATGCTCTTCAAATGGCATTAGAAATTGCAGAGGCTTTAGAAGAGGCTCATGAAAAAAACATCGTCCACCGTGACTTAAAGCCTTCAAACGTCATGATCACACCTCGTGGCCATGTCAAAGTCATGGATTTTGGCCTGGCCAAACATTTTCTGACTGAGGGAGAAGGCGATATCACTCAAACCTTAACGCAGGACTCGATAACGGAACAGGGAGCCATTGTGGGAACATTAGCCTACATGTCTCCGGAACAAGCTCGAGGAGAGTCCGTTGATGCCAGGAGCGATGTATTTTCTCTGGGTATAATCATCTTCGAAATGACAACCGGAAGGCATCCTTTTTCGAAGGCCAATCCATTAGAAACTCTGACCTCGATTCTCAGGGATGCAACACCCTCCGTGAATATAACACCGAGAATGATGAATCCATTACTCGGTCCCATACTGCGTAAAGCCCTGGCCAAAGAACCTGAGAATAGATACCAGAACATAAAGGAATTAGTCGATACCTTGCGGAAGCTTTTGAGAGACGTTTCTGGAAGGCAGCGCGTTTTTTTGCGCACCTGGCCCGTCGTTATTGGCAGCATCGTAATTGTGGCTATGTTGTCTGCTGGCATCTATTTTCTCACGCAACGTTCTAAGTTCAGGCCTTTGGCCCTCTCGCCCATAAAGGTGACTGTTCTTCTAGCTGACTTTGAGAATAAGACTGGAGATCCTGTTTTTGATGGAGTCTTAGAAACAACATTGGGCTTCAGCTTGGATAATGCCTCTTTTATCTCTATTTACGATACCGAGCTTGCACGCAAACAGGCGATTGAAATGAAGCCCAGCTCTGAGGGCGTCTTGGACCTGGAGATGGCCCAGTTGATTTGCCAAAGCAAAGGTATATACGCGGTTATCGCTGCCTCAATTGAACCAAGCAACGGTGGGTATTTGATCACGGCCCGGGCCATCGAGCCCAGTAGCTCCAGAGAATACATCAAAGCCGAACAAAAGATCAATTCAAAGCAGGATGTGTTGAAAGTGCCTGATGTTCTTGCCGCGAAATTACAGACAGGGCTGGTTGAGATTCCTGAGGATTCAAAAGAAGCGCTCCTGAAGGAGACGTTTACAACAACTTCATTGGAGGCCATGAAAGCCTACATAGAGGCCCAGGACCTCAAATCCCTCGGAAAAGAGGAAGAAGCCATCACGGCTTATCAAAGGGCAATCGATTATGACCCGAATTTTGCCCGCGCCTTTGCCGGCTTAGCCGTGACCTATTATGCTTTGCGAGATATCCCCAACACTGAAAAGAATTATAAGAAAGCATTAGACCTGATCGCTCAGAGGCCCGAACTGATGACCGATAGAGAAAAATACAGGACGCGCGGTGGCTATTATCTTTTTAATCAAAATTATAAAAGAGCGATCGAGGAATACAGTCCACTGGTCGAAGAATTCCCTGAGGACAAGGCCGGTCACACAAATCTCGCCCTTTCCTATTTTATGGGTTACAGAATGGCCGAGGCATTCGAGGAAGGGCTTCTTGCTTTGGAGCTTGACCCTGAAAATCTCGACTACCGCTATAACCAGAGCTGGTATGCTCTTGCATCAGGCGATTTCGAGAGTGCCATGCTCGAAGCCCGCAAGACTCTGGAGATCGATCCTTCTTATGTCAAAGCTTTTGTGGTGCTTGCTCTTGCAGAGTTAGCGCAGGGTCGACCATCTGAGGCAACAAAGATATATAACCAGATCGAGACATTATCTGATCTGGGACGCACTTACGCGGCCGCCGGACTCGCTGATCTCGCTCTCTATGAGGGCAGGCTGGAAGACGCCATTGCCATACTGACCAAGGGGATAACTTTTGACCTGGAAATGAGCTGGGGAACGTATTTTGCTGCAGATAAATATCTCATGTTGGCTCAGGCCTATCTTCTTCAGGGAAAAAACACTCAGGCTGTCCGGACCGCCGATAAAGCACTAGAGACATACAGCGGTGAAGTCATGCAGTTTGCAGCGGCACAGATATATATAGAGGCTGGTCAGATAGACAAAGCCAGAAGGATATATGGAGAGTTGAACGGGAAATTTCAGGACATACACCTGGCATATGCCAAGTTGATCGGGGGCTATATAGCTCTTAAAAGAGGCGAGACAGCGACTGCCCTGAAGCTATTCGATGAATCAATCGCTCAAGTGAACACATACTTGGGTCGTTTCGCCCTGGGCCGTGCCTATTTGGAGGCAGGAGCCTTTAATGAAGCCTTGACGGAATTTGAAAAGTGTGAGAAGCGCCGTGGAGAGGCTCTAGCAATATTTCTCAATGATATTCCTTCACTTCGCTACCTGGATTCACTCTATTATTATTTCGGGCGAACTCAGGAAAGTCTGGAGAGCCCTGCCGCTGAAGAATCTTTCCAGAAATTCCTGAAAATCAAGGAAAGTGCCGATGAGGGCACTCCGCTGGTGGAGGATGCCCGCCGACGATTGGGATCTCTCTGAGTTTTTCTTCGTTTCTAAATCAAAACGGTTCTCTTCCATTTTGTGTGGGTCAAAGATTAGAAAGTATTCAGGGATGTCCTTGCTCCAGTCAGATTCTTCACGCCATTCCCTCATCACTCCTCTCAGAGTATAAGCGAAGGTCAGTGGGTGAGAAAACCGTTTGAAGGCGAAGCGGGCATGGTTCCTCACCGCTGAGGTGAGGAGAGCGGAGCCTGAAACCGAGCCGCTTTTGTCTGATTTGGAGCCTGCTCAGCGGGCCCAAA
>JABAOC010001507.1_pt2 | contig 12282 bp, 11 predicted proteins | sample 7062161 | NCBI WGS metagenome assembly JABAOC01 (sample SAMN14538625, study PRJNA623070) | marine sediment metagenome | biome: marine biome [ENVO:00000428]; feature: marine pelagic biome [ENVO:01000023]; material: deep marine sediment [ENVO:00002113] | place: India: Gulf of Khambhat ... | reverse complement strand
AATGGGTGAACTCGATGCCGCCGTAGGTGAAAGTCACGGGCATGGGTATGCCCTGCTGGGAGAGCAGGTAGTTGACAGGCAGGCTTAAGCAGAATCCGACGGCGACGCCGATGGAGGCCATAAAGGCCACCTCCCAAACTACAAGACGAAATACCTGCAGAGGCCTGGTGCCCACCGCCCGGAGTACCCCATACTCCCGGGTCCTTTCCAGCACGGTCATCAACACCGTATTGAGCACGCCGATGGCCACGATCAGGATGACGATAAAGAGCATGATCCAGCCGCCCTCCCTATCGGCTTTCATGGCCACGTAGAAAGACCTGGCGAATTCCTGCCAGGGGGCGACCGCCAGCTGGGGGTTGTCCAATGCCTGCCGGATTTCCTCCGTCAGACGCGACACCTGACCCAGATCGGTGGCGACCACCGCTATCTCATGCACCGCATCCTCGAGCACCAGCAATTCCTGGGCGTCCTGAAGGTGCAGGTAAAAAGCGGTCTGATCGGATGCGGCATCGCCGCTTTCGAGAAGGCCCACGATGGTATACAGATCGTTGGCGATTGATCCGTCCGCGCCCTGTGAAACAATCACTATCTCATCGCCGGTTTCGGCCTTCAACGTCTTGGCGGCTCCCTTACCCAGAATGGCCTCGTGCGAGGCGATCGCCGAGAAGCTTCTTCCCTCCACTATCTTCCTCTCGAACCTGGTGGTCAGCGATTCACGCTGCGGGTCTATGCCGATGATCCGAACCCCCGCAGTCTTTTCCCCGACAGAGGCCAGCCCCGCCGAGTAGAGCCGGGGTGCCCAGGCTTCCACGCCCCTGATCTGACCGATCATCTGACCGACCTGATCGTAGTCCAGAATTCTTTTGTAAAGCGAGGGCTTGTCCAGATAACCCTGGGCATGCACCTGCACGTGACCCAGCCGGCTGCGGGTGAACATGTCGATGATCCGATTGTAGGTTCCGTCCATCCAACCGATGGAAATGGCCGACAATGTGAAGCCGCCGCACATGGTAAGCACGGTGAGTATGGTTCTTCGCCTCTGCCTGAAGATATTGCGCCAGGCGATCCTTGGAATCAGCACCGCGACTCTCCTTTACTCTGCCGCCCGCAGATTGCGGAGCGAAAAGATATCTTTGTCCACCTTCAGGTCGAACTCCAGCTTCAGATAACGGATGATAGTCTTATGCCCCTCCTTGGTCATGGGGACCATATCCATGGTGGCGGGAATGGTGCGGCCGCTGAACTTCGTGACGTCACTGTAATTCCAGACTCGCATGAGCTTGCCTTCTTCGTCATAGTACTTCTGCCACACGGGGATATAACCCTCCTTCGTCGCGGCTATCACCACGTTGCCCCACACCACCGGCAGATCCTCCCGCGGAATGGCGTTGACGTAGAGCAGATCGTCTCTTCCCTCAGCCAACTGAATCAGTTCGTAGCTGTAGTCTTCCCAAAGGGAGAACTCCTTGACCAGATCGTCGTTAGTGAAGTCGGAGCCCATCCAGGAACTCATCATCATGGAGGGGGGGACCTTGATCACCTTGTTGGTCTTGGGCAGGTAGTTCCACATCTCGTTTTCGATTCGAAGGGTGGCCACTCCCTTGTCTTTCTTGGGGGCGGTGATGCGTATGAAGGTCTTATCCGTTCCCTGGGTCCAAACTTTCATGGCCAGAGTACGCTGCCAGTGGGGCGTTATTATCTCCATCTCCAACTCGGAATAGCTAGACTTGGACCGATACAGCTGATCGACCTGGCGAATGATTTCCTCCACGTCGGGCTTGGCTGCACTATCGGATTCCGCAGCGTGAACTGGTATCGCCCCCAGCAACAGCAGGCAGATCCACAGCCTCCATTTGATCATTTTTTCATCCTTTCAGGCGCCAGTTGATTTGGGCCGCTGGCCGGCTATTCGTCAGGTTTATTGTCCTACCCGAAATCCGAAAAACCGGCACCTCAGAGATTCATTTTGAACGCGCCTTCCTTTATTCCCAGTACCCTGGCCACACACTGTTCAGCAGTGGCACGGGCTCTCTCAATGCCGTCGGGCCCTTCCAACAACCCGGGATCATGAAAGAACTCCCCAGAGGCCAAGAGCAAAAACCTGGCGGTCTCTACGGGGTGCGTCACCGTGAAAGCCTTTTGCTTCATGCCATCCCGTATTATCTGTGAAAGCAGCGGCACCAACCCGACCATGGTAACCTTTCCCAGTCTGTCGTAAAGAGGCAGATTGCTCTCGCGATGTATGAACTGCATAAGCTCCATGTTTGAGCTGCCGAACTCCACCAGCCTGTAGTAAAACTGGTTCAGCTTTTCGACCGGCTCCATGTCCTGTTTTTCAGCAATCGGACGGATTGTCTCCACGAGAGAAAGAATAGACTTTTTCAAAACCTCTTCGAGAATCTCGGCCTTGGACTCAAAGTGATAATAAAAGGTGCCCTGGGCAACGTTGATCTCCTTCACTATATCACTCACCGCAGTCTGCTCATAACCTCTTGTCAAGAATAGACGTTCCGCTGCGTCTACCAGTTCCTGCCTGCGTCTTTCAGGCTCTTTGGAGACTCGAACCATCTGTCATCTCCTGATTCGAATACTGACTGACTGTCAGTCATCATTCATTATTGGATACGCCACCGCCGGTGATTTGTTTCAGGAGATAGGAAAAATCCGATCCACCAGCGACTGTGTGCAGAATCCTGTGCTAGGAGTATCGGCGGTGCTTCGCTTCATGCTTTCCAGATGTCCAATTCCGGGTGCTGGATCTGGGCAACAACTCGCGATGATTGATGTTCCGCTTCGGTAAGATATTGATTAATAAGAGATTGCGTCCAAGAGGTCACGGCTGTTCTTGTCCGGTCCTGGCCAAACTGAAGTTTGTAGGCCGGAGCCAGCACCCTCGCTTCATCAGTTCCTGCAAAGAGGGATTGCAGCCCACCGATACTGGATTTCACTCCGACTCAACCTAGTCTATGGGCGGCGCGGGCTGGATGGGCGGTTCCGCGCGGGCCAAGTAGATCATCATAGCGTCCGTGTCGTCAATATCGCCGGTGCTCGAATCGCTCCCAGGGTTACCGAACATCTTGTCTAGGAACAGCTTGAATAGTCTCGGATGCATTCTTGAAAACGCGACGTGGTACTCGTTTCTAAGCTTCTCCCAGTCTTTACGCGTCAAGAGAGACATCTAAATCACCCCCTATTCTGAATTGTTGCCTGCAATACCCTCTGAGCAGGAACCGAATTAGCGGAGTTTCACAACAGTTCCAACCGTTTCTTCGCGTCTATCAGTTGCGGCAGATTGTCATCTGCGTCTCTCCACACTTCCACAAGTTTCTTGAAATGCTCTTTCGCCTTTGCTTTCTCGCCCTGCTGCTCGTACAGCAGCCCAAGCAGATAATGGGTCGGTGCACAATTGGGGTTGGTGTCAAGAGCAATCTCAAAATTCTCCAGAGCAGCCCCGTATTCCCCGGCCCTTAAATAAGCCTCTCCCAGGGCATTCATGAAGAACGTGGGCTCCAAGGGTCTGATGCTGACGGCATTTTTCAGATTGTTCAACGCCAGCTGCTTTAAGTCTTTGCCCAGGCAGAACTCACCCACAAGGTGGTAATAATAAACCCTGGATTCTTCGTCCCCCGCTTGCCTCATCAAGTCGCCGATGGCCAGGGTTTCAGTTTCAGCTTGGCTGAGCATTCCCTGCCTAATCAGAGATAGCCCGATAATCCAGTGAGCGTCCGGCATGGCCGGATTGAGCTCCAGAGCTTGCCGACACTGCTGCACGGCCGCCGCGTAGTCTTGTTTTAAGTAGCTCAGCTTGCCCAGCAGGAAGCGAGCATCCGCTTGTCTGGATTCACCCCGACACAAAGCCAGGTATCTCTGATAAGAACGCTGTGCTTCGGCATACATACCTTTGGCACGATAGATGTCCCCCAGGCTGGCGTGAGCCAGAGGGGATTCAGGCTCCATTTCCAGAGCCTGCTTCAGAGCCGCCAGTGCCTGGTCATACTCACCGACGATGAGGTGGTATTCCCCCAGACAATTCAGCGGATAGGCCTTGTTTGCCGATAAGTCAAAGTATCTCTTGAAGGCCGTGCCGGCTCTTTCTCGATCCCCCTTGCGTAGATAAGCATAGCCGAGCACACCATGGGTGAAGTCCACGCGGTGTGTCATTCCTTTCGGATCGAGCTCCAGTGCCCTCCTGAATTCAGCGATGCCCAAATCGTACATCATCTTCCGCTGGTAATAGACCATACCCAGATCCACGTGCGCGCGTGTGTTTTCCGGATTCATGTTGGTAATCTTTTTCAGATAGGTCACCGCCATGTCCCAGTCTTCCTTGAGCATCGCTTCCAGTGCAAGAACCTCGAGCAGTTTCTCGTCGGTCACCTTGTCCGACTGTGCCGCGATTGCCTTCAGCTTCTCACAGACTTTCAGAGCCTTGGCATTCTCGCCAATGGTATAATACTGTCGCGCCAAGGCATCATAAGCTTCTGCAAAACCGGGATCTAGAGTCACGGCCTTCTCGAAATTCTCTATGGCCTCCTGGTTGGACATTCTGAAAGCCGCCTCTTTACCTGTCAGATAATGCTTATATGCATCCAGCGAGGTGGTGGTTAGCGCGGTTATATCCCTCTGCTCCCGTCGTATTTCTCTTGCGGAGATCTCCATGGCTTTCTTGATCCTGTCGGTGAGATCGTCTACCAGGTGGCCCAGAATGCTGCTTTCTCCCTCGCCGGTGACCCGGTCGGCTGCAATTTGTCTTTTTGTGTCTACGTCCAGAACCTGCGTGTTGATCACGAAGGTCTCGCCGCTCTTGCTGAGGCTTCCCATTATCATCACGCTGGCGCCTGCCAACTGACACAGCTTACAGCCGAGCGATGCGTCAATGACCTCCGCCTCCTCGTAACCCATGGATTTTAGAAGCTCGAACATTCGGGGGAAGGTCATAACCTGAAGATACCTCGACTGGCCTAGATCCGTGATCAGCATGTCGGCTAGGGCCTTGCGCAAGTAATTGTACTTGTCTTCATTGGTCTGATTGTCGAAAAACATCACGCCGACGGGAATCCGGGAGATCTCCCGTGGAATTTTCTCCCCCCCTCTGGGCCAGAACAGGACGATCAAGGCGACAAGCAGAAGCACGGCCGCGAGAGCGAAAGCCGATCGCCTTCTTGGCCTTGCTTTTTCTTCTTTTCCCTTGAGCTTTCGGACAAGCGTCTCACCCTTTCTGACTGCCTGCAGATCGGCCAGCAGTTCAGATGCACTCTGGTATCTGTCGGCTGGCTCCTTGATCAAGGATTTCTGCACGATTGTGTCCAGACCCGACGGAAGCTCTTTTCTGAACTTGCTGATTGGCTGGGGTTCTTCGTTTACGATCGAATAGATCACCGCTTGGTCGTACTCGCCTTCAAATGGCAATCGCCCGGTCAGCATTTCATAAAGAACGATTCCCAGCGACCAGATATCTGTCCTGTGGTCGACGGCCTTTCCGCTTGCCTGTTCCGGTGACATGTAGGCCACGGTGCCCGGCTGTGTGCCGTTCTGAGTCAGCCCGGCGCCACCCTTCAGCTTGGCCACGCCGAAGTCCGTTATCTTTACCAGACCATCATCCGTGAGCATTATGTTGGCCGACTTTATGTCGCGGTGAACGATGCCCCTCTGATGAGCTTTTTCCAATCCTTCGGCGATCTGAATAGCCACGTCCGTTATCTTGTTCGTATTCCAATCTTCGATTTCACTTCTCTGGATGGATTCTTTCAGGGATCGACCTTCGATACATTCCATGGCGATAAAGCACTCACCTTCCACCTCATCTATTTCATAGATGGTGGTGATGTTGGGATGGTTCAGTGCCGAGGCTGCCTTGGCCTCCTGAATGAATCTCGTCTTGGCTTCTTGGTTACCGCACAGGTCCTTGGCGAGGAACTTCATCGCCACGGCGCGATCCAGCTTGGTATCCCGGGCCTTATACACGACACCCATTCCGCCCTGACCGAGATTCTCCAAGATTCTATAATGAGAAACCGTTCTGCCTATCATTTGTCCTATATGAAAAAGTCTCCCTTTAAACCTAATTAATCAAAAGAATACCCTATTGTCAACCAAAAAAGGAAAAGAGTAGCCTTAAAAGCTCTGGTGAAAAACTCTGGTGCTGGCGCCGAAATCGGCCTGATCGGCCAAGGGAGGGAAAGACCTTAGTCACACCTACCCGCCTTCTGCAGCCTCGGGATGGTTCTCGTGCTCACTTGCGGCGTTACCGGGAGACTGGCAACCGCCTGGGCCATCAGCCCATTGTCGGTCACCACCTGTTCCAGGTGAGAAGAATGCCACGAGGTACGATCTTGCTTTGTCCCAAGGGATTGGCGCCTGAGGGAATATGCAGAAGCTTCCTAAGAACCCGATTGAAAGGCCGTATCAACTTCTGAGACCCTGCGCAATGCGGGATCGATGGTTCCTAATCTGGAAAGCGTGAAGCGCTGTCTGCGTCGATGAGATTCTCCGCACGGTCTCCGCTTGAGATTGCAGCGCGCCAAGCGTAAGATATGGATCTGTTCGAGCTTATGCACGTGCTCGACAGGCACAGACTGCTCGCCGCCGGGCAATGAGGAAAGGGCGATTCGATGAACCCGTCAGGTGGTGTGATCTATCTTGACAATGCCGCGACCTCGTGGCCCAAGCCGCCATGCGTCATGGAGGCAATGGCTCGCTTCACGTCCGAGATAGGCGCCAATCCGGGGCGATCGGGCCATCGGCTGTCAGTGGAGGCAGGACGTATCGTCTACAGGACACGTGAGGCAGTGGCTGAGTTCTTCAACGCGCCCGACCCCCTCCGGGTGGTCTTCGGTCATAATGCCACCGAGGCAATCAACCTGGCCCTGAAGGGCACACTGCGCCCGGGAGACCGCGTCATCACCAGCAGCATGGAGCACAATTCCACCATGCGACCTTTGAGGGCTCTGGAGCGTCAGGGGATCGAAGTGACGGTGGTTCGGTGCTCGCCTGAGGGCTACCTTTCTCCCGCTGACGTCGAGGCGGCCATAAGGCGGGACACGGTAATGGTTGCACTCAACCATGCCTCGAACGTGGTGGGGAGTCTGCTGCCCGTCCCCGAAGTGGGAGCGATTGCCCGCAAGCACGACTTGCTCTTTCTGGTGGATGCGGCCCAGACAGGAGGGGCCTATCCAATTGACGTGCAGGGCGACGCCATAGACCTTCTGGCTTTTACAGGGCATAAGTTGCTTTACGGACCGACCGGCACCGGCGGACTGATCATCGGGGATCGTGTCGACGCGGCGCGCCTGGAGCCGATCATATACGGCGGAACAGGGAGTCGCTCGGAGCGGGAGCAGCAGCCCGACTTCCTTCCCGATATGTGCGAGAGCGGCACACCCAACGTGGTGGGATTGGCGGGCCTGGAAGCAGCGATCAGGTGGATACGGGAAAGGGGCGTGGAGCATATCCGTTCTCACGAGATGTTCTTGACAGGGCAAATGCTCCGGGGATTGAAAGCCCTGTCGCCCGTGACGGTTTACGGCGGTCTTGACCTGAGCCGACAGACCGCAACAATTTCATTCAACATCACGGGGATGCAGGCATCCCAGGCGGCGGCCCGCCTGGATGAGGAATTCGACATAATGTGCCGCCCGGGTCTGCACTGCACGCCGGCGTCACACAGAACCATCGGTACCTTTCCCGAGGGTTCGGTGCGCTTCAGCTTCGGCGCATTTAATACCGCCGAGGAAGTTGACGCAGTTCTCCTGGCGGTGGGAAAGCTTGCTCAGGAGGTACGGTGAGAGACAGACAATATGCCGTGATTCTGGTCAAATCCGCCAGCCATGCGTTGAAGGCCGAAGACCACCTGAAGAAGGGCGGGATTTCCTGTAAGTTGATTCCGGTTCCGCGTCACCTGAGCTCTGATTGCGGAACCTGCCTCCGGATTCTCGGATCAGATAGAGATGAGGCGCTGCGCATTCTGGACCAAGCCGACCTGGAGATGGCAGGAACACACGACATATAGGTTTTCTTGTTTGTTGATATTCGACTGACCAGATATATTACGAAGGGAGGATCTAGGAGGGAGTCTATGGCAAAAGTAGTTGACACGCGTGGATTAGCGTGCCCTCAACCGGTTATACTCACTCGCGAGGCATTACAGGAAACCGACGTTGTTACCACCATCGTGGACAACGAGGCCGCGCAGCATAATGTGACCCGGATGGCGGAGAAGTCGGGCTGTTCGGTCAAAATCGAGAGGCGAGAGGAGGGCATCTACCTGCACATCGCGAAGAAAGAGAACGTGTCGGAGGGAGAAATGGTTTCCAGGCGCCACGGTGTTCCCACCGGCAGACCGCTGGTGCTGGTAATGCCCAACGAGGTCATGGGACGCGGTGATGATGAGCTGGGCCACATCCTAATCCGTACCTTCTTTCACAGCCTGGGCGAGGCGGAGCCGCTGCCCGACACGATCATATTCTTCAATACCGGTGTGAGACTTACGGTCGAGGGCTCGCCGGTTTTGGAAGACCTCCGGGAGTTGTGTCGGAAAGGCGTGGAAATGCTTTCCTGCGGCACGTGCCTGGGGCATTTCAACCTCAAGGAGAAGCTGGCCGTGGGCGAAGTATCCAATATGTACACCATAGCCCAGACCCTGCTGAATGCGGCGAGAGTGGTAAGCCTGTAGCTGGACGGTCACCGCAGGCTCCCTATGTCACAACAGGAGAATAGACCCTGTGACAAAGAAGAGAATCCGTCTGACCGCGCTGACCAGCGCGGCAGGTTGAGCAGCGAAGATGGGTCCCGAGACCCTGGCGCAGGTGCTGCGCCCCATGCGAGGCCTCTTTCCTGCGGACCGTCACCCGGAGTTGCTTGTCGGATTGGACAGCAGTGACGACGCTGCGGTTTACAGGATCAGCGACCAGACGGCGATCATCCACACGCTTGATTTCATCACGCCGGTTGTGGACGACCCTTACGACTACGGGGCCATCGCTGCTGCCAAATGCCATGAGCGACGTGTACGCCATGGGTGGTGATGTGGTGATGGCGCTAAATATATGTGGATTCCCCAAGGACATCCCTGCGGATATGGTCTCGGAGATCCTGCGGGGTGGAGCGGAGAAAGTGGCCGAAGCAGGAGGCGTGCTGGCCGGAGGTCACACCCTGGAGGATAAGGAACCCAAATACGGCCTTTCCGTTATGGGCCTGGTTCATCCGGACCGCATTCTGAGCAAAGCGGGCGCCAGGCCCGGTGACGTGCTCATACTGACTAAACCGCTCGGAGTAGGCGTCATCACCACCGCTTTCAAAGGTGATGCTGCACGTCTGGATCACCTGGCAGAAGCAGTCGACAGCATGAAAATACTTAATCGCAAAGCGGCCGGGTTGATCCAGCAGTCCGGCGTCCGCGCCTGCACCGACATCACCGGCTTTTCACTCCTGGGTCACGCCTGTGAGATGGCCGAGAAGAGTGACGCAAGACTCCGTTTCCGCCTGAGCGGGCTCCCCTTCCTGGAAGGGTCAGAGGAATACGCCAAGCAGTGGCTTTTCCCCGGTGGATCCTGTCGCAATCGGGATTGTTATAAGCCGTCAGTGGAGTTTTCCGGGGGCATCTCCGAGGAGACGCAGATGCTGCTTTTTACGCCCGAGACCTCGGGCGGCCTGCTGGCTGCCGTCCCTTCGGAAAAGGTGGATGAGCTGACCACCCTTTTTTCGGGAGAAAACGAACCTGTTTGGGTGGTCGGTGAAGTGTTTGGGGGAAGAGGGATTGAAATTCTGAAATAGAGCCCCAACGCTGCCGGAGGATCTGCCAGATGAGCTCGCCGAATTGTTGCCAACCCAGGAAGGTCGAAATCGATGCCCCGTGGATAGTCGGGACAGTTCAGACTAAGACCGGCCAAGTCCCGCATGTGGATACGACCCTGCGTTTTTCCGAGAAACTGCGGTCAGCCATGGCCAGGTGCGGCATCAGGCGTATGAGCTACCGGGTTGAACCGGGACTTTACGCAGTGGGGCAGCCGACAGGCCAATCCCCGGTGTTCGTCACGGCCAACTATAAAATGAGCTTTGATCGACTGCGTTCGGAGCTCGGCGGAATCGACGGCTGGATTCTGGTCCTGGACACCAAAGGCATCAATGTCTGGTGCGCTGCGGGGAAGGGTACTTTTGGAACCGACGAATTGGCCAGCAGAATTAAAAGTGTCCGGCTAAGTGAGGTGGTCGCGCATCGCAGACTGATTCTTCCCCAGCTGGGGGCCACGGGTGTGAGCGCTCACCAGGTCAAGGAACATAGCGGATTCGGCGTAACCTACGGACCGGTGCGGGCGCATGATCTTCCCGCTTTTCTGCGCGCGGGGATGAAAGCCACCGCCGAGATGAGAAACGTCAAATTCTCTTTCTCCGACCGGGTGGTGCTGATTCCGGCAGACATAGTCCTGCACGCAAAGTATCTGCTTCTGGTCGTTATGATCTTCTTGCTCTTGTCCGGCCTGGGAACAGACCTCTATTCGTTAGATCGCGCCCTGTCTTATGGGGTTGTCAGTGCCCTGATTTTGCTCATCACCTATGTTGCGGGCACGGCTCTACCCCCGGCACTGTTACCCTGGCTGCCGGGCCGACCGTTTTCTCTAAAAGGGGCATGGGTAGGCCTGGCTCTGGCAGTGGGCGTGATGTTGTATGCCCTCCGTCATGGTGAGGCATTCCAGGGAGTGCCGGGTGTGGTGGCTTGGCTTTTCCTTATCCCTGCTGTAACCAGCTTCATTGCCATGAACTTCACCGGCAGCTCGACCTACACCTCGCTGTCAGGTGTCCGCAAGGAAATGCGCACGGCCGTGCCTGTTCAGATATCGGCGGCCTCGGTGGGAGTGGGTTTGTGGATTGCTGGACTCTTCGTTCAATAAAGACTTTCGTTTGCAGCGGCAAAACCTCTTTGCCGCTGCTAAACAATCTGAGTCTGCAGCTCGTTTAGATATTGGAGGTGGGCCATTATGGCAAGCTTGCGATACCTGTCGCACGTGGTGACGCTTGAGCTGGATGCCGAGAAATGTACTGGCTGCGCCATGTGCATTCAAGTGTGCCCGCATGCCGTCCTGGCCATGGATAACGGAAAAGCAAGCATAGTCGACCGAGACGCCTGCATGGAGTGCGGCGCCTGCGCCAGAAATTGCCCGGAGGAGGCATTGACCGTCGGTGCCGGGGTCGGATGCGCTTATGCAGTCCTGGTGGGAAAGCTTCGAGGCACCGAGCCAAACTGCGACTGCTGCGAAGACTGATGCTTGGGCAGTTCTGCCGTCCGCCTTCGCAATCCCTTTCGCCCTGCTCACCCAACAGAATCCGAAGAGAATTCCGTGTAGAAGCCGGCCTATCCGCATGCCTTCAATCAAAATCCTTGCGAATCGTGTCGGCCTGGCATATTATAATGAACAAGAGACAGTCACATTTCAACGGATAAGGAGAGGTCAGCTATGGGACATATGGTTGGGAAGGATATCTACCGAAAGCTGGGCAGGAAGATTGACAATCTCACCATGCGGGCTCCGTGGAATGAAACGTTTCACGCGATTTTGAAAGAGCTATACTCGGAGGAGGAAGCTCACGTCGTGGTTACTATGCCTTATGGCCTATCCAAGTTCAATCAGATTGAAAAGACCACTGGCTACGAGCATTCGAAGCTTCAGAAAATCCTGGACACCCTGTCTTCCAAGGGCTTGGTCATAGATTTGTTTATGCACGGCGAATACTTCTATGTTCCTTCTCCCATGATCATAGGGATTTTTGAGTTCACCATGATGAGGACACGGGGCGAGTTGAATATGAAAGAGTGGGCCAAGCTATTTCACGCATATTTGCAGGATGACACCACGTTCTACCGGGCAAACTTCGGGCACGGCGAGAAAGTCTCGCCCCTGCGGGCGCTACCGCATGAAGGGACCTTTGGTGATGAAGAATACGTTGAGGTCTTGGATTATGAAAAAGCCACCGCAATTGTCGAGAGTAGCAACAGATTCGCTGTAGGCATCTGTTCTTGTCGTCATGAAAAACTGCATGTAGGTGAGAAGAAGTGCGAAGTACCACTGAATACCTGTTCTACCTTTGGTCCGGCGGTGGATTATATGGTCAGGCACGATTTTGCCAAAGAGGTCTCCAAACCGGAAATGTTGGAGCTGCTCGCTCGTTCCAAGGAGATGGGGTTGGTTTTTTGTGCTGATAATATGAAGAACGACGTATCCTTCATCTGTCACTGCTGCGGCTGCTGCTGTAACGCTCTTCTGGGAGTCAGCAGACTTGGCCATC
>JABAOC010002170.1_pt1 | contig 12287 bp, 17 predicted proteins | sample 7062161 | NCBI WGS metagenome assembly JABAOC01 (sample SAMN14538625, study PRJNA623070) | marine sediment metagenome | biome: marine biome [ENVO:00000428]; feature: marine pelagic biome [ENVO:01000023]; material: deep marine sediment [ENVO:00002113] | place: India: Gulf of Khambhat ... | reverse complement strand
TTGATTTATTAAATTTGATTCGATGTTGAGTGTTGCCACTAGTTCTCGTGCGTGTGAAGAAGTTACGCCTTCGAGATAATCTACAGTTAAAGAAACTATTTTGGTAGGATTTTTGGCGGCAACTTCTTCAATATCAATGCCTCCCTCCGTACTAAACATTATAACAGGACTTCTTATCCTAAATGAATCGTTGACAATAATGCTTAAATAAAACTCCTTCTCGATATCGAGTTTTTCCTCCACTAATACCTTTTCAACATTAAACTCTTTGATACGAGCACCGAGGAGCTCGCGAGCTATGAATTCTACTTCTTCAAGGGTCGAAGAGAACTTAATACCTCCTGCTTTGAATCTTCCGGTAACCAATACCNNACCTGAGCTTTAATCGCAACAGGTCTTTTAATCGCTTCTGCGATTTTTTTAGCCTCTTCATATGTTGATGCGACATCCCCGTCGGCTGTCTTAATACCAACTGATCTAAGTAACTGTTTCCCCTGGTATTCGTGTAGTTGAACCATATCTTACCCCCTAAGATTTAACTAATAAAACTTGAGATGCTCAAATTTAGTATGTAGAGTTTAAGTCATCGCTATTGTAACTGGGTCACCGATCTGTAGTTTCATTCTTCCCCCAGTAGTCACTTCATCACCCTTTACAACCAGGGTTAGATGGTTGGGAGCATGCGTAGTGTCAAACCCAACTAGTCTCCCAGTCAGTTTTTCACAGAGGGAGATAGAGTCCCCCACCACTGCAACTCCTCCAGCTTTGACCTCTACAAAGCCGAGATATCCCACATGATTCACGAGTTGCCCAGGTCCAGCCGTATCTTCGTCTGTGAGAGCGAGTTCACAAATCGAGTGCTTGAAGATGGCTCTGGATATCGGTGCAATTAACTGCATACCCCTCTTTTCAATAATGAGATCAAGAATAGCCACAATTTTCCCCAATATCTCTTTTTTTGAGCGGTACGGACTTTCTTTTATTAAACCAAATATATATGGTTCTTTACTCATATTTAATCATCTTTTAACTTTATAAGTGGTATTTGAGTTGGCTTGACATTTAAATACCCATGGAGAAAGAAGAGATATCACAAGGAGGAATAGATAGAAAAATCACATTGGTGTGAGAAAATTGGTTCGCAACGAAGTAAAAATCTGTGTTAACCCGACCTTTTTTGACTTAGAATTATACGCAATTTATCATGCCGCTTATGATCTGATTGGTGATGACGCATGGAAGATTGTCTGGAAGAGTGGTGAAATAGTATATGATGAAATAAAAGAGAATATAGGAGCTGCGACAGCAAATGATCCATTTGAAGCACTTAGAAAAGTAGCAGACTGGTTGAAAAAGATGGGTTATATCGAAGCGATAGAAATTCGAAAAGTTGCAGTAGACGAAATAGAATATGTGATGTGTGATCCAATAATTTTAATTGGGGCAAAAAGACTAATTAAAGAAGGACGTGTTCCTGCGCATATCTCTACAGCTTTAATGTTTGCGGTTCTTAAACAATTTAACCTGAAAGCAGAAATGGTAGGGGACCCTAAGTTTTTACCTGATGGTCGTGCAATAGAAAAGTGGAGATTGATTAAAGCTTAGTAAATTATTTGAAAAAATGAAGAAAATTTGATATTAGTAAAGTACACGCGACAACAAACTGAACAGAAATCAATCTAATGCAAATGAAGCTTCCTTATTATGTACGAAGTTAAATTAAGTCTTCTGCTTTCCAATCCCCTTTAGAATCTTCTGGAACAATTCTTTTTCGATATTCCCCCCACTAATCACCGCTACAACGGTTTTTCCTTTGAACATTTCTTTCTGTTCTAAGATATGAGCGACAGTGATGGCACCTGCTCCTTCGACTATTTGATTCTCCTTTTCCCAGAGAAGATAGATAGCTTTTTTTATTGTCTCCTCCTTCACTAAAAATAGTTCGTTCACATGTTTTTGAATTAATTCAAACGTTATAGCTCCTTCTTCAATTCCTCCCCTTAATCCATCTGCAATTGAGTTTTCTTCCTTCGTCATTACAATTTTACCAGCTTTTTGGGATTCATACATGGATGGAGCCGCCTTTGATTGTACTCCGATAACTTGAATGCTTGGATTAATACTTTTAACAGCGAGTGCAATCCCGGCAATCAAACCGCCACCTCCAATCGAGGCAATAATTGTATTAACATTGTTAACCTCTTCTAGAATCTCTAAACCTAGCGTTCCCTGACCTGCGATAATCATTTCGTCATTATAAGGACTGATATACGTTAACCCTTCCTTTGTTGCTAATTCTATTGCTTTTGGCTCTACTTCGTCGTAATCCCCATATTGAATAAGTTCTACTTCATATTTCTTGATTTTATCGAGTTTTGCCTTCGATACATTTGTTGGAACAATAATCTTCGCCGCAATCTGGAGTTGCTTTGCGGCGAGGGCTACTGCTTGCCCATGATTGCCTGAAGAAGCTGTAATAACTCCCTGTCTCCGTTCATCAGGGCTCAATTGTGCCATTCGATTAAATGCTCCTCTTATTTTGAAAGAGTTCGTTAATTGTAAATTTTCGAGCTTTAAATAGACTTGCGTGTCTGCTCCACAGAAATCGCTTAAAAATTGTGAATAGATGAGAGGAGTTCTCTTGATCCACTTATTTATGGTTTCCCTCGCCTTTTTTATAGTTTGGAGTGTTATCATATCTTTCCCCTTAATAGTCTATCATGTGAATATCTTCTATTAAAAAAACGAGCGAATACCTGCTATCCTCGATAAATGAGTGTCCCAGCTCGACCGTCAAGCGCTTTGGTTGCCTGAGTGATAGAGCCGATGATTGCTTTTTGGCCACCCCATTTAAGGAAGCGGATGCATGCTTGAATCTTAGGCTCCATAGAACCGGGAAGGAAATGCCCCTCCTTCAAGTAAATTTCAGCTTCCGCCAGGAATAGCTCATTCAAATTTTTTTCATCGGATTTTCCATAATTTAACTTAACTTTGGCGATATCGGTGAGGATGAGAAAGATATCTGCTCCAACAATTTCAGTCAGCCTCTCTCCCGCCAAATCTTTATCTATAACCGCTTCTATTCCTTCTAAACTTCCATTCTCTTGCATTATCACGGGAATCCCTCCACCTCCCGCCGCAATAACAACAACTCCCGACTCAACCATTCTTTTTAGGACATCTTTTTCGATTATGGTTATTGGATCTGGAGAAGGGACAACTCGTCTATATGGTTTTTTACCACTCGGTTTGACTTTCTTTATTATGTAACCTTTCTCCTTTCGAAGCTTTTCAGCTTCTTGTTGAGTGTAAAATGGTCCTACTGGTTTCGAGGGATCTAGGAAGTCAGGATCATTCTCATTAACCAACACCTGTGTGACTATTGTAACAACTGGTACATCCAATCTCGTCTCTTGTAAATATGAGATCAAGGTTTTTTGCAACATATAGCCTATCTGACCCTGTGTCATTGCTCCAACTATATCTAATGGCTGTGGAGGGATGAGTTTGCTCCCTTCCTCTTGTTGAATCAGCAGGTTGCCAACCTGAGGCCCATTTCCGTGAGTTATGACTACTCTAAATCCCCTCTTTATGATTTCTAAAATTTGACGGCAAGTTTCCCTTACATTCCGAATTTGTTCCTTCATGGTTCCTGTTTCATGAGCTTTTATAATTGCATTTCCACCTAAAGCAATAACAATAGTCTCAGCTGATTTTTCTTGTCTTTTCATTTTGGATTCCTCTCATATGGTCACATCCTCGCCGTAAGGGAGGTCATTCGGCTCCTAAAGTTTCCATAAAGGATCAATAAATATCACAAACACATATGTTGTTTTCTGAAATCAAGAAAATTATATCAATACAAGTTAATCATTTAACAATTACGCTTATTCAGAGTTAAACCTGGAACTTAGATTTTTTTAAATAAATGATCAAAAGCAGTAAATATATGCCTTCTAAGAGACTTTTCATAGAGAACCATTGAAATCTACTTAACCCAATCTTAACTTTGGAATTCTATAGGTATCCCTTCTCTTGGATCTTTTTTTATTTTTTCAAATTCATGCATTATTTGTTTTGTAATCGGGCCCGGTAATCCGTTCCCTATTTTTCTTTTGCTTATTTCAACCACGGGAACTATTTCTGCTGCTGTTCCCGTGAAAAAAACTTCGTTTGCTGCGAAGAGTTCGGTGATGGATATATTCCGTTCTATAACTTCGTAACCCAATTCTTTTAACAATTTTGCTATTCTTTTTCGCGTTATTCCTGGGAGGGCTCCAATGGAAGTTGGAGGTGTAAATATTGTACATTCGTTCATTATGAAGATATTTTCGACTGATCCTTCACATACGAAGCCATATTTGTCAAGGCATATTGCTTCGTCAACTCCTGCATTATTGGCTTCAATTCTTGCTAAAATACTATTTAGATAGTTTAACGACTTTATTTCATGGCTTGTTGCGTCAATGGAATCTCTTCTGACCCATGTAATTATTGTTCTTGCCCCTTTCTCCTTTACCTCTGCATTGTGAAGTGTTAGAGTTTCGGTAATGATTATTATAGTTGGATCTTGGCAATTTCTGGGATCTAAACCTAAATCTCCCGGGCCACGCGTTACAACGGGCCTAATGTAAGCTTCTCGTAAATTATTTCGTTTTAGAGTTTCAAGAATTGCCTGAATCATTTCTTCCTTTGACAATGGGATTTCAAGCATTATTGCATGAGCAGATTGATAGAGCCGGTCAATATGTTCCCTAAGTTTAAAAACTACACCGCTATAGGCTCTTATTCCTTCAAAAACTCCATCACCATACAAAAGACCATGGTCAAAGACCGTAACTTTTGCTTGAGACTTGGGAAAATATTCTCCATTAATATATACAAGAAACTCTTTTTCCAAACCAATTCCTCCAGCGAGGGTTAAGACACAAAATATAAGGGTTTTTAATATTTTATCCAAAATCAGCAGGACAGTCCATCACATAAGATGGTAGTGAAGCTATGCAATTTTATTGAATCTACAAAAAAGCATTCACCTTCAGATTTTTCTAAAAAATAAAAACCTAACGTTCAAATATCCATATCCAGCTCGTTTTATAAGTTCTTAAGTTCCTTCAGCTCTACTGTATCTATCGCTTTTATGGAATTCTTCATATAATAATGAAAATTGTATAAATAAAGCTCTAATGCTTATATGTGTACTTATTGCCCTAATTCCTTTTTTTCCTTCTCTTTTCTCCTTTGCGCTCTCCGATATGATAGGAAAAGAACAAAGTATGCAAGAAGTGGAGCAATGAGAAAGGTTCCAAGTCCTACAACGTATGGTAATGCCTGAATTTGTTTATATGTGGTAAAGTAATAAAATAGTCCACCAACTGCGTAAGCGACTGAAGCCAATACAACGAAATGATCTTTCTTTTTCATACTGATATCTCTTACATAAGTCCTTTTGATTCCTTGTTCAACTGGTACACTAAAACCACGAAGCTCCATGGCAAGTGCTATATCTTGACTCCTCCTGAGTGCTCCAGTTGCCAAAGGCGGCAAAGAAACAATTATTCCCTTAATTATATTGATTGGGTTTTTAGAATCAAATGTTGAATAGGCTCTAGCCTTTGCTGCGTTACCAATTATGAATAGCTCTTCCTGAATAAGAGGAAGAAACCGCAACATAAAGCCAATAAGGAAAGAAAACTTAAAAGATACACCAATCTTATGTAGGGCTAAGCTGATGTCAAAGGGATCAGTTGTCATCGAAAACATCATAAATGCAACACCCATTGTTGCCAACCGTAATCCAATACCCAGACCACGTAGGAATCCGGTTTCTGAGATTTGAATGGATAAAGTATATTCTATTAATGGAATTTCAAAAGTTCCTCGTAAATAAGGAGGTTCACCAAATGCTGAGTGCACTATTAACAAAGCAATCATAATAGGAGCGAGATAAGCGAGGAACACCCAATATTCTTTTGGACTTATTCTACCTGCAACCCATAATAGAAGTATAATAAAACCACTAGTTAACGCCATTAGCTCCCATTCAGGCCACACCAACGCCATTACAAGATAACAAATGATGAATATTAGCTTCGTTCTTGGGTCTAACCTATGAAGTAATGAATCTCTAGCAGAATACTGGTATAAGAATCTCATAACTTTCTACCCCCCTGAATTACACCTAGTAACGTTTTTATTGCCTCGCTTACGCCTAGAGGCAAAGGGGATATTTCCAAATTGATTCCAAATCTTGTTACCTGAGGTGGCTGTATATAGGTTTTAGCCAAGAGACTTGGTTGCGAAAAAACTTCGCGAACATCACCGTCAATTAAAATCTGTCCTTTATAGAGAGCAACTACTCTCTTGGCGTACTCAGCGACTAAATGCATTGCATGAGTAATGAAAATAACTGTAATTCCCTCTTTATTCAATTCTGCCATTAAATTCATAATTGTGCGGGCTTCTTTTCGGTCTTGTCCAGTAGTTGGCTCATCTACAATAAGTACTTCTGGTTCCATTGCAAGTATTGCTGCGATAGCTACTCTCTCTCTTTCTCCCTTTCCCAATTGATATGGATGGGCATCCTTTGCCTCCCAGAGATGCATTCGCTTTAAAACTTGCTCTACTTTCTTTTCGATAAAATCCTTAGATTTTCCAATATTCTTAAGGCCAAAAGCTAATTCGCTAAAAACATTTTCTTTAAATAGTTGATGATCCGGGTTTTGGAATACATAACCTATTACTTGAGCAAGTTTAGATGTACGAATTTGTGTGTTATCTTTTCCGTTTACATATACAGATCCTTTCGTAGGACGTAAAAACCCACTTATACACTTCGTTAATGTGGACTTTCCAGAACCATTCTGCCCAATAAAAGCAACGAATTCTCCACTTTCAATAGTTAAGTTAATACCTTTTAAAGCCTCAACTTGATTTGGCGGAGGATAAACGAGCCATAAATTCTCAATTTTCAACAGTGGATGTTCTTTTTCGGGATGTTGGGCTTCTTGACCGTTCATTATCTCTTTAACTCCTTGTAAATTGATGTTGCTTCATCCAATGTAAGAGGAATTTTATTTAATGAAATTCCTTTCGCTTTTAGATCATAACTGAGTTCTGTTACTTGGGGTATTGAGATTCCTGTCTCATCAAGTAGCTTTTTCTGAGCAAAGAAATCCCTTGGTTCTGCATCGTTAACTATCTCTCCATTACTCAGAAGAACCAATCTGTCTGCGAACTCCGCAAGTTCTTCAGCCTTATGCTCAACCATCACTATAGTTGTTCCTTCTTTGGAAGCTAGTTTTTTTATAGCATCAAAAACCATTACAGTTCCTATTGGGTCTAATTCTGATGTTGGTTCATCAAGAAATATGATCTCATTTCCTAACGCAAATATCGAAGCGATGCTAACTTTCTGCTTCTCTCCTCCAGAAAGATCGTATGTTACACTATCTTGAATGTAATCGATTTCAAAAAAATCTAAAGCCTCTTGCCTTCGTTTGATTATCTCATCTTTTGGAAGACCTCTATTCTCTAATCCCCACGCTAACTCTTCATTAACGAAGAGATTGAACAATTGTGCTTCAGGATCTTGCATAACTAAGCCAATTATTTGTGATAATTGACCCAATGTGAGATCTCTTGTACTCTTACCGTTTACTAACACCTCACCAGATAGGTAGCCTTTTAGATAATGAGGAATGACACCGTTCATACAATAAAGAAGAGTGGTTTTANNGACCCATGATCCCTAGGAACTCGCCTTTATTCACTGTAAGGTTAATATCTTTTAATACTGGGCTTTTGCTCCGTAGATAAGAGAAGTTTATGTCTTTTAATTCAATTGCAACTTGCGACCCCAAGTTCTTTTTCTCCAGTGGAATTTTCAGCGAAAATACTGAATACTTAATTTAAATATTTATATCCACGGCAAAAATTTAAATACTGAACCAGTAAACAACAGAAAGTTCCTCAAGCAGGAGCGTGAAAAAAAAATGAGAAGGTATACTCAAATAGCGATCGCTATAATAGCAATTATAATCGCCAGCTTTGCCATCTATATCTATTTATTTGCCGAGGGGGTTATACCTGCCAAACCAGATATCTTAGATTTACCAGGATGGTTTGTTCCAATAATACTAGTAATTATACTTCTGCTCCTAGGGTATTACTATTTTGGAGATTACCTCCGAAAAATGGAACCAATCCCCGATTGGGGCGAAACCGAACTATGGCCAACAGATACAAGAAGTATAGTGTCCTCAGTGCTTTTAGCTATTGCATTTACAGCGAATATGCAGATTACAGAGCGCGTTGACGCCGCAACTACTGGTGGTATGCTAATGTGGTTAGGAATTTGCTTTGCGACTGCATGGATGTTAGTCGGAAGCACCTTTTTCGGATTAACTGGTGCGCTACTAGTAGCTAATATTAATCCGATCATTGCTATACTTACAGCGACAGCTCCACTTGCACCAAGCTTCTTCTTGGCAAATATGTTGATATCAGTACCTGCAGCTCTACTTCTAAAACAATACAAGCAACCAGGCGAGCCAATGTCTTACAGGACGTTCATGACAATCGGTATCCCTTGCGGAATGTTATCTGTTATCCCATTATTTACTATATGGGTACTCCTTGTTGATTTAGCAGCGGATTTGATACTCGTCTATACAGTGTGGGGCGTCTTAATGGCCATACCAGGGGCGTTCATTGGATATCTCCTCTGCAGGTCAATAGCTAAGTCAGGTGTCTTAATCACATAAAAAGCTTCATTCAAGCGAGAATTTATAAAATATATTCTCTCTCTCCCTTTTTCTTTTTTTTAATATATTTATTTCATTCAAACCGTATTTGCATGAGTTTTAAGTTATTAGGTCGTAATCTTAGCATATCTACCTTCTCCGCATTATCAATGTATTTAACTATACGACATAAAATTGCAGTATTAAATATGCTCATTTCTCGTTTATTTATGTTATTTTGCTTGTTGTCAAGCTAAGTAAGTGCATTTATTGCTAATAATGCATAAATTTTGGTAGCCGTTATTACATCGCCAATTTTTACATGCTCATTTGGAGTATGACCAACTTTTGGATCACTCGGTCCTAAGATTATTGTAGGAATACCCTTTTCGCTAAAAAATCTTCCATCAGATGCTTGTTTATACCCGATTAATTCCGAGCTTAGATTTAGACTTTCGCAAACTTGTTGTGTGATTTTAACGATCTTTTCATCGGGTGAAGTATTAATTGGAGGTCCTATTAATGGTACTTGAAACTCAGCTTTAAAATCCGGATCAGTTTCTTCTAGTTCTTTGATTATTTCTGTAAATTCTTGAGTCACAGAATCTGGGTTTTCGTGAGGGAGAAATCTTCTATCGATGGTTACTTCACAGGAATCTGCTACCACGTTGGTTTTAACACCTCCTTTAATCGTCCCAATATTCATTGACGGTGGAGGTGTTAGAGGGTGACGTTGAGTTTTTATTTTGGCTCCAATCCTTTCTTCGACCAGTGATAACAGTTTAACCATGTTTTGTATGGCACTAACTCCGTCCCATGGTGTGCTTGCATGCGCCGTTTTCCCTATGGTCTTTATGGTAAACCAAATTATGCCTTTCTCCACAATCGCTATCTGATTGTTAGTTTGTTCCCCGATGACAACGTAGTCTGGATAGATGTAACCTTCATCAAGAATGTAATTCGCGCCCTTGAAGCCCCCAACTTCCTCATCGCTTACGGGATTAATGATTAATGCGCCTTTTAAATTAACATNNTGTCTTGGCAGCCATGATCATTGCAACAACACTTGATTTAGCGTCTGCAACTCCCCTCCCATACATAGTATCGCCAACGATCTCAGCACCTAACGGGTCATACTTCCATTGGTCGAGCTCTCCGATTGGAACTGTATCTATGTGGCTGTTGAAAAGGAGTTCTGGTTTTTTACCGGGATTTATTCTACCAAGAATGTTTGGTTTGTCCTCGTCAACTGCTACAATTTCGGCTTCTAAGTCAAACTCACTGAATTTCTCTTGGATAACCTTGGCTGCTTGTCTAGTGTCTCCAGGTGGATTTATGCTTTTCGCTTTGACGAGATTTGCGAGAAATTTAACTATTTCGTCACTCATTCCATCGATTCTTTCGCAAATCTTATTTACAATCTCAGTCAAGTATATACGATGCCTCCTAAGCACTTGGTTTGCTAAGTATGTCGGAGGATATGTTCCTTTTAAGGAACTCGCCATCTCCCGCTTTTCCGGTGAATTCATTATCTTCGTAGATCACTTTCCCTTTCGAGATTGTGATCACAGGATTACCCTTGACTTTCATTCCTTCATAAGGGTACCAATCAATCCCGTAAATAGAATCTGCTACGGAAATAGTTTTTTCGAGTGTAGGATCGAGAATCACGAGGTCTGCATCGCTTCCGATGTTTATTGCTCCTTTCTTAGGATATACTCCAAATATCTTTGCAACATTTGTACTCGTGACCGCTGCGAGCGTATTAACACTTATGCGTCCCTTAGATACGCCTTCAGAAAACAAGAGCGGCAACCTAAATTCAATCCCTGGTAGCCCATTAGGTACTTTATGGAAAGAATCTTGACCAAGCTTTTTGTGTTCTGCCGTAAATGCAGCCTGATCAGTTGCGACTGTTGACACAATGCCAGCGGCGAGAGCCTTCCAAAGTGCTTCAATATCTTCCTGATCTCGAAGTGGCGGACTGCATATGAAGTTCCTTCCATCTTCTGGACGTTTTAACATATCCTTTGTTATTGTAAGATAGTGAGTGCATGTCTCAGCATATACAGGTTGTCCTTCACTTCTAGCCTGTTGAAAAAATTCAACTCCTTCCTTTAGAGACATGTGGAAGCAATAAAACGGGGCTTCAATCGATTTTGCTAGGTACATAGCTCTGTTAATTGCTTCAGACTCGGATTTAGGAGGTCTTGTAAGCGCATGGTAGATTGGGCTTGTGTTTCCTTCCCTTAATGCCTTCTCAACTAGATATTCAATTATCGCAACATTCTCAGCGTGTAGTCCTACTAGTCCTTTATACGGCTTTACTTCTTCAAATATTGCCAGCAGTGCTCCATCGTCAACTATCCATCCTTCTTTTCTATAAACCATGAACACTTTAAAGGATGGAATACCGTAATCAATTACTTCTTTGAGTTGTCCTATGGTTTCGGGTGTAGGATCAGTTATACAAGAGTGCACTGAATAATCAATAACCACTTTACCATCTGCTTCTTCCCTTCGGGCTTTAATAGCGTCCATTGGAAGGCTGCCTTTCTTTTGTATTGCAAAATCAATAACGGTAGTCACTCCACCCGATGCTGCTGCCATTGTCCCTGTTTCCCAGGTATCTACTGAGACAACGCCCATAAATGGAGTGCAAAAATGGACATGGGGGTCAATAAGCCCAGGAAGGACGAATTTATCATTTGCATCGATTACTCTTTCTGCTTCAGGCATAGTCGCAGGCGATCCTATTCCCATTATTTTTCCATTATCGACTGCAATACCTGTATTTATTGTAGAATCCGGAAAAACCACTTTTCCATTTTTTATCAGAAGATCTATCATTTAAACCACGAAAATGTTCCTATTTAATTGCTCTTATATATTTTTCGCGCGCGCCAGTTCTTCAGTTCGATAGGCTACATGAGGACAACGTTTCTGTAGGAATGTGAAGTAAAGGAGTTCTTTGAGCACATGGTTCAGAATGGTTATTATCGTGAACCACACCATTTTCAGCTGTTTAATAGTAAGATCAAAGATCAATAAGATACGCTCATGAACTTCTAAAATGTTACAGATTACATCATTGAGTATCTATACGGTGATGTGAATGAAACGTACTGTTAGAGAACTGGATCCGGTTCCATATACTACAACACAGATAATTGAGAAAACAGGAGATTGGAGGACTCTTAAACCCAATGTCAAGAGAGAATTATGCAAGATCTGTAAGATCTGCATTGATTTTTGTCCAGATGGGGTGATATTCGAAAATGAAGACTCAGTCAAGATTGATTATAATTACTGTAAAGGTTGTGGAATATGTGCGACTGAGTGTCCTTCTAAGGCCATAGAAATGTTGGAGGAACGATAAATGGCCACCCACAGTCTTCTCACCGGAAATCAAGCAGCTGTGTACGGAGCAATGCTTTGCCGCCCCCAAATTGTAGCAATTTATCCTATAACTCCCCAATCAGAGATCTCTGAAATGTTTGCAGATTTTAATGCACAAGATAAGCTTGGAAACACAAAAGTTTT
>JABAOC010026737.1_pt2 | contig 12289 bp, 6 predicted proteins | sample 7062161 | NCBI WGS metagenome assembly JABAOC01 (sample SAMN14538625, study PRJNA623070) | marine sediment metagenome | biome: marine biome [ENVO:00000428]; feature: marine pelagic biome [ENVO:01000023]; material: deep marine sediment [ENVO:00002113] | place: India: Gulf of Khambhat ... | reverse complement strand
TCCTGGCAGACCGCCTACAAGTTCCTGCAGGATGCCCTGGCCGATGCGAACGACGCGGAGAAACCCGTCGAAATCCGCGTGGCGCAGGGCACGTACAAGCCGGACGAGGGCGCGGGGCGGAAACCGCTCGACCAGGCGGCGACTTTTCACCTGATCAATGGTGTCACTCTGCAAGGCGGCTACGCGGGACCTGGGGAGCCCGACCCCGACGCGCGGGATAGTGAGGTGTACGAGAGCATTCTGAGCGGCGATCTTGGGCTACATCCCGGCAATCACTCACGCCCGGGTCGCTACCCTCCGCCACACTTGCACGGCAGGACCGTGGTCTCCGGCAGCGGGACCGACGAGACGGCCGTCCTCGACGGGTTCACCATCAGCGGCGGTCGCTATCCCTCTTATTATGTGATCAGGATCAGACCGGGCCATTCACCGCCGCCGACCGGATATGGCGCCGGGATGAATAATCTGGCGGGCAGCCCGACGGTCATCAGGTGCACCTTCATGGACAACACGACTGACGGCGCAGGGGGCGGAATGTGTAATGAAGCGGCAAGTCATCCGAGAGTCATTGGCTGTACATTCCTCGGGAACTTCGCCCACGGGGGAGGCGGCGCCGTCGCTAATCTGGGAGGAAGTAATCCGATTCTCACGCGCTGCACCTTCGCGGAGAATTCGGCGCGCGGTGGAGGTGGCGCTGTGTACAACCTCAAGAGCGCCCCTACCTTCGAGGGGTGTGGCTTCACCCGCAATTCCGGCGGCAGTGGAGGCGCCGTATACGATGAGGAAAGCATTTGCACATTGACTGACTGCATATTCATCGAAAACGAAGCATCCTTGGGCGGAGCGCTGTATGGTCGTGACAACAACCGCTTGTCTCTCGAACAGTGCACGTTCATCGGCAACTCGGCCGGGACAGGTGGAGCGATCTTAGGCTGGGGAGAGAACAACAGCTTCATAATGACCGCTTGCACCTTCAGGGGGAACGCCGCACGTGGAAGCGGCGGGGCCATGGACCTCTGGGGCCTTGCAGAGGTCTCAAATTGCATATTCAATGGGAATACGTGCCGCGTATGGGGAGGAGCGGTGGACTTGCGTGGGGGAACCTTCACAAATTGCCTGTTTGTTGGTAACCGTGCTTTCGACAGGGGCACGCGCTCAGACCAGACGTGGTTTCCGGGCACAGGTGGCGCTGTGTCCCACGGTGGTAGTATAGAGGCCCTGCAGTTCACGAATTGCACGTTCAATGAGAACCATGCGACCTTCGGGAGTGCCGTGTACACGGACTGGCGGCCGAACTTCCGCAATTGCATCTTGCGCGGACCGGCGCAGTTGATCTGGAGCGATCCCTATGAGCCGCCGCAAGTGGCCTACTGCGACATGGAAGGTGGCTGGCCTGGCGCAGGCAATATCGACGTGGACCCTGCTTTCGCCGCACCCGGCTATTGGGCCGATCCCAACGACCCAAACCGTCCCGGCGACCCGAACGACCCGAATACTATCTGGGTAGATGGCGATTATCATCTCAAGTCCCAAGCCGGCCGCTGGGATCCGAGCAGCAAAAGCTGGGTCAAGGATGATGTCACCAGTCCCTGCATCGACGCCGGCGATCCGAACAGCCCCGTCGACGACGAGCCCGAGCCCAACGGCGGGCGGGTCAACATGGGGGCCTACGGCGGGACCGCCGAAGCGAGCAAGTCCGATTTCGGTGAGCCCGTCTGTGAAATCATCATGGCCGGCGATATCAACGGCGATTGCCGCGTGGACTGGCGGGACCTTGAGATTCTGAGCCGGCACTGGCTTGGGGATACGACCGCCAAGTAGCATGATTCGGCCGGGCCGGCCCGTACGGATTTCACTTGTGCCTCGACGGTTTGTACTCGGCGGCTCGTGGCGGCGACCACGCCTCTACGGCTGGTTCGTTGGCTGGGCCCGCCGGACGGCCTTCAGGAACTCCGGCGCGACCGGCCGTCCGTTGAACTCCAGCGCCGGATCGGCGCTATGCTCGAGCAGAATGCGCCCGATCTCCACGTTCTTCGCGCTGGCGGCCGCGTGAAGCGCGGTCATCCCATAATCGGCTCGCGCGTTGACGTCCGCACCCCGTGAAATCAGGAACCTGACCATATCCGCCTGCCCGTGCAAGGCGGCGAGCATCAGGGCGGTTCGGTCGTTCGCGCCTTTCTGGTCGACCTGCGCGCCGTGCGCCAGCAGCAACTGGGCCGCCGGGATCTGCCCGTTTTTCGCCGCCCACTGCAACGGCGTGCCGCAGCCGGTGCCTTTTTGACTGACGTCGGCCCCGTGCTCCAGCAGAATCGCCATCGCGTCGGTATGACCGTGACCGGCGGCGTAATGCAGCGGGGTCTCCCCCCCTTCATTGCGGGCATTCACCTTGGCGTCATTCTCGACGAGCAGCTTGACGACCTCGGTGCGCCCGTACGCGGCGGCTTCATGCATGGGGGTGCGGCGGTGCCAGAGCGTCCTGGCATTCGGATTGGCCCCCCAGGCCAGTTGCCGGCGGACTTCACGGACGTTTCCTGCACGTGCCGCCGTGTGAATGCTCATGCATCCGGCGACCAGGATCGGGCCGCCCGTCAGCACGGCCAGCCTGAAAACGCGCACCGCCGCTGGGGTCATTTTCGTCTCGGCCATGTCTGAATCTCCTAACGTCTCCCCTGTCTTGAATACGTTCGACGGTTATGACCCAAAGGGTCGCGTCCTCTCTTCATGCCATCAGCGCCGCTTCCCGATCCGCAAGGCAGCGATTCCCGTCAGGTCTGGCGAAACAATGAACGACTCCCTGCTTGAAGAGCCACATGATATGTCGCATGACTTCCTCATCGGCACGCCGCCTGTCGCCGCAGCCGCCTGCCGTCCGGGTACTCAGATCATCCATCAGGTCGCGGATCCTGATCGCACGACCATGATAGCCCTTCTTCTCGATAGTCTCAAGTATTTTGAGAAGGAGCCTCTGCGACAAGTTTCCGGCGGCGGCAGCGATGAGCAGCTCGCTGAAGCCGCCGAACCCAACGTACCACGTGTCGTCCACGGTCGCCGTGGCGAAATGATGGAACGCGTCATGGTAACTGGGGTGCGGGTGTTCTCTACAGGCCCGCTCCGGGGGGCCCGCGGACCGGGAAGCCGATGCCCTCAGGTTCTCGATGCCGCAGCGGGCGGTAAGGTCGGCACTTTCCTCGTACAGTTCTATCCAGAACCGCTCATACCTTCTGATAATGTGGCGCCAGTGGTACTGGCGCGCGTGTGCCCGGGCCTGTCCGGCGAGTCGGGCCCGGAGTGTCCGGTCGTTCATCAACGTCGTGAGATAAGACAGAAAGCGCGGGATATCCACGGCCAGGGACTGTGCCTGGCGGAAGTGATAGCACTCGATCTTGCGGTGTCTTGCCAGCCGGTCGATGCCGCTGTCCCGGCACCAGTACGTGGGCACCCGAAATCCTGTGACGCCGTGGCGAACGGTGTCCTTGTACCCGTCCCAGTCCGAGACAATCACCGGCAGCCCCATGGCCTGCGCTTCGAGAACCGTCAACCCGAAGCTTTCCTGGATGTTGTCGGAAAGTGAAATGAAGATATCCGCCGCGGAATACAACTCGCTCTTGACCTTGTCGGAAGGGCAGTGGAAGAATCGAATGCTGTTGTCGTGCGTCGCGGCGGTGATGTAAGACTCCAGCAGCCGGTGTCGGCCCGCATACAAAGACGTGCCGGGGCCATCGTCCCCCGCGCCGGCAATGGCCAGGACGCACTGGTGACTCGGCGCGGACCGCCGCAGCAGGAGCAGGGCCTGGAGCAACGGCAGCAGGTCCGCCTTCATGCCGGCGGAGATCCGCCCGAACCAGAGCAGAACACAGCAATCGTCGGAAAATCCCAGGGCGGCCCGGGCCCGGGCTCGGGTCATCCGACCCCGGACCAGCGCGTCACAATCGATGCCCAGCGGAATAACGGGAATCCTGCCGGGATAGGAATACTCGGGGCCGTTCAGGCGGCGGGCGTAAAAGGACGATATTTGCTGAAAGTAGCAGCGCAACGTCTGCCGTACCGCCTCGGAGCTGGCGAGAATCGCATCGAACCGGTACAGCGGGCAGAAACAATACGGGGCGAATGTCCGGGACAGCATGTAGGCATAGCTGATGCTGTGAGTCGTCGTCGTCACGGGGAACAGGTTGCTGCTGTCTTGATTCCGGATGTGGATCAGATGGGTTTTCAGGGTGGGGCCCAGATGATGAAAGGCAAGGTAGCTGTTTCGCACCAGATGCTCCCGCAGCGCGGACAAGGGTATGACGACGAATCGCGAATCGTCCAGCGTATAAGGTTCAAACTGGCCGGGAATGAAACAATGGTACTCGTCCAGAGACCCGTGGCGGTAGATGCTGGAGAAGAAATCCAGGCTCACGCGCCGGCTGCCGTTGATCTGTTCCCCGGATTCGATGTATCGCGGGGCAGCTAAGGGAGAACCGAAAAGCCCGACGCGCCTCTTATCCATGGCCTTGGCACTCCTCCAGGGCCGTCTCATCCTGTTTTGCGACTGGTTCCATATTCTTCGTGCCACAGCGGGGTCAGTCCGGCCGCTTCCCGCGGGCGGCCTGCTTTCCGGCCAGGATTTCGTGCAGGAGCTCGGGACGCCGCTCGGCCAGACACACGTACAGGTAAAACGCTCTCTCGAAGCCGTGCCTGGTGCTTCGACAAAAACCATCGGATGGGGGCGCGATTTCGCCGCTCGTCCTGGAGACCTCCCAGGGACAGGGGCCTCCGCACTTCGTGCGGGCCCAGCACGCCGCGCAATGCGTCATGTTGCTCCTGATGAGTTGCCGGTAGTAGTCAGCGGTCCTTTTCTCGTCCATCCCCGTCCACACGTTGCCCACGATGTAATTTTCCAGGCCGACATATCGGTGACAGGGAAAGATGTTGCCATCGACATCCACGGCGTTCGTATTGCGGCCGACGCCGCAACGGATCGCTCCGAGGGGTCGGCTTACGATCACCGCTTTGAGAGCCTTGAGGGCCTGGCTGGCGGCGTAGTTGTTGGGAGGTCTCTCCTGCCTGTCGATGGCCTCCAGCCACTCCATGAACATCGGATCGGATTCGTCACGCCACCTGTCAAGTGCCGCGTCGTCGAAGGAATGTTCCTTCTCTTCCCCCGGGCGCGGGTGAATCCCGGAAATGCCCACGTAACGAAAACCCAGGTTTTCGAAGAACTCGCTGATGCGTCGGAGGTCGATTTGGCGGCCGTTGACGATATTGGCCCTGATCTTCAGGACCCGGCGGCCGCGCCGGTTGAACTTCTCATTGAGTTGCTTGGCTTTGTCGATGATCAGGTGAAATGACGGTCCGCCGCCGCGCAGGGGGCGCTGGCGGTTGTGGGTGTCCTCGTCCCCGTCGATGCTGACGAGAGTCCCCATATCATGCTGCACGATGTAGTCCTGGATCTCCTCGGTCAAGAGAGTGCCATTGGTGGAAATCTGGAAGTGGAATCGTTTGCGGGCCGGGCGGCTGATCTGCTCCGCATAGTCCACGAGTTGCTTCATGACCTCCGCGTTCAAGAGAGGCTCGCCGCCGAAGAATTGCACGCCCAGGTATCCTCGTTTGCCCGAGCGTCGTACCAGAAAGTCGATTGCCTGTCTGGCCGTCTCCAGAGTCATCAGCTTGTTCCGCTCATTGGAGCCGTTCTCCTCGGCGTAGCAGTACACGCACGCCATGTTGCAGGCCTGGGCGAGGAAAAGCTGGATGCGCCGGGGGCAATGGCGCAGCAGCGACTGCGTGATCATCTCGATGGCCCCGGCGCCGGGCTCTTCGTAGTGAAAAAGACCGCCGTCCAGGAACGGGGCCAACGCGCCCTGAACTGTCTGCTCTGTCGCGTCGGCATACTGTCGCTGCAACTGAGAAAGGAGCGCCGGGAGGTCGCAACGGCGCGCCATGTCCAGCAGATCGAACAGAAACGCGTCGTCGATCCGGGAAATCGTATCCGTACCGACATCGTAGAGAATCGCCTTCTCGCGATACCGGAAGACGTGATAGGTCCGGCCGTCCAGCACGGTACCTGTCTGCCCGGTGTCGGCATTCTTACTGGCACACCCGCGCTGCTGCATTGCCTCTCGTCTTTTCACTCCTACGCCAGATCCACCGGGTCGTTGGAGCAGCCGTCGTTGTCCGGGTCCAGGAAGAGGGGCGCGCAGTGGTTGTCGGGGTCTATGTGTTCGCCCATGTTCTTCCCGCAGTTGTCGTCATCATCAGTATACACCACAGCGAATGTCATGCCGCAGCTATTGTCGTGGTCATACGCGCCGCCTCCTATGGGATCGCCGCAGTTGTTGTCGGTATCGAAGGCGGTCAGGTAGTGGGGGTCGCCGCAGTTGTTGTCGCTGTCGTGGCCGGCCAGGCCGTAGTCACAATCGTTGTCGCTGTCGTGCCGGTCCGATTCCCCGCAATCGCCGCAGCCCTCGTCGGTGTCATACTCGCCGCCGCCGAGATTGTCGCCGCAGTTGTTGTCGGCGTCATAGCTGAAGTCCCCGCCGCCACCGGGATTCTGATCGATGTTGCAATCCTCGTCCGGATCATGCTGGACCCCGCAGTTGTTGTCGATGTCATAAGCCGTGTCATTGTACCAGTGGCAATTGTTGTCCGGATCGTTGTCGGTGCCGCAATTGTTGTCCTCATCGTTCTCGGTGCCGCAGTTGTTGTCCTCATCGCCGCCGCCGCAACTATCGTCGTGGACGCCGCCGCCACAGGCACAGGCCCTGGCCTTCTCCGTGCCGACCACCCCTATCAGCGTAATGCCGGCGATGGTGCCCAGCGTCCTGAGGGCAAACTGCCGCCGATTCATGCGTTTTTCCTTCGATTCGTCGCGAGGTGCGTCCTCGCCCGATTCTGTTTTTTCCGCGTCGGACATTGTCGTGTCTCCTATCGGATTCCCGATTCTCCAATGACTTTCAGTACGTTGTCTCCGTGTCGCCGCCCAGGATACTCTCGACCTGGTCATCCATCGCCTGATCCAGGCTCCGCCTCATGAGTTGCTTGATCTCCAGATGTGCGTAGAGCGTCTCATCCACCCGGCGGAATTCGTCCTCCAGCTTCTTCAGATAACGTTCCTGGTACCTTTCCGGCAGGGCCGTCGCTGTCCTCGACTGCTTTTTCAGTTGCACCAGCCTTTCATACAAGTCGTCCAGCCCACGTTGCTTCTCCGCGAGTTCAGGCGGCATCTGACACGCCATCTTCTTCAGAGGAGAGCTGGCCATCACGGCCGTCTGACCGAGATCGCGAATAAAGAGGTAGGACTCCACGGTGCCCTTGGCGTAGGGACAGTGCCTCTCCAGAGGCTCCGCCAGGGGTGCCGACACCTGCCGGAAATGGTGATAGCAGGCCAGGTAATAGATTCTCTCCTGCTCGTCCGGGTACTGAAGCCGGCCCGCGTCAAGGGCTTCCTGGAACTCATCGTAGACGCCCCTGCAGATGGTTCCCAGGATCCCCACCATGGCCTTTTCCGCCACCTGTCTATCGTACTTCGAGCCTGGGAAGCCTCGCTGCGGCCCGCTTTCCTTCATCTCGGACAGCCGCAGTCCGGCCTTCTCTCCTTCGATCGCCAGGGGGATGATTTTACCGATGCAGACATCGAGGAAGCTGGCAAATGCCGGCATGGACTGGCGATACGCGGCCAGTTCCATCTCGAGCTCCGCTGCCAGGGCCTTGTACTTCCTGACGGACGACGCAAAATCCTCGGCCGTTGCGGCTCGTTCCGCGGGGGGCAGGCTCCCGGGCGCGACGGCCTCCACCCGCGGAGCCCCTTTTCCGGTGTTCTCACGTGCGGGCCGTCCCTCGGAAGCCGTATTCTGCACCGCGTCGGCTTCCATGCCCGACGCCGATTCGACGCGCCTGTTCCGGTCCACGACCGCCGTGTCTTCCGATGTCCGTGTGACGACCACGAGGACTGCCGTGACTGCAGCCGCAGTAATCAGGAACAGCCTCCGGTTCGCTGCTTTCGGCAAAGATATAGCCATCGTTTTCGACCTCCAATCGTGACCGCCACGAATCTCGAGCGGGTGGGATCCGCCTGCGTCCAATGCCGCGAAGGCGTCCGGATATGAATGTCGCGTCACGCAGACTTCACCCAGGCCGCTCCACATCCGTGCGGGCTCGTGCAACCATCTGCCCAAACAAGTTGACAAACGTGCCCCTACCCATACTGCCGTTGGCCGGCTATTGATGTTGATACGGTGATCACTCCTTTTTTGACGATGGCGGAGAACGATGCAAAGCACGGCAGGACAAGGGAGGGGAGCATGCCACGCAATGCGGGGCCGTAGCCGGCGCGGCGGGTTGGGAGAAAATGCTTGGCGGGCAGAAGATAAGATGATAAAATAGGAAAGGTGGGGCCGGAGGTTGTCGTGTTCATGCTCGTTATGATTCAGCGATTTTGAGGAATCGAACATGGAGCAGAGAAGACACACCCACGTCCCACTGGTTGCCTGTGCCATCGTGATGGTTTCTTGTCCTTTTGGCTGGGCTCGATATGGCGGGGGCACGGGCACGGCGTCCGACCCATATTTGATCGAGACGGCTGAGCATCTCCGGTCCGTCGGCGTCTACCGCAGTGACTGGCACTACCATGTGCACTACAAGCTCACGGCGGACATCGACATGGCCGACCTGAAGACGCCCATGGAGCCTATCGGCGCCATGGCCCTACCCTTCATGGGCGACTTCGACGGCAACGGTAAGACCATCTCAAATCTGACAATCGTCCGGTCCTCCGGGGATTATGTGGGCTTGTTCGGATGCTGCGAAGCGAGCATTCACGACCTCCGGCTGGTCAACGTCGAGATCAGTGCGCCACAGAGCACGTGTGTCGGCGCCCTCGCGGGGCAACACGTAGGGCGCGAGATGCGACGTTGTTTCGTCGAGAGCGGTACGGTATCGGGCCGGGATGAGGTCGGCGGGCTCGTCGGCAGCAGCGGCGGGACTGTCAGCCAATGCTACACGGCCTGCAAAGTCGCCGGCGTCAATAAAGTCGGCGGGCTGCTCGGCCTCTCTCAGGGTCCCTATCCGGTCAGCCAGTGCTACTCGACCGCGAATGTCACCGGGTCATTGGAGGTAGGCGGACTCGTGGGCGTCGGCCGCGGGATTGTGAGGGATTGCTATGCGACCGGCGAAGTCTACGGCGCCGTGCAGGCGGGCGGGTTGGTAGGCAGTGCTGGCGCGGATGGGCAAATCTGGAATTGCTACTCCGCCGGGCGGGCCCGGACAGATTGGGGTCCTGCCAGCGGGCTTTCCTCGCTCCTCGCGCAGTGTTACAGCTCATTCTGGGATGTGGAGGTGAACGGACAGGGAACCGCTTCCTGTGGCTACGGTCGGACTACCACCCAGATGCGTGCCGGCGCGACCTTTCTGGGCTGGGGCCGCTCGGGGGCGTGGAAGATCGACGAGGGGGCGGATTATCCGCGGCTGGCCTGGGAGAGCAGGCCGGGAGTGCCGCTGACCACGCCGGCGTTTCCGGGCAATGAAGGAGACGGGACGGCCCAGCGTCCGTATCTGATCCACACAGCTCAAGAACTCAACGCGGTCGGCGACTTCCCCGGCGAGTGGGACAGGCACTATCGCCTGGAGGCCGACATTGACTTGGCCGGGCTGGAGGGCTCGTTCCGCACGGTGGGATGTGAACACATCTATTTCACGGGCACGTTCGACGGCGGCGGGCACTCGATCTCGAACCTTGTGTGTTCCTATGCTGACTATGGGTCAGGGCTGTTCGGGTTTACGCGCGATGCGACCATCAGGCGAGTGACCCTGATCGACCCGCGCAACGAGTCGGAATGGGCAATCTCTGTCGGCACGCTGGTGGGCCAGCAGGTGGAAGGGATAGTGGCGGATTGTGGAGCCCAGGGAGGCTCGGTGGCAAGCTCCCATTTCGTGGGTGGACTGGTAGGCCGCTGCGCGGGCGGCACGGTCACCCGCTGCTACAGTACGTGCGCGGTGACGGGCCGAAACGTCGCAGAGGATGTCGGCGGGCTGGTCGGGAGAGGGGAACGGTGCAATATCAACAACTCCTACGCCACCGGCGCCGTCGCCGGGCAGAAGAACACGGGTGGACTGCTCGGCCGGACGGAGGCAGGGAGCATCACCCACTGCTATTCCGTCGGGCCTGTCACCGGCGTGCAGAATGTCGGGGGCCTGATTGGCCTGATCACTGATAAGACTCTCGTCACGGGCTGCTTCTGGGACACGCTGACCAGCGGGTATTCCACCAGCGCGGCGGGCAAAGGTGCCACGACCGGCGAGATGCAGAAAGCAGCAACGTTCATCGCCGCCGGCTGGGACTTCGCGGGCGAGCGCCAGAACGGAACAACAGACATCTGGTGCATCGATGAAGGAAAAGGTTATCCGCAATTCTCCCCGGCGCCGACGCAGGAGCGCATGTGGGCCGACGATTTCGAGGATGGCGAGCCCGCCCCCCTGTGGCGGATCTATGAACCGGAACCGAGCGACGCACGTCTCCGGGAGACCGGGGGCAGGCTGGAATTGCACGCCGGCAAGCCACTGGACAGCGTCCGTGCCGTTTACTACTCCGACGGCTGGAGGCTGGACGTCGCGCAGGATTTCTCTGTGAAGATCGATTTCCGCTTCAGCAGGGAGAGTGAGGGCGAAGGATGGGTTTCGCTGAGTCTGGTGCCGAGTCTGGTCATGCCCGTGGGCCAGTGTTCGGAATTGCGGGCCGGCTGCCTCGACAACGAGCCTTGTTACACAGGAATCCTGGCTGGCGGTATCCGCTGGGCGAACTGGCCCGCCATGCGAGGAACCGACAACGGAACCCTGTACCTCTCCTACGATGCCGGACGCGATGAGTTATATCTGAGTTTCACCGGCTATGGACCGCGGAATGCCTGGCACGTGGTGACCGGACTGCTGAAGGATGAGTGGGCCGGTAAGCCGGTCTGTGTCGTCATTGGCGGCGCCGCCGCAGGCATGACCTTGGAAGGCACAGACGCCTGGCTCGACAACTTCGTCATTGACACAGGCGTGCCGCTGCCCTGAGCGAGCGATGTGTTCGATAGGCTCCTGTTGCGTGAGGTTCGGATATGGCATCTCTCACAAGTGAACGTGCAAGACGGGGTCGAGCGGCTCTTGTGCTTGCATTGGCGATTGTCTCTGCCTGGGCCGCGAGTCCCGGACGAGCGGAGACGCGTTACGTCTACCAAACCCGCTACACGGCCTTTTCTCCCCTCGCCGCGCGGTTTCGCCACGTGACCCTGATGCTCGGCGCTGGCAACATCGGCGTGTTCGGCGGGTCCGGCCGCATGGACGCGGAATTATTCGACCCCGCGACAGAGCAGTCTCTCACTCTTCCCGTGTCGTACTGGCTGGCCGACTTCAGCGGCGTGACGCTTGCCGACGGGCGGGCGGAGAAGTGGTGCGTGGAGTACTGCGATGGGGACATCCGGCAGAGCACGGTTTGGCTGGACGGGTACGCTTGTCCCGCGTATCGCGACACGGCCTTTCCGCACCCCGCATTTCACCGCCATTCTGCGGGGGAGCGAAGAAGTCACCTTCACGCATCTGGTCGTACGCTTCTCCAGGCATGCTCCTTATGAGACACGGATCAGACTTTTCAACCTCGTCGGTTGGACGCGCATTCCACAGGTCATCCCGGGTGATGATCTTGGCGCGACAGCACGAGTTCCGGAGGGATAGCGCGCCGTTGGCCATCGGTTGAGCGAAGGTGCACACCGACGCGCAGGGACTCTCGCGGACGGGCACGGACGCCGGGGCAGCGGGGGCCCTTCGCGTTCTGGTGCGTGTCACGTCTGCAGGTGACGTGCACGCCGGCGCGGTGGGTNNGCGTGCACGCCGGCGCGGTGGGTTGGGGAAAATACTTGCCCGGGGGACGAACACGGGCGTAGGACAGGTCGTAAAGAAGGACACGAAGGCGGGCCAGGGGCCTTTCATATTCTTCGTCGTCATCATACTCGTAACACGTTTATATCACGCCTACCTTCGTGGCTGTTCGGCGTATCTTCTGCTTTTGTGTCGCGTCCGCAGCGTGTATGCTGTGAGCTTGGGCCGCGCGCGGCTGACCTTCGCGTGCGCAGCGGTATTTTGAGCCGGGCCCGGATGTGTCGCTATCATTGTGGGATCGTGGAAAAGAAAGGCCGGTAGCCATGAGCAGTCCTCCCTCTCCCGCCGCGGACGACCGCCTGTTGGACCTGTCGGGGCCGAACCGCCGACTCGCCCAAGACACGACGCCGAGCACGCGCGGGGCCGTCGTCAACGGCCTGATGCTCATCTATCTCGTCTC
>JABAOC010005080.1_pt4 | contig 12298 bp, 13 predicted proteins | sample 7062161 | NCBI WGS metagenome assembly JABAOC01 (sample SAMN14538625, study PRJNA623070) | marine sediment metagenome | biome: marine biome [ENVO:00000428]; feature: marine pelagic biome [ENVO:01000023]; material: deep marine sediment [ENVO:00002113] | place: India: Gulf of Khambhat ... | reverse complement strand
GGTAGCACGTGAGGCTCATAATCTCACAGACCAGGTTCAACTCCTGGCCCCGCAACCAGGCAGGGTAGCTCAGCTAGTTAGAGCACCGGATTCATAAACCGGAGGTCGCGAGTGCAAATCTCGCCCCTGCTACTTGACAGAGTTAAGAGTTGAAAATAAAATAGGCTCATATGCTCGAGAAAGTAAAGAAAACCGTTCTTAATTGGTGGCGCCAACTAGCCGGAAAGTAACCGCCGGGAGTTTGCGTGGGAAGAGGTAACTCGCCGAGCGGGCGAGTTTTTTAGTTGGGGAATTTAGGGGCGTAGGTAAGTGGTATACCGGGTGTCTCCAAAACACCAATCGGGGGTTCGATTCCCTCCGCCCCTGCCAAATGAAAAAAAGAGTTTATTCAGGTTCTAGACCGACCGGCAGGCTTCATTTAGGGAATTACCTGGGTGGCCTTAAGGGTTACATTGCCCTTCAAGAAAAGGGTGATTTGGACTGCATTTATGGTGTGGTCGATTTGCATGGAATTACCACTCCTTATGATTCCAAGACTCTTCAAGAGGATATTCGGGAAGTGGTCTTGGATTATCTCGCTGCGGGCTTGGATCCGAAAAAATGTCACCTGATGATTCAATCTCAAATTCCGGAACATGTGGAATTAGCCTATCTTTTTTCTACTCTTTACCCCGTTTCCCGTCTCGAGCAACTGCCCACTTACAAAGATAAAAAAGTTCAGTTTCCTAAATACATTAATTTGGGTCTTCTTTTTTATCCGATTCTCATGGCGGCGGACATTCTTATTTACAAAGCTGAATTGGTACCAGTGGGGATTGACCAGGAGCCTCACTTGGAGTTGACTCGGGAGGTGGCTCGCAAGTTTAATCGGATGTTTAAACCCATTTTTCCCGAGACTCAGAGATATGCCACTAAAGCGGAATACATTCCTTCTCTGATGGGAGAGGGGAAGATGAGTAAGACGGTTGAGGGTAGTTTTATTCTTCTGACCGATGACTTAAAGACGATTAAAGCAAGGTTGGCTAAAGCTCCGACGGATGAGGGCAAAGGGAGATCTGTGCCTAAGACGGGAGGGGTGGCTAATTTATTGCAGTTGGTGGAGCTGTTTATGGGCAAGAAGGCTCGTCAGGATTATGAGAAACAGTATTTGGGCAAGGGGATTAAGTATGCTGAGTTGAAAGATAAACTTGCGAGGGCGATTTATGAAGAGCTGAAACCGATTCAGAAGAGAAGGAAGTATTATGAAGACCACCCTGAAGAAGTAGATAGAATCCTTGAGGAAGGCAGGAAATATTGCTCTAAGATTGCCAAAAGGACGCTTCGGGAGGCCAAGGAAGCCATGGGATTGCTTTAATTTCCTCTAGAAATCAAGCCTAATTTCTGGTAAAATTGACTTGTGGAAACCAAAATTGTTGATGTTAACGAGAAGAACTTCGATTTGATTCCTCGTCCGGCTGACCGTCGCTATAATTGTCAAGAATGCTTCTATTGGATGGGAAAGTGGGATGGCAAACTGGATTTGGTTAAGCAAAAGAAAAAGTGGTTTTCTCGGAAAGCAGAGAGATATGGTGCTTTGGGCAAGCTTTTGCTTTGGGGAAAGCGGCAGAAGGCGGTTGGCTTTATTCAATTTGGGCCTATCAGTGAGTTTGAGACGGCCGCCATTTTTTACCGAGACGCTGCTCCTATCCCTCGCAATGGTTGGGCGATTACCTGCGTGGCGGTGGATACTAATTACCGAAGGAAGGGGATAGCTAAGCGTTTGGTAAGAAATGTTCTTCGTGATCTCAAGCGTCGGGGAGTGAGGACGGTTGATGCCTATCCAGTTAAAGAGCCAAAATCACTTAATCAAATTCCTTGTGGGCCGGTCGGTCTTTGGAAAGAGCTGGGGTTTGACTCTGCCTTTAAGGCTGATTCCAAGAAGAAAATTATTCGCAAGGATAATGTGATTATGAGGAAGAAATTGAAGTAATATGCCGGAAATGCCTTTTAAACCAGGAAAAAAATTTCAATTTAAGCTTAAGTTGAATTTGAGAAATGTCCTTCTTTGGGGATTGGTGGTGGCGGTGATTGTTTCTTTCTTTTTTTCTTTTCGGGGCCAGGTAGCTGAAAGCGAGGAGATTGCCCTCTCTCAAGCAATTGTTGATATTAAAGCGGGCAAAGTTGGGGAGATTGAGGTGGTTGATGATGTTCTTAATTTGAAGTATGAAGATGGGAAAGTTTATACTTCGCGAAAAGAGCCAGGGATTAGCATGACCGAGATTCTTCAACGAGAGGGGATTAGACCAGAAGAGGCAGGGATTAAGATTAGAGACACCAGTCTTTCTAAGGCTTGGATTGAAATTGTTGCCACCCTTTTACCCTTGGGCCTAATGGTCCTATTTTTTTTCTTTATCTTTCGTCAGGCCCGGGGGGCTCAAGATTCAATTTTTTCTTTTGGTCGTTCTCGAGCCAAACTTTTTGCCAAGGGGAGACAGCCGGTTACTTTTAATGATGTCGCCGGAGTGGAGGAGGCAAAGAAGGAGTTGGAGGAAATAGTTGACTTCCTAAAACATCCGGGGAAATATCGACGCTTGGGAGCAAGGACGCCTAAGGGAGTCTTGTTAGTGGGGGCCTCGGGGACAGGGAAGACGCTTTTAGCCAGAGCGGTGGCTGGGGAAGCTAAAGTGCCTTTCTTTTCCATGGCCGGTTCAGAGTTTATGGAGATGTTGGTCGGGGTGGGGGCAAGCCGAGTAAGGGATTTGTTCGAGACGGCTAAAAAAGCCGCTCCCGCCATCATTTTTATAGATGAGATTGACGCCATTGGCAGACAGCGGGGGATGGGCATTGCCGGGGGTCATGATGAGAGAGAGCAGACTCTGAATCAGATTTTGGTGGAGATGGATGGTTTTACTCCCAATGATAATGTCATTGTTTTGTCGGCGACTAATAGAGGAGATTTGCTTGACCCTGCCCTTCTTCGCCCGGGAAGATTTGACCGCCGGATAACTTTGGATATGCCTGATATTGAAGACCGGGAGGCGATTATCAAAATTCACGCCCGGGGGAAACCTTTTGTGAGGGGTATTTCTTGGCAAAGGGTGGCCAAGAGGACGGTCGGTTTTTCGGGAGCGGACATTGAGAATATGTTGAATGAAGCGGCCATTCTCGCCGCTCGCCATAATCGAAAAGCGATTGAGATGGATGATATTGAAGAAGCCGCCACTAAGGTTAAGCTCGGCCCAGAGAAAAAGAGGCTTCAGTCAGATGAAGAGAGGAAGATGACCGCCTATCATGAAGCGGGCCACGCCATTGTCACTCACATGCTACCCCACATGGATCCGGTTCACCGGGTTTCGATTGTTTCTCGAGGTTTGGCCATGGGTTTTACTCTCATTCCTCCCAAGAAAGATCGCTATACCGAGACGAGAACGCACTTGCTCGAGACGATTACCTCTTTACTGGGAGGAAGAGCCGCCGAAGAATTGGTTTTTAGCGAATTTACTGGAGGAGCCGCTTCTGATATTGATAAGGCCACCCGGATTGCCCGGAGAATGGTGGTTGATTTTGGCATGAGCCAGTTGGGCCCAACTTACCTTGGGCCCCAGATTGAAACGACCGAATGGGGAAGGACTTGGATTCAACCTTCAGAATTAAGCCCAGAGATGCAGGCCAAAGTAGACAAAGAGATTAAGCGGATTGTGGATGAGAGCTACAAAAACGCCTTGGCCGTTCTTAAAAAGAACAAGAAGAAATTGGATCTAATCGCCAAAAAGCTGTTGGACCAAGAAACGATTGATGAAGATGAGTTTGAGAAGTTGATGGGGAAGAAGAAATAAATTATTATATGAAGCGCCTTGTTTTAATCGATGGTCACGCCATTCTTCACCGTGCTTATTATGCTTTTCCGGCGACTTTGAAGACTTCTCATGGGGAGATTGTTAATGCCGTTTATGGTTTTACCCGGATGCTTCTTTCCGTGCTTAAAGATCTTCATCCAGAATACGTGGCAGTGGCTTTTGATTTGACCAAGCCCACTTTTCGGCATAAAGAATTCATTGGTTATCAGGCCCAGAGACCGGCAATGGAGGCAGAATTGGAGGGCCAGTTGGAGCGGGTTTTTGAAGTGGTGAGAACGCTGAATATTCCTATGTTTATGATGAAGGGTTATGAAGCCGATGATTTGATTGGCACCTTAGCCAATCAAGCGGCAAAAAAGAGAGTGGAAGCGATGATTGTCACCGGAGATAAGGATTTACTCCAACTGGTTAAGACGAGAATAAGACTCTATGCTCCTAAAAAAGGCTTTTCTGAACCGATTATCTATGACCCGAAAAAAGTTGAGGAGGAAATGGGAGTGAGGCCCAATCAAATTGTTGATTATAAAGCCTTGGTTGGCGACGCCTCTGATAACTATCCCGGGGTACCCGGAATTGGGCCGAAGACGGCTCCCAAATTGCTTAATAAATATCGGAACTTGGATAATATTTACAGAAATCTTGAAAAGATTGAAAAGACCGACCCCAAGTTGGCCAAGAAATTGGCGGATGGGGCTGACAGCGCCGCCCTCTCTCGGAAACTGGCGGAGATTGTCATTGACGTGCCCATTAAGCTTGACCTTCGGGCTTGCCGAGTCCATGATTATGACCAAAGAAAAGCGATTAGACTTTTTCAAGAATTGGGTTTCAAGAGTTTGGTTAAAAAACTGCCGGGAATTGAGGCTGAGGAAAAGAAGGAAAAAAAGAAAAAAGATAAAAACAAACAAATGGAGTTGCTTTGAAAGTTGCTTTAGTTCATGACTATTTAAAAGAATACGGAGGAGCAGAGAGGGTTCTTCAGACCCTTCATGAGATTTATCCTCAAGCCCTGATTTACACCGCTTTTTGCCATCGACATTCGGCGGCAGGGAGGGCTTTTGCCGGAGCTGAGATAAAAGAGTCTTGGCTGGCCCCTTTGATTAAACATAAGAATCTCTATAGTCCCTTGCGCTTTTTAACTCCTTTNNCTTGGTGATTACCTCGGCCTCTTGGTTTATTACTCGGGGGTTTCGGGTGGGACCGAAGACGAAGGTGATTTGCTACTGCCATACCCCGCCTCGCTTTTTATATGGCTATCCCACTTCAATTGAGTGGCAACGGTACTGGCCCGTTCGCCTTTACGGCACAATTATCAATCATTTTTTAAGATTTTATGATTTTCGGTCGACCCAGCAAGTGGATAAGTTTATCGTCAATTCCAAAAATGTGGCCAAGAGAGTGAGGAAGTTTTATCGACGTAACTCCATTATCATTTATCCACCGGTGGAAGTGAAAAAAATCGAGGAAGCCACTCGAGGATTGAAGCCCAAGAATTATTACCTGATTGCCTCTCGGGTAGTAGGCGCCAAAGGAATCGAATTAGCCGCTGAAGCGGCTAAGAAAGCCAAGGTTTCTCTTAAAATCATTGGCGAGCCAGCGGGTTTGCGCTGGTTTGGTCGAGATTTGAAGGAGCTTGAAAGTAAGTGGGTGAAGTATTTGGGCCGAGTTTCCGATAAGAAACTATATCAGTATTATGGTGAGTGCAAGGCCTTTTTGGCATTGGCAGAAAACGAAGACTTTGGTATGACCCCAGTGGAAGCCATGGCCGCAGGAAGGCCAGTGATTGCCTTTCGAGGTGGGGGCTATTTGGAAACCGTGGTAGAGGGTAGAACAGGAGAGTTTTTTGATGATCTAACGGCCGAGGGCCTGGCTGAGGCTCTGAAAAGCTTTGAGCCAAAGAAGTACAAGCCAGAGGATTGTCGGAAGCAAGCAGGAAAATTTTCTAAAGAGAGATTTAAAAAGCAAGTGAGGGAGTTTTTGGAGAAGAAATGATAGAAGAAAAAAACCAAGAGCTAGAATCAAAAGAGAGGGTTATTTTAAAAAGGGATCTCTGTGTGGGTCTTTAGACATGGTCATTGGGATTATCAAACAGACGTCCTGAGTGAAAAAGGTAAACAAGAGGCCAGAGAAGCGGGTGAAAGTCTTTTTGAAATGGTTGGTGAAGGAGAGGCAGTTAAGCTTTTTGTTAGCCCCAAAGTCAGAGCTCAACAGACTGCAGAGAGAATGCAGGAAGCCCTTAAGCGGCGTTTAGAACGGAATCCGTCCAAATCTTTAATATTGGTGGGTTTTCCTAGAAAAAGAGAAAAATTGGTGGGCCCTGGCTTTGATCAGGAATATGTGGGGGCGGCTGTAAAAGCAGGGGTTCCGACTGAAGACCTTCTGAGATATTGGTATCAAGTGGACGACCCGCGAGGAAAAGTTGAGACACCATCAGAAGTTCAAGAGCGCTTCAAGACGTTTCTTCTCCATCTTGGCAAGCTGATTTCTAGGCTTCCTGAGGGACCAAAAGTAAATTTGGTATTGGTCAGTCATGGAGAAGCGCCAGGAACTTTGATGAAGGAGGCATTTGGAAGAACAAGTTTGCCTACTTGTAAATGGGTGAGATTTGATTTTAGCAAAGGAGAGATTGAGAAGGTGGCGATGGTTACCTATGATGACCAAAAGAGCGAATTAAGTTTTCGAAATGAAAAACCCTCCTAAAATTTAAAATTGATATTAAGAGGAGGTAATTATGCCTGAATTGCCTGAAGTAGAAACCATTAGAAGAGATCTTGGTCGGTTGGTTGTGGGCAAGAAGATATTGGATGTAACCACGGATTCACCTAAGCAGGTGAAGCCTTCTTTGGTCAAGCTTAAAAAGCCGATTGTTGGCGCCAAGATTAAGAAAATTGAAAGGCGGGCCAAGGTACTTTTTATCTTCCTTTCTTCTGGCCAGATCTTGGCGATTCATCTAAAACTAACAGGCAGGCTTTTGGTGAGGAAGAAGGGGGCGCCCAAAGATGATTGGCAACATGTGGTTTTTTCTTTGAGCGGGGATAAAGAACTGCGCTTTTGTGATTTGCGCAAGTTTGGCTGGGTAAAGCTGGTGAAAGATAAGAAAGAGTTGGAGAAGCTTCTAGGTGAGTTTGGCCCTGAGCCCTTAGATGGGTTGACCCTGAAGCAGTTTAAAGCAATTCTAGCCTCTTCTGGGCGGGCGGTGAAGCTGGTGCTGATGGATCAGAAAAAAATTGGTGGGGTGGGCAATATTTATGCTAATGATGCCTTGTTTCTGGCGCGGATTGATCCCCGGCGGCCGGCGAATAAGATTACGGAGAAAGAGGCAAAGAAATTGCTTCAGGCTCTGGAAAAGGTCCTTCGGGCCGGGATTAGATATCGGGGGGCTTCGGACCAATATTATTTAGACGCTTTGGGGCGAAAGGGTTCTTATCAAGATCACTTTCTCACTTATGGTCGACAGGGAAAGAAATGCTTTGATTGTGGTGGTAGAATCAAAAGAATTAAAATTGGTGGTCGAGGAACATTTTTCTGCCCGAAGTGTCAGAAGTAAAACATGATTCTTAAGTCTCTCAATCTTCAGAATTTCCGCTCTTACCAAAGCAAAGGTTTTAAGTTTTCTAATGGAACAAATTTGATTGTTGGTCCCAATACTTCAGGAAAAACCAATCTGCTTGAGGCGATTTATCTTTTGGCAACGGGCAAGTCTTCTCGTGCCCAAATTGAGAGGGAGATGATTGCCTACGAGAAGGAACTGGCGAGGATAAAAGCGAAGATGAAGGGAGAAGAAGGCGTTGAGGAATTGGAGATCATTCTTACCCCGGGCCAGGTGGGCAAGAAAAGCACGGCCAAGAAACAATACCTGCTCAATGGGGTCAGGAAGCGAATGGTCGATTTTGTCGGTCACCTTAATTGTGTTTTTTTTGGCCCTGAGGATTTGCAAATTGCTATTGGCAGCCCTTCAATTCGTCGGGATTATCTTGATGCGGTTTTGGAACAGGTGGACCGAGATTATCGTCGGGCGAGCCTTTCCTACCAGAAGAGCTTGAGGCAAAGAAACAAGCTTTTAGAGCAAATTCGGGATAAGGGGAGGGCGCGGTCAAGTCTATTTTTGTGGGATAAATTGATTTTGGAAAATGGTGAGGTAATCAGTCGAAAGAGAGAGGAATTAATTGGTTTCATTAATGATCAACCTGATTATTTTGGCGATTTGGTGATTAATTACGAGAAGAGCTTGCTTTCCCCTCAAAGGCTAAAGCAGTATCAAAACAAGGAGATTGGGGCGGGAATGACTTTAATTGGGCCTCACCGGGATGATTTTGCCCTTTATCTGGTTAATGGTGAGGAAGAGAGAAATCTTCATCTTTATGGTTCTCGGGGAGAACAGAGGACGGCCGTTTTTAGTTTGAAATTGGCGGAATTGGAATTTGTGGCGGAGAGAACGGGCCAACGTCCGGTACTATTATTAGATGATATTTTTTCGGAGTTGGACCATGACCGGCGAAAGCATCTGGTGGCGGTGATTCCTAAGCAACAGACGGTGGTGACCACCACCGATATTCATTTGGTCGAACCGGATTACAGAAGAAAGGTAAAAATGATAAAGTTGAAATGATGGAGAAGTTTAAGCTGGAAAAGGGTCAACTTTACCAACCTCGGCAGGATGTGGAGAAGGGAAAAAATGGCCAGGTGGCGATAATTGGGGGTTCTTCTCTTTTCCATGGAGCGCCTCTTTTATCTCTTAAAGTGGCTTCAAGAATGGTTGATATGGTTTTTTTTGCTTCACCGGAGCCTTCAGTGGGGAGAGTGGCGGAGAGTTTCAAGAGCAAGCTATTTTCTTTTATCTGGGTGCCTTGGGATGAGGCTGATCGATATGTTAAAAAGTCTGACGCTGTTTTAATTGGTCCCGGATTGATGAGATATCGGAAAGAAGGGGGGAGGGAAGATGATGAAGTGGGGAAGGAGTCTAAAAGAATCACCGAGAAATTTCTGCGCAAGTTTCCTGATAAACAATGGGTAATTGATGCTGGTTCACTTCAAGTAATGGACCCTAAGTTTATTCCTAAGAACGCTATCCTCACGCCCAATAAGAAAGAATTCAAAATGCTTTTTGGAGAGATGAAACCAGAAGAAGTGGCCAAGGAATATGAGTGCATTTTAGTTTGCAAAAACGAAAAGACAAAAGTTTGTTCTGCCAAAGAAACTCAAGTAATTGAAAATAGTGGGGTGCCTTTGACCAAAGGGGGAATCGGTGATGTTTTGGCAGGATTAATTATGGCTTTGGCAGCCAAGAATCCGCCTTTTTTGTCTGCTTGTGCTTCTTCCTGGGGGATGATGAAAGCCGTGGAAAAGCTTAATGAGAAGGTAGGGCCCAATTTCAGTGCTGATGATTTAGCGGATAAAATTCCTAAAGTTTTTAGCGAGTTTGTTTAGCCTCTTTTTTCTTTTTTTCCTCTTCAAGTTTTTGAGACAATCTCGTTAGCTGAAGAGTGACAAAAACCGCTAAAAAAGTGACGAGGAGGGCGTAGATAAGAAGAGAAATAATATTTGAGTTTGTCGTGGGAAAAAACTCTTCAATTGCGCTTTCAATTAGTTGATTCCAGGCCAATGCCGCGACCAAACCAAAGCTGGCGGTGGATAAGGTGAGCATTTGCTTAACCAGCTCCTCTTTATATTTTCTGATTTCTTTTCTTAAATTGTTTAACATCTTGTGATTTCTTGCAAAATATGCGATAATTTTGTAAAATTATTAATCCTGATGTACGCTCCTAAATATAGCATTACCAACGATACTTTGGCAAACATGGGCCTAGTCGAAGCCGCCAAAGAAGTGATTGAAAGTGCTCCCTTAATTCCTATTTATGAATCCCGGTTTAAGAAAGATGCTCTTCTGCGGACGGTTCACCATGGGACTCATATAGAGGGCAATGATTTGTCTTTGAGTGAGGTGAGGCGGGCGATTGAAGGGGAAGAGTTTGTTGCTCGGGAGCGAGATATTCAAGAGGTGATTAATTATCGGAATGTTCTCAAGTACATTGGGGGATTAAAGAGAAAGCTGGGAGATAAACCTCGTTATAGCCAGAAAATGGTGAAGGAGATTAACCGCATTGCCGGGGAGCGGATTGTGACTGATGGTCGAGCCGGTCAATATCGTCAGACTCAAGTGATTCTAAGAAACAACGCTACTGGCGAGGTGACTTTTCGCCCTCCTCCAGCGGTAGAAGTGACTTTTTTGATGGAGGATTTTTTTGAATGGCTCAATTCGGCGGAAGGGAGGAAAGTTCACCCGGTTCTTCGCGCAGGGATTGCCCACTATTATTTGGTGAGCGTTCACCCTTTTGTTGAGGCTAATGGACGGACTTCTCGAGCCTTTGCCACCCTGATTCTTTTTGCCGAAGGTTATGATATTAAAAACTTTTTTTCCCTTGAGGATTATTTTGATAAAGACGCCGTCCGTTATTATCAATCTCTGATGGGGGCAGACCGACAGCACCGAGACTTGGCAAAAAGGGATTTGACCGTTTGGCTGGAGTATTTCACCCAGGCAATGGGGGTGGAGTTAACCAGAATCAAGGAAAAGGTGAAAAGACTTTCGGTTGACGTTAAAATAAAGGGGAGAGTGGGCAAGCAAGTGCCTTTAAATGAGCGACAGATTAAATTGATGGAATATTTAGAGGAACACGGTTCGATTACTACCGCCGAAGCCAGGAGGGTGGCTCCCAAATATTCAGACGACACCATTGTTCGTGATTTTAATTACTTTATCAAGAAAGGAATTGTTAAAAAACAAGGAAGAACTAAAGCGGCGAGGTACGCTCTAAAATGAGACCGACCGATTTCCAGTTTTTATACATCGTTTTGATTTTACCCTGCCTTTTTGGTCTAACTTTAATTGGTGAGGGTTTGGTGGGGATTTATCAAGAGAAATATCGAGGTTGGGTTTCTATTTTTTTTGGCTTCATTTTTATTGGCATTGCCCTGTTAGCCTATTTTTATTTCTCGACTTACTTGGCTTAAAGAATGACCTTTAAGAAATTAGCCACCTACTTTTCCGAGCTAGAGGGAACGTCTTCTCGGAACCAGATTACCGAGATTTTAGCTGATTTGCTTAAAAAAGCAGGCAAAGATGAGGTGGATAAAATCTGCTATCTCTCTCTGGGTCGCCTGGCGCCTCTTTATGCCGGAATTGAGTTTAATTTGGCCGAGAAGATGATGATGCGGGTGATTGCCCAAGCTTATGGAGTGAAAGAAGAAAAGGTAAGGAAGGAATACAAAAAGAGGGGCGATTTAGGGGAGGTGGCAGAGGGTTTTGACCAGAGGGAAAAGGCGAAGCCTTTATCAGTGAATCAAGTTTATGAGCAGCTTTACCAAATTGCCCAGGATGCAGGGGAGGGGTCGGTGGAGCGAAAGGTGAAGAATTTGGCTCAGCTGCTTGACGATTTGGATGGAGAAAGTGCTAAGTATGTGGTTCGGATTCCCTTGGGCAGGTTGAGAATGGGCTTTTCTGATTTGACCATTCTTGATGCCCTTTCCTGGGTGATTGCTGGCGATAAAAGTAAGCGGAAAGAGATTGAGGAGGCCTATCACAATCGAGCGGACGTAGGCCAGATTGCCCAGATAATTAAAAGCAAAGGCTTAGGAGGGCTGGAAGGGATAAAGGTCCAAGTGGGAGTGCCGATTATGCCCGCTTTGTGCCAACGGTTGCCTACCGCCGAGGAAATGGTTAAGAAGCTAGGCAAGATGGGGGTGGAACCCAAGTATGATGGCACGCGGCTTCAGGTTCATTTCAGTAAGAAGAAGAAATGGGAACAAACAGAAGACCAACTGACTTTTGATTTTAAGCCCAAGCATTTTGTCCGCACTTTCACCCGGAATTTGGAAAACACCACCCATATGTTTCCTGATTTAATTGAGGCGGTTTTTAAAGAGGTTAAGGCTAAAGAAGCGATTTTGGATTGTGAAGCGATTGGCTATGATCCGAAGACAGGCAAGTTCTTGCCTTTCCAGGAGACGATTAAAAGAAAGAGAAAGTATGGAATTGGTACCAAGGCCAAAGAGATTCCTTTGCAATTCTTTTGTTTTGATATTTTGTATAAAGACGGGAAAGATTTACTGATGACCCCTTTTAGTAAGAGAAGAGCGATTCTTGAAAAAACGGTCTCTTCTAAGAACAAAATCCTTCTTCTTACCCCTCAAATAGTAACGGAAAGTCCTCAGGAGTTAAGGCGATACCATGATGAGCAGCTTAAAAAGGGCTTAGAAGGGGTGATTGTCAAGAAATGGGAGGAGGTTTATGACCCAGGGAGGCGTGGTTATACCTGGGTTAAGCTTAAACAGGAGAAAGGGAAGAAAGGAGCGGGACTGGCGGACACTATAGATGCGGTGGTCATGGGTTATTACAAAGGGAGGGGTAAAAGGGCGGAATTTGGTTTGGGAGCGTTCCTGGTGGGGGTGAAGCAAAGGGGTGAGTT
>JABAOC010007532.1_pt2 | contig 12305 bp, 9 predicted proteins | sample 7062161 | NCBI WGS metagenome assembly JABAOC01 (sample SAMN14538625, study PRJNA623070) | marine sediment metagenome | biome: marine biome [ENVO:00000428]; feature: marine pelagic biome [ENVO:01000023]; material: deep marine sediment [ENVO:00002113] | place: India: Gulf of Khambhat ... | reverse complement strand
CCAAACGCGATGTATCGCGTTTGGGAACCCTTCCTGCCTGCGCAGGAATGACGGGGTCGGGGCGGGTGGCAATTGCTGGGTGCCGTGTTGCACTCATTCCGTCCGAGGGTCTGACAAGCTGTAGAAAGGCGTTGGGTTGCTTGCGCGGATTGTGTCGTGTATCATGCCTGCCGTGCTGTAGGGGCGGGTTTCAAACCCGCCCCCGATGTGGGATCAAGAACCATCCGGGTAAATCCGTGATTCGAGGACTCATGATGAGCAGACGCTTCGGCCGCACGTTGAAAGCAACAGTTGTTGGCGCCACGCTTGTTTTGCTCTGCGTGCCGTCCCGTCATTTGCAGGGAGCCGGCGAGAATGCAACTTCGCCGGACAAGGCCACGCTGGTCGTGCATGCGGGCGAGGCGTCGCAGTACGCCGTGCCGCGGTGTCTCACGGGCAAGTTCGCCGAGCACCTGTATTTCAATGTCACCAACGGCATGGACGCCCAGATTCTCAAGAACCCGACGTTTTGCGATTACCCGTTCTCGACCGGGCAGATGTCGCCCGATGGCGTCGCGACGTTCCACTACGCCCGGGATGAGATCGACCGCGCGCTGCGCAGCGGGGCCGGACGCTGGGGCTGGCCCGATGCCGAGATCGAGAACCTGGTCAGGTCGCGCCACGAGGCCGTAGCGTGCTGGTGGTCGAAGCTGGGACCCGTCGAGGCCAGCCCCGACACCGGGCAGTACGGCGGACGCGCCCAGCGCATCACCGTTCGTGCGGCCGGACAGGGCCTCATGCAGTGGACATGGCTGCCCCTGCATCGCATCAGAAATTATGAAGTCACGCTTTGGCTCCGCGCGCCGGATGTCGATGCACTGACAGTCGCTTTCTTCGATTCGACGGGTGCGGCGGTCGCCAAGACTGCTGTTGCGCCGGTCGCAACGGAATGGCAGCGGCTTGAGGCGAAGCTGGAGGTCCCTGCGGATCTGCCGGACGACAAGTCGTATAAATTCGCCGTCACGGCCGACAAGCCGGGGCAGTTCGTCATTGATCGCGTTTTGCTGCGTCCGGCGGACCATGTCAACGGGGCGGACCCCGATGTCATTCGCTTCCTGAAGGAGTCGCGGCTGCCGATTCTGCGCTGGCCGGGCGGCAACTTCGTCAGCGGCTATCACTGGCGCGACGGCGTCGGGCCTGTCGAGCGCCGGCCGACCCTGCCGAACTACGCCTGGGGCCAGCAGGAGAACAACTTCTTCGGCACCGACGAGTTCATCGCCTTTTGCCGGGCCGTCGGCTGCGAGCCGATGATTTGCGTCAACGCCGGCAGCGGCACGCCCGAGGAGGCGGCCCAATGGCTCGAATACTGCAACGGCTCCGCCGAGACGCCGATGGGCAGGCTCCGGGCGGCCAATGGGCACCCGAGGCCGTACAACGTGAAGCACTGGGAAATCGGCAACGAGCTGTGGGGCAATTGGCAGTACCACTGGACGACTGCCCAGGGCTACGTGGACCGCTATCGGCGATTCGTGCCGGCCCTGCTCAAGGTCGATCCCAGCATCGAGATTTACGCCTGCGGCGCCCCGGTGATGTGGGGCAAGCGCTGGAATGATACGCTCATTGCCGGGACCGCCGACGTACTGCGCATTACGACGGACCACCCACTCATCGGGGGCAACGTGCCCGCCGACACGGACCCCCTCGACGTGTTCCGGGATTTCATGGCGGTGCCGGAGGTGCTGGAACAGAAGTGGGCCGCCCTGTGTGAGGATATGAGCCGTGCCGGGATCCGCGCGCCGCGCCTCGCGGTCACCGAATTGCAGATGTTCGCTCACCTCAGCCGGCCGTCATCATCCGACGCCCCGCGGAGGCTGACGCACGCGAATCTCGTCAGCCCGCCCACGCACGCGGAGGGCCTGTACGACGTTCTGATCTACCACACGGCGGTCCGGCTGGCGCCGTTCGTCACCATGGTCACCCATTCGGCGACGGTCAACCACGGCGGCGGCCTGCGCAAGAGCCGCGAACGTGTCTTCGCCAATCCGTGCCATTACGCCCAGGCGATGTTCGCCGCCTTCGCCGAGGCTGTCCCCGTCAAGGTCGAGCTCGCCTGCCCAACCGCGAGCGCTCCCCTCGTCCTGCCGGAGCTCCGCAACGTCACGAAAGACTGGAGCTACAAAACGCTCGACGCTCTCGCCGCCCGCGCGCAGGACGGCAGCCTGCTGCTATCCCTCGTACACAAGGGGACGAAAAATCCCATCGACCTGGCGGTCACGCTGAACGACTTCGCGCCGGGCGGGCGGGTGGAGATGCAAACGCTGTCGGCGGATGTACCCTGGGCCGTCAACACCCTGGAGGCGCCCGCGGCCATCGCGCCGGTCGCGAGCACGGCGAGTCTCAACGGCACGAAGTTGTCGCTCGCGTTGAAACCCTGCAGCTACACGCGTGTGCGAATCCCGGCACGGAAGCCGGCGGCCAGGTGATACGGAGTATTGTTGAATTCGTCGCCGCCGGTGTAAGCGTTGGTGGCGTCGTCAAGACCGGCGGACTGATGAAGGGCGATTGTGTGGATCTGGGGGACTGGGACGAGTTCTTCTATAAGCCCATGTGCAGATGCGCCGGCGGATGCCCCGGCCAAGGTGTACTTTCCGCCGAATCCTGACCGACCCGGGAACCGCAGGGTTCCCAGTACGCTCGCCCAAGCGAGAAAGGTCCGTCTGCCTCGTGAGGTCCTGATATCAACGGCATCCTGCACGGTGAACTCCGCCACAATTAGTCCGGCCGACAAAGCCATAAACCCCGTATCTCGCGCCCCGCCGGGGTCCGGAATTCCTCAGTTTTTAACGCTTCTTTTCTTCGTCGAACCGGCATTTGCGGCTTCACAACCGCCCGGTCGCCCTTTATAATTGGTCGCAGTTGGACGGCCCGCGACTGCCCGACGGGGAATGAGAGCCGATGCCGTGGGCGTTCCTGACTCGGCTGACACAAGGGGGATCACAGGAGGCCAAATGTCGGGATTCAATTGGACCTGCCCACATTGTGGGAGAGATGTGACGATCACAGACGATAGCTTTTCGAGCGATCTGCACACGTTGCGGATCGCGAATGCCGTTGGCCGTCACACGCTGATGTCAGTGTTCATCGTTTGCCCGAACCGGGAGTGCCGCAAGTACACGCTGGCGTGCAGCCTGTTCGAGAGCCACCGCAACAGCGATGAAAAGCTGGACCGGAAGATACGCTCCTGGAATCTTGTCCCACCCTCCACGGCCAAAATATTTCCCCCCTGCGTGCCGGCCTGGGTGCTGGACGATTATCGCGAGGCGTGCCTGATCCGAGACCTTAGTCCCAGAGCTTCCGCCGCCCTGTCGAGACGTTGCCTGCAGAGAATGATCCGGGACTTCTGGCAAGTGACACCGGGGTTCCTCAACGACGAAATCCAGGCGATCTTCGAACGGGTCGAACCCGTCGTCCGGGCGGCGATCGACGCGGTCCGCCAGGCCGGCAACATTTCCGCACACATGGAGCAGGGCGCGGATGTGATCGTCGATGTCGAGCCGAGGGAAGCGGAATTGCTGATCGGTCTGACCGAGACCCTGATCCGGGAATGGTACGTCGTGAGAAAGCAGCGCGAGGACAGCCTGGCGAGCATCCAGGCCCTGGCCGAGGCCAGAAACCGGGAACAGAAAAGGGATCAAGCCAAGTAAGAGGCCGGGATTTCGGGCTCGAAGCCTGATGGGTCATTCGACCGCGACCGCAAGGCCGTCGGGCTGCACGGCATCTGCGCTGCTAACCCGCAACAACTGAAAATCGTTTCCCGATAATCGCGCTGTCACCCCATAGGTCATTGCCTGGATGAATCTTACGGCAGAGGCCGGAGCGCGTTTATCGCCTTCCGGGCGCCGGCGGGGAGAAGCCGGTGCGGGCACATCCCACGTGTCCTGCCGGCAGCCCGTAAAGCGACAAATGCGATTGGTTCCGGCCGAAGGCCGGGCTGGGCCTATCTCAACTTTCCCCAGGACCACCCAAAGTACCTCGCCGAACTCAAAGCCAACGCCGCCTCCCAGACCTACGAGGGCAGGAAAGCTGCCCGTCCTGCAGGACTGGATTCCTGCCGGGCAGGGGTGAACGAGTCCTCATTGGCGTTGCTCCCAGTCCCCCGCACGAATCCGGGCGGTACCCGCGTCGTGCGGGAAACGTGGGAGCAGTACGAAAAGTGCCAAGGGTGTAAAGGGGGTGTCAGGCGTATCGCGGGGCGACATGCGCCCGGCGGTAATCCCAGCCCGCGAGGGGGATTCTGTTGAAGCGCGTCTTGACGGGATAGAACAAAGGCGATAGTTTATGGCCCAAGTCTGGAGCCTGTGCGATGTGTGTCTCCGGAAGTCTCTACAAGAAAGGTGGGTGGGCGGCGTTGGGGCTGAGACGGCCCGGCGGGCCGACCCGGAACCAAGTGCCGTGCGTGTAAAAGGGGTCTGACAATCCTCACCCGGCGGTAGGCCGGGGGCTCTGCAGGGGCGAAGGGGTCCCCAAGCACGGGACCTTCGCGCGGCGCCGGCCCGGAGGGCCGCGCTGCGGCCGAGTTGCGCGTCGGGGCGTTTGGGGTCCTTAATCACCATTCGCCCGTACACGGGCGGGTGGGACGACAATCGTGACCGTGGCCGGAAACGGCGCTGTGGGCCGGGCCGGACGTGTCTCAGGACTTTTGTATGGGCGAATGATGATTCGCCCCCTACGGACCTGCGGGTCGGAAAGGAAGGTAGCCATGAGAGCCAAAGTTGTGCGAGCGCTCGGTGTCGTGACGATGGCCGTCGTGCTGGTCGGCTGGGGGTGCAAGAAGGCACCGCAGACCGGCACGGAGGGGCCGGCGGCGACGGTCAAGGTCGGGGCCATCCTCGCGGTGACCGGCGGGGCGTCGTTCCTGGGGGCGCCCGAGGCCAAGACCCTGGAAATGTACGCCGAGCAGATCAACCAGGCCGGCGGCGTCAGCGGCCATAAGATCGAGCTGATCATCAAGGATTCCGCCGGCAATTCGGAGAATGCCATCTCGCTGGCCAAGCAGCTTATTGACGAGGAGAAGGTCCTCGCGATTATCGGCCCCTCGACGAGCGGCGAGACCATGGCGATCAAGAACATCTGCCAGGAGGGCAACACGATCCTGCTGTCCTGCGCCGCCGCCGAGGATATCGTCAATCCGATCGCTCCGGCCGTTTACAAGACTCCGCAAAAGGACAGCGATGCGGCCCGGCGGATCTTCGAGACGATGAAGGACCTGGGGATCTCCAAGATCGGCGTGGTCACGAGCAACGCGGGTTTCGGGATCGCCGGCGGCAAGCAGCTTGACAATCTCGCCCCCGAGTACGGCATCACGATCGGGATCTCCGAGACATACGACCGGCAGGCGACCGACCTGACGGACGTACTCACGAAGGTCAAGGGCGCGGACGTGCAGGCCGTGGTGAACTGGTCCATCGTCCCGGCCCAGAGCCTGGTCGCCAAGAACATGAAGCAGATCGGCCTCGACGTACCGCTGTTCCAGAGCCACGGGTTCGGCAACATCAAGTACGTCCAGCAGGGTGGCGAGGCGACCAACGGCACGATCTTCCCCTGCGGCCGGCTGCTCGTGGCCGACGTCCTGCCTGATGACCACCCCCAGAAGAAAGTCCTCGTGGCCTACAAGACCGCCTACGAGAGCCGCTACAAGGAGGACGCCAGCACGTTCGGGGGCCATGCCTATGATGCCCTGCTGATCCTGACCGAGGCCATCAAGAGGGCTGGCAGCGTGGACGGCGCGAAGGTCCGTGACGCTATCGAGACCCTCCAGGGCGTGGTCGGCACCGGCGGTATCTTCAACTTCTCGGCCCAGGACCACAACGGCCTGAACAAGGACGCCTTCGAGATACTCACGGTCAAGAACGGCAAGTTCGCCATTTACGAGAAATAGCGTCGCAGCAGGCGGATCGCCGGAGTTGAATCGCGATGACTCTCGCCCAGCTCGTGCAATACGGCCTTTCGGGCATCACCGTCGGTAGCATCTATGCGATAACCGCTATCGGCTTCAATATCATTTACAGTTGCACGGGGATCATCAACTTTGCCCAGGGGGAGTTTCTCATCGTCGGGGCGATGACGGCCATCAGTCTGTCGCACGTCGTGCCGCTGCCGGTGGCGATCCTTGGGGCGGTGGTGCTCACGACCGCGCTGGGCGGGCTCATCGAGCTGGTTTTCATCCGGCGGGCGCGGCACGCGTCGGTCCTCCAGTTGATCGTGATCACCATCGGCCTGTCGATCGTGATCCGCGAGGCCATGCTGCACCTGTGGGACGAGAAGCCCCACTCATTGCCGTACTTCACCGGCACGGAGGTCTCGACCATCACGATCCTGGGCGCCCACATCTCCCTGCAAATTCTCTGGGTCCTCGGCGTCAGCGCCGTCATCGTCGCGGCGCTGACGTTTTTCTTCCGCTTCACGCTCACCGGCCGGGCCATGCGGGCCTGTGCCGACGACCGCATGGCGGCGCGCCTGTGCGGCATCAACGACCGCTGGATGGTCACCCTCTCGTTCATGCTCAGCGCGGGCATCGGGGCGCTGGCGGGCTGTGTCATCTCGCCGGTGACGCAGACGCAGTACGACATGGGGGCGCCGCTGGCCATCAAGGGCTTTACCGTCGCGATTCTCGGGGGTCTGGGCAACAGCCTGGCGGCCGTCGCGGCGGGGCTATTCCTCGGCCTGCTGGAGGCCTTCGTCGTGAGCCAGTTCGCGGCCGCCTACAAGGAGGTCGTGGCGATCGTGGTCCTGCTGTTGATCCTCGTCTTTCGCCCGAGCGGCCTGTTCGCCCGCCGCGACATGAGTGCCTTGAGGACGGTATGACACGGCTGCGGATTTATTACCCGGTCTTGGCCGTGGCCGTCCTCGTGGTCGTGCTGCACCTGGCGCTCTCGGCCGCCGATGCCACGTACTACATGACCCAGCTCGTCATGTCGGCGTACTATGCTCTGGTGGTGATCGGTCTGTGCCTGCTCATGGGTTACGCCGGCCAGGCCTCGCTGGGCCACGCGGGCTTTTTCGCCATCGGCGGCTACACGTCCGCCGTGCTGACAACCTACAATCTCAGCGCTTACCGCGACACCCCGCTGGTCGAATGGCTGCGCTCCGTCGGACTGCTCGTGCAGTGGCAGGACATCTACGGCACGGCGGTCCTGTCCTTCACGCCGTGGCTGGCCTTCGTCGCGGCTCTGCTGCTGGCGGGTCTGATCGCCCTGGCCATCGGCCTGCCGGTGATCCGACTCAAGGGGCACTACCTGGCCATGGCGACCCTGGGTTTCGGCCTGATTATTTACCGCATCGTTCTCGGGGCACAGCTCTTCGGCCAGGCCGACGGCGTCTCGAACGTGCCGCCGTTTCCTCTCGTGGACGGACTCCAGGTCAACGGCCGGGCGGCCTTTCGCGTCCAAAACTATTACATTGCCTGGGTCGTCGTGCTGGCGGCCATGGTGCTGGCCCTCAACCTGATCCATTCCCGCGTCGGCCGGGCGCTGCGCTCCATCCACCAGAGCGAGGAAGCGGCGCACTCGCTGGGCGTGGACACGTACCGCTACAAGCTCGCCATCTTCGTCTTGAGCGCCCTGTTCGCAGCCATCGGCGGTGTCCTCCTGACCCACTACAACGGCAGTATCGGCCCGTCCGAGGCGACAGTGATGAAATCCGTGCGCTACGTGGCCATCGTCGCCGTCGGCGGCATGGCAAACCTCTGGGGCGCGCTGGTCATGGGCATTCTCCTGAACTTCCTGTCCCTGCGCGGCGTGTTCGGGACGTTCGACAATGCCGTCTTCGGGGCCATTCTCATCGGCGTGATGCTCTTTGCGCCCCAGGGCCTGCTGCGCGTGCCGAAGCTGCGGGCGGTGTCGTCCCTGCTGTCGAGGAGGACCCGTGCATGAAAAGAAATCCGAAATTCGAAGCACGAAATCCGAAACAAATCCAAATGACCAAAATCGAAAATTCGAAACGGGACTCCCGCCCGGCGACAGCGTTTGGGTCATCTGAGTTTGGTGCTTTGAATTCGTCTCGAATTTCGGATTTCGATATTCGGATTTCCTCGCCTCGTGGTTTCGTATGTGGATCACCGCGGAGGCGGCATGAGTAACATCCTCCTGGAAACCAGGGGTCTGCATCGCTCGTTCGGCGGCGTCCACGCCGTCAGGGACGTCAGCCTCCGGGTGCCCGCCGGCGCGATCAAGGCCGTCATCGGACCCAACGGCGCCGGTAAGACCACTCTTTTCAACCTGATTGCCGGGACGCTCACGCCTCATCAGGGCGAGGTCCTGTTCCGGGGCAAGCCGATCACGGCCTGGAAACCGCATGCCGTGGCCACGCTGGGGATCGCACGGACCTTTCAGACGACCAAGCTCTTCCCCCACATGACCGTCCTCGAAAACGTCATGGTGGGCCGGCATCCCCGCACGCGGGCCGGGTTCCTCGCCGGCATGTTGAGCCTGCCCTGGACCTGGCGCGAGGACCGCGAGACCGTCGCGAAGGCGATGACCATTCTCGAGGACCTCGGCCTCACCACGTATGCGTCCGAGACGGCCTCGAATCTCTCCTTCGGTCGCCAGCGCCTGGTGGAATTCGCGCGGGCCCTCGCGACGGAGCCGGCCCTGCTGCTGCTCGATGAGCCCGCCGCCGGGCTCAACATCTACGAGACGCAGGAGCTGGGCCGACTGATCGCGAAGATTCGCGACCGGGGCGTCACCTGCCTCGTCGTGGAGCACGATATGTCCCTCGTGATGGATATCTCGGACGACGTGGTCGTCCTCGACCAGGGCGCGAAGATCGCCGAAGGGCCGCCTGCGGCCATTCAGCGGAACCCCGAGGTCATCCGTGTTTACCTGGGGGACGACCATGCTTAAAATCCTGAATCTGGAAGCCGGCTACGGCGCGTTGCGGGTCCTCAAGGGGCTCTCGCTCCACGTCGCGCCGGGCGAGGCCGTCGCCGTCATCGGGGCCAACGGGGCGGGCAAGACGACCCTGCTCAAGACGATCGCGGGCATCCTGAAGGCCCGTTCCGGCCAGATCGAGTTCGACAAGCGCCAGATACACGGCGCGCCGTCGGAGCGGATCGTAGGGCTGGGTTGCTGCCTCGTGCCCGAGGGCCGGCACGTCTTCGGCACGATGACCGTCCGGGAGAATCTGCTGCTCGGCGCGTACAGCCGGCGACGCAGGAACAATGGCCGAAGCGTCGAAGAGAGCCTGGAGCAGGTGTACGGCCTGTTCGCCATCCTCGAGGAACGCGCCAACCAACTCGCCGGCACGCTCTCCGGTGGCGAGCAGCAGATGCTGGCCATCGGCCGGGCCCTCATGGCCAGGCCCAGACTCCTGATGATGGATGAGCCCTCGCTGGGTGTCGCCCCGCTGGTCGTCAGGGACATCTACCGGACCATCGCCGCCCTGAAACACGAAGGTATGACGATCCTGCTGGTTGAGCAGAACGCCCGGGCCGCCCTGGCGGTGGCCGACCGCGGCTACGTCCTCGAGACCGGCCAGATCGTCCTGCAGGGCTCCTCCCGCCAACTGTCCGACAATCCCGAGGTCCAAAGGGCATACCTCGGAAAAGAATACCGGAGAATCGACGAGTGATGCAAATTGGTCCATTGTACTGTCATGCTGAACGGAACGAAGTGGAGTGAAGCATCTGGCCTCCTGCCGAGAGGTGTCTTGCGCTGCTCAGGCATCTCTCACCTGCCAGCCCAGATCCCTCGCTTCGCTCAGGATGACAAACGAGTACAACTGCCGCGGCGCGGTATATTGCACGCCCACGTGCGAGCGAACCGGTCGGTTTGAGCAAGTGAGGAATAGTCATGAGTCAGGCGCCTCTTTATAATCCCCAGTGCGAAACGATTCCCCGCGAGGAACTGGAGCAGCTTCAGCTCGAGCGGCTGCAATCCACGCTGAACCGGGTGTACCGTAGCGTCGCTTTCTATCGGACGGCGTTCGACGCGCACCGGGTCAACCTCGAAAAGCTCAAGAGCGTGCAGGCCCTGCGCGAGCTGCCGTTCACGACCAAGGAGGACCTGCAAAAGAGCTATCCTTACGACATGTTCGCGGTCCCTCTGAAGGACATCGTGCGCATCCATACGACCTCGGGCACGACGGGCAAACCGATTGTCGTCGGATACACGCCGAACGACCTGCGGAGCTGGCGGGAGTGTGCCGCCCGTCTCCTGGTCGCCGCCGGTGTCACCGAGCACGATGTCGTGCAAATTGCGCTGCACTACAGCCTGTTCGCGGAGGGCTTTGGCTTTCATCAGGGCGCCGAGCGAATCGGCGCTTCGGTGATTCCCGCGTCTCTAACGACCGGCGTGGCCCGGCAGGTCGTCATCATGCGGGACTTCAAAACGACGGTCCTGGTCTCGACGCCGAGCCACGCCCTGAGTGTCGCGATGGGTCTCGACGAGGCGCACGTCCACCCCGAGCGGCTGCACCTGAGACTGGGCCTCTTTGGCGGCGAGCGCTGGAGCGAGGCGCTGCGCCGGCAACTGGAAGACCGGCTGCACATCGCCTCGACGGACACCTATGGCCCGACCGAAATCATGGGCCCGGGCGTCGCCGGCGAGTGCCATTTACACGACGGCCTGCACGTCAACGAGGACCACTTCCTCGCCGAGGTCATCGATCCGCAGACCCTTGAGCCCGTCGGCGCCGGCGAAGAGGGAGAACTGGTCCTGACCACGATCACCAAGGAAGGCTTCCCGCTGATCCGGTACCGCACGGGCGACATCACGTCGCTGTGCCCCGGCTCATGCCTGTGCGGCCGGACTTTCGCCCGCATGGCGCCCGTCGGCGGCCGCACCGACGACCTGATCCTCTTCCAAGGTGTGGGCTTCTTCCCTTCCCAGGTCGAAGAACTCCTCGCCGAGTGCGACGGCGCCAGCCCGTACTACCAGATCGTTCTCGACCGGGAAGGCGGCGTCGATACCATCCAGATTCGGGTCGAAATTTCCGACAAAATCCCCTCCGTCGATGAGGTCAAGACGCTGGAGACCCTGCGCGTCCAGATCGCCAGGCGTATCCAGGCCGTTCTGGACGTGGAGGCCAAGGTCATCCTCGTCGAGCCGAAATCCCTGCGCCAACTCGCCGGCGCCGGCCGCGTCGTGGACCGAAGACCCGGATAATTGCGGATTTCAGACTTCGGATTGTGGATTCGAGAGCGCGTCGCGCAGGCTGCCAACGGGGGCCGCTCATCGTCCGTATGACGCCATTCTTGAGAACGCTGCCGCCGGCCAAATTCTCCTTCCCCGACTTCCCTGCGTCGGCTCCGGAGAGTATAATCTCACCAGCGGTCGATTTCGGTGTCAGTTGAGTCGAACCGTTTGTGACGGAGATCAGGCCATGCGAGCCAGACGCCATGCTTTCACGTTGATCGAGCTGCTCGTGGTTATCGCGATCATCGCCGTGCTGATGTCCATCCTGATGCCGAGCCTCAACCGAGTGCGCAAGCAGGCCCGGAGCGTGGCGTGCCTGTCGAACCTCAAGCAATGGGCCTACATCTGGCACATGTACACCGAAGACAGCAACGGCAAGTACAACACTGGCGGCTCCGTCACCAGCGATGCGGCCAACGACTGGCCGGTCCTGCTGATGCTTTACTACCAGGACCGGGGGGCGTTGACGCTCTGCCCGGCTGCCACGCGCCCGATGGTCGCGCCCGGCCAGTTCGCGTTCCGGGCCTGGTCGTGGGACCAGCAGGGCTGGGCGAACCTCAAACAGAAGGAAACCCCGGACTGCGGGAGCTACGGCCAGAACGAATGGATCTGCGACCGCAACGGCGCGGACTACTGGCGCAGTCGCAATACCATCAAGAAGCCGGACACCGTCCCGCTGTTCTTCGATTGCGCCTACCTGGACGTGTTCCCCAACGCCAGTGCCGGCCCGCCTCTGATGGAGGGAGACATGAGCGGTCTCAATGAGTGGGTCCTGGTCTGCATGAACCGTCACACTGGTTACGTGAACTACCTGTTCGCGGATCTGAGCCTCCGGAAAGTGGGCTTGAAGGAACTCTGGACTTTCAAATGGAACCGAACGTTCAACACCTCCAACGCGTGGACCAAAGCAGGCGGCGTCCAGCACGATGACTGGCCCCTGTGGATGAGGGCTTTCAAAGACTACTGATCCCCGGTGAAGTTGTCGCCGGGAAATGCCATACATGATAGCGAAAGGAGACCGAGATGAGCGGTAAAAACATGAGCAGGCGGGAGTTTCTCTCGACGGTATCGGCGGGCACGGTGGCGGCCGTCGCGTCGACGCAAATGCCCGTCCGGGCGCGGGCGGCCGCGGGG
>JABAOC010033347.1_pt2 | contig 12306 bp, 11 predicted proteins | sample 7062161 | NCBI WGS metagenome assembly JABAOC01 (sample SAMN14538625, study PRJNA623070) | marine sediment metagenome | biome: marine biome [ENVO:00000428]; feature: marine pelagic biome [ENVO:01000023]; material: deep marine sediment [ENVO:00002113] | place: India: Gulf of Khambhat ... | reverse complement strand
TCCAGAACCTGGATACTGCAAATGCTGATATTGAGGTCAAGTTCTACCGCAAAGGAAGTTCCTCGGCAGACCTGACCTTAAACTATTCGGCTATCACTCCGGGCTCAAGCGTGGGCGTAAACCCGGCTACCTATACTTCCCTTTCAACTTTTCAGGGCAGCGTGGTGGTCAACTCGACCAACGCCAAGAAGATAGGGGCCATAGTCAACGAGCACTACGGCACAGCCCAGTCCATGAGCTATAACGGCTTTGAATCAGGGGATGTAAGCATCTACCTGCCCAACATAACCAGGAAGTACTGGGGCTGGACGACGCCTTTTGCCATCCAGAACTTAGGGACAAACCCGGTCACGGTAACCGTTGAGTTCTACAAGAAAGGAGCCGCCTCAGCCACCTATACCATGAACACGCCTTCTCTTGCCCCCGGGGCAAGCGTCGGCATAAACCCGGCCAACCTGCCCCTTGGTGTTTTTCAGGGCAGCGTGGTGGCCACAAGCTCTGGAGAGCCGATTGTGGCTGTCTGTAATGAGCACTCGGCAACTGACTCCATGGCCTATTCCGGCCTGTCAGACGGCTCAACCAAGAACTACCTGCCCAACATAACCAGNNACGACGCCTTTTGTCGTCCAGAACCTGGATGCCACAACAGCTACAGTTGACATAAAGTTCTATACCTCAACCGGGGTCCTGAAGAAGACCATCTCCGGGGAGTCTATAGCTGCCGGGGCCTCCAAAGGCTATAACCCGGGAGGCTATAGTGACCTGGGAGCCTCTTTTCAGGGCAGCGTGGTGGTTGAATCGACCAATGCCAAGAAGATAACCACAATCGTCAATGAACAGGCCATTAACGGCCAGGCAATGAGTTATAACGGGTTTTAAGGAAAGAGGGAAAGCCCGGGCGGTTGGAAGGAGTATATATATAGCAGATACCTGATGCCAGGTGTCCATGATAGATTGTGTAAACAGTGATTATTAAGAAAATCTTAGTAATTGCAAAGATTTATGACAATAATTTATTTAAAATATTGTTATTATAATTACAAAGACAATTAATGATGGTATAATGTAGTTTACTATTCTTTTTATAGGAATGGCAATGGGTGAAAAAAATTCTGAATTTTTAGAAAATGATCTCAATTCGATATTAGAACCTTTAGATAGGGATGATACTATCCGTCAACTTGTCCCTCTCGGCAAGATTGAATTAGATCCGTCCTTCCATTATAAAAATGTCAACCACTGGTATATAAAGCGTATTTCAAAAGCTATGCGCCATGGTAAAAGAGTCACTCCCGTTGTTCTTTCTCCGCACAAAGACGGTTTCCGTGTAATCAGGGGAAACAGAAGGGTAGTTGCGGCTGCCGAAGCCGGCTTTGAAGAGATTCCTGCGATTATCCGGAAGAGTTCTGAAACTGAAAACACCGGCCTAATGCAATCAAGCATTGAACCGGCCAGAAAGAAAGTAGAAAAACCTAAAACTGAATATAAAGCTGAAGAAAAAAGAGAGATACTAAAGCAAGAAGCAATTAAACCTAACCGTCAGGCCCGTCGCCAGAGACCCAAATTAGAGAAGAGAGAAGTAATCCGTGAAGAGGTTATTGCCAAAGAAGAACCTAAGGAAGAAAAGGTTCCGAGCCAAACTGAGTATAAATTTTCTGTACCTCTTTTACCCGACCTGGATAAGGAAAATCAGGAATTACAGAGAGCTGTTGACTATTTAAACCATGAAAACGAGCGAGCCCAGCAAGAACTGAAAAAGATGAGATCAGAAGTTCGCCGTTTCAGAGTGCTTTTGAATCAGGCTATTCCAGCTGAAGGAGTGGACTTAAACCAGAAAAGCCATATAGATTTGCCTAGCAGGCCTTCGATAACCAAAGAAAAACATTCAATTGAGACTGTTGNNTGTTGAGGTAAACAAAGAAGTATTCTCGAAAATAAGTGATTTAGAGCAAAATAATACAAAACTTAATGGATCAATTGAATTGCTGCAAAATGACCTTAACCTAAATCAGCAGGAAAGGCAGCTTATCGAGGAGCAACTGTGTACTCTGGCAGACAGAAATCAAGAATTAGAACAGGAAAGCCGCAAATTACTTCTTAATATCGATAGACTTGAAGAAGGCCTGATTATCACCGAGAACCGCCTGGAGAAGGCTTTGCAAATAGAACAAGAACAGAACGAGCAGATTGATATACTGACGGCCGATATCGAAAAACTACAATCTGAAATTCAAATCCAAAAAAAGGATATAAAGAATCTGGAAGAGAGACTGGAATTCTCAGAGAAGGAAAGAAAAGACCTGAAAGAATTCTCAGAAGCTCTTAAGGATGATTTAAAGAATATATCGGGGGAAAGAAACCAAAAGCAAGTTGAAATTCAAAACCTCAACAATGAGATTTCACGCCTGGAAGAGTATATTAGAACCCAGAATGAAGAAAAAATAACCTTAGAGACAAAAATTATCAAGTTATCAAGAGACTTGACTCGAACACATCAGAGAAAAACTTTCACTGCAGAAGAGAAGATTAAACTGGCCGATAAATTAAAATTTTCTCATGAGAGGTTAAACCTTATCAATGATGAATTAAAATATATTCAAACCGATAAGGATAAGAAAGACCAAGAATATTTTAGATTATCGCAGGAAAAAGATAATATTGATAGCAACTACTATATTATAAAAGAAGAAAAAATTAGATTAGAAGAACGATTAAAAAATGCCTATGAAAATATAGAATTTTATAAGAATAATCTCCATAAAACAGAAGTAAAATTACTATCAATATCAGAACAGAGGGATAAACTTCAGGATCTTTTTATAGAGCAAAAATCTAAGCGCATTAATTTTATCAAAAGAGTTGCCAAGTTCGAAGCATCAAAACAAGCCCTTACTAAAAACTATAATCGCTTAGAGGATAGGTTAAGCCGGGTCGAAGCGGATAAAATTGAAGTTATCGAGGAAAATAGCCAGCTTAAGAACAAAATCAGAATTCTGGAAAAAGACCTGAACAAGGCAAACCAGAAGATTGATATATTAATCAATGAGAAGAAAAGCCTCTACAGGTATATTTCAAAGCTCTTAAGGCAAAACAAGCTGCTGATAGATAAAGTTTCAAACTTGAGTTTTCAGGTTGACACATTTAAAGAAGAAGGAAAAGCTACAGATAAGAGGATCAAGGAACTTTATAGAGCTGAGGATAATTTAAAATCCAAGCTGGAAAAAATTACTTTGGAAAGGAATAAGCTGTTATTAGTGCTAGAAAAGACAAATCAGAGTGAAAGTGGATATAAACATAGAATTAGCCAGCTTAGCAGAGAAAAAAACCAGCTCTTAAAAGAGAAAAATATTTTAAGCAAAGAATTAAAAACTTTAAGGGAAAAGAATTTTATCAGCGGAATTTTTAACGGAATAAGCCAGCTTCAGGAAAAGCAAAGACTGCTTAACGAGACTGAGAATAAACTTGAAGCGACAAAAGAGATGTTGAGTAAGACTAACGAGATTGAGAAAAGTAGGGAAAAAGACTTAAAAAAATTAGAGGAAGAGTTTAATAGGGCAAAAGCCCAAATAAGAATAAAGCAGGCTGAGATAGAAAAAGTCAAAGCTGAAAAAGACAGTCTCAATTCTAAACTGGATGAACAGAAAGCCTTATATGATTTGGTTGGAGTATTAAAACAAAATCTTGAAGAAGAAAAAAATGAAAACCTGGTTCTGCTTGAGGAACTGAATAAACTTAAAGATTCAATTAAAGAACTTAATCGAATCAATAAAAAATTGCGCAAGAATGCTGCCTTAGCTGGCCAGAGAAACAAGGAATCAATAGCGGAGATAGATTCTTATAAACTAAAAACAGATTCGTTTTCTAAACATATTGCAAAATTGACAAAGATTATCAACAAATTAGAAAAAGAGAAAGAAGAATTAAAAATCAATGCTGACCTTTACCGAGAGGAAAAAAATACAAGTGAAAAAAGATTAAGGGAAGCAATTGACAAACAAAGAAGATCTAACCAAAGATTGGATAATTTCAAAGTTGTGACTGACCAGTTGGCTCAAGACAAAATCAATATAGAGAAAGAATATTCAAAGATTAAGGCGGAAACAAATGTTTTGAGGAAGCATTTTAAAGATTTTCGCCGAAGAGAAAGTACTCTAATAAGAGAACTTAAAGACAGCAAGGAAAATATTAGCGTATTAACCAATCAGATGATTCGAATTACCAACCTTCAAGGGATTTCTAATGATGAGAGGAATAATCTTTTTCAGATGCTTAAAGATGTAATTCAGGAAAAAGAGCAATTGGAGAGAAAGTTAACTGGGACAATTAATTATGGTCTCGATAAAATCGGTTTAGAAAAAAGTATTTCTAATTTGGAAAAGCAATTTGATCATAAGTTAGAAATAAAGAAATTCAAAGACTCTAAAAAACCAAATTAGCCCTGCCATACTTAGCTTTTTCCTCGAATTTTTGTTAATATTTCAATTATAATAAAACATGAGGTTTATATATGTATTGTGAGAAATGTGGTTGGGAAATAGACGATGATTTAGTCAAATGTCCCGAGTGCGGTAATATTCGGGAAGAATATAAGGCCTGGCCGTTATTTATCGGTATATTTATAGTTATAATATTAGCTGGGTTTACCTGGTATTATGTTAATCGATTGATGCCATATCTGGCACCTGGAGCAGCGGTAATAATTGCGGTTATTGGCTCTTTTTTTGTAGTAATTTTGTCACTAAGAAGGAAATAAAGGAAATAATAGGTTAAGCTCAGGGTAATCTATTTTTACCTAAGGGAAATAAATCTGTTTTGGCAGGTGAATGGTTTTAAAAATTGACATTAACTGTCTTTCCGTGTTAATATTTTTCCCTGTTTGAGCTAAGGAGATTATATGCTTTATGCGGTAATAAAAAGCGGTGGAAAACAATATAGAGTAGAAAAAGATGACCAGATTACTATTGAAAAAATAGCCGGAAAAACAGGCAAAAAGGTCAAAATAAATAATGTCATCCTGTTAAATAATAATGGAAAAATAATTATTGAACCTGATAAGCTGAAGAAGGCTAGGGTCGAAGCAAGCATTATGGACTTGGTAAAAGATGATAAGGTTATAGTCTTCAAGCATAAACCGAGAAAAAACTATCAAAGAAAAAGAGGCCACCGCCAACAGCATACTTTATTGAAGATTGAGGAGATCATACTAGAAAAGAAGAAGCTGCTAGATGAAGAAGTCAAAAAGGAAAAAACAAAGATAAAAACTAAGAAAAAACCGGCTGCCAAGAGAATAAAAGCCAAGAAGCCAACAAAATCAAAAGAAGAAGTTAAGAAAAAGAGAATAGAAAAGAAAAAGGAGACAGTTAAAAAAGCGACCAAGGATGAAGAAAAGAAATCTGCTGTAAGCAGTGTCACCAAAAAGAAAAAACCGGCAGCTGAAAAGCAGAAGAGTAAAGAAGAAACAGTGAAAAAAAAGACTGTCAAGAAAAAAGCAGAAGACAAAAAGAAATCCATGAAAGCTGAATCAAAAGAGAAGAAGGATACTAAGAAAAAAGAAGCAAAGAAAAAAGAGTCTTCTAAAAAGAAGAAATAGTAACATAAAGGAGGGAATAGTATGGCTCATAAAAAAGGAATGGGCAGCACCCGGAATGGCCGGGACAGTAAATCTAAACGGCTTGGCATAAAGAGCCATGATGGACAGTTAGTCAAGGCAGGAACAATTATATTAAGGCAGAGAGGCACGAAATATAAACCAGGTTTCAATGTAGGGCTGGGAAGGGATTTTACCCTTTTTGCTAAAGCTAAAGGCCAGGTCCAAATCGTTTCAAAAGGTAAAAATAGAGGTATCGTTCATATTATTCCTGATGGCCAGGTATCCACAGCCAGCTAAAAGTTTATATAAATAAGACCGATAGGTAATACTTATCTTTTTCAACTTCCACATCACTTGTTAGCAAGTACTATTTTTAATTTATCTTTTAAATGCTGTGCTAATATATTATATATTTATTTAAATGGAAAAAAGCTATGCCTAAATTTATTGACCGAGCCAAAATCTATCTTAAAGCCGGTGATGGTGGAAATGGTTGTGTAAGTTTCCATCGGGAGAAATACAAACCCAAAGGCGGGCCTGACGGAGGTGACGGCGGCCAAGGCGGAGATATCATCTTTAAAGTTGATGATAGATTAAACACATTGCTGGATTTTACCTACCACCGACAATTTAGGGCTGATAAAGGTGGAAATGGCAGGGGTAACAATCAGCACGGCAAGGATGGTGATAATCTTGTGCTAAATATTCCTCCCGGTACTTTAATCAAAGATGTCAATGGGAAATTAATAAGCGATATGGTTGTAAAAGGTCAATCAATTGTTATTGTTCGAGGTGGCGCAGGCGGAAGGGGCAATGCGCGCTTTGTTTCGCCTACCAGAAAAGCGCCGCGGTTTGCCGAAAAAGGTGAAAAAGGAGAGGAATTAGAGATACTGCTAGAATTAAAACTAATCGCTGATGTCGGCTTGATCGGATATCCAAATGTTGGTAAATCTACTCTAATTAGCAAAATTTCCGCGGCTAAACCGAAAATAGCAGCTTATCCTTTTACAACATTGGTTCCAAACCTGGGAGTGGTTAAGGGAGAGGATGATTATATTTTTACAGTTGCGGATATTCCGGGTTTAATAGAAGGGGCTCATAATGGTGTAGGGCTTGGAGACGATTTTCTCAGGCATATAGAAAGGACAGTTTTATTAGTTCATATACTAGATATCTCTGGTTCCGAGGGGAGAGATCCCTTAGTTGATTTTGAAGATATCCAAAAGGAACTCTCTTCTTACCATCCTGAACTTTCCAATCTTCCCATGTTAGTCGCCGGAAATAAAGTTGATATCATAGATAAAGACAGAGAGATTCTGGAGAAGGCAGAAGACTTTTTTCTAAAAAGAGAATTGCCCTTTTATGTCATTTCGGCAGCTACGGGTGAGGGAATCAGAGAACTTAAGCTTGCAATTCAGGGGAAGCTGATTAAAATCAAATCAAGGTTAAAAGAAGAAATTGAGGAGGAAGAAATAGAGGAATTTGCTTATGTAAAACCTGAAGAGATTGAAATTATCGTAAAAAAAGTCAGTTCAGGGCGATTTGAAGTCAAAAACCGAAATCTTGAAAGAGTCGTCTTGATGGCTGATCTGGAAAATGAGGAAGCCATTGAATATCTGCAAAAACAATTCCAAAAAATGGGAGTTGAAGAAAAACTTTCTAAGGCCGGGGCAAAAGAGGGAGATACTATAGAGATTGCCGGGCAATATTTTGACTTCCTTCCATCTCAACCTTAGAATTTATTCAGATGAAAAAAATGAGCCGAGCCAAAGAGCTTAAAGATATAAGAAAGATAGTTGTAAAAATAGGCACAAGTGTCATTACGACTGACAGTGGCCGTCTTGACCAGAATCGTTTGAAATCAATTGTCGAGCAAGTGGCCTGGCTGGTAAAAAAAGGATATAAGTGCTTATTGGTTACTTCTGGAGCTATTGCCGCCGGAGTTGAATCCTTGAATCTTGAAAAAAGGCCTAAAACGATTCCAGCTTTGCAAGCATCGGCTGCTGTAGGACAGGGCCTGCTGGTCAATAACTACGCCCAACTCTTCCTGCCCCATGGAATTATGGTCGGGCAAGTCTTGTTGACCCAGCATGACACAACTCATCGACACCAATATGTTAATGCTCGAAATACCCTGGCTAAACTTTTAGATTATGGAGCGGTACCGATAATAAACGAAAATGATTCAACCGCTGTTGATGAAATAAAGTTCGGTGATAATGATACTCTGGCAGCCTTAGTTGCCGGCCTTATCCAAGCTGATTTGCTTATCCTTTGCACAGATACAGATGGCCTTTTTACCTGCGATCCCAAAAAAGATAAAGAAGCCTGTCTTCTGTCCAGGGTTGATGAGATAGATGAAGAAACTGAAAAGCTGGCTAGCGGGGCAGGTACTCATTTTGGTTCAGGAGGTATGGTTACTAAATTAAATGCGGCTAAAATTGTTACTATGGGCGGTACAGGAATGGTAATAGTCAATGGCCAAAAAGATGGAATCATTAAAAAAGTAATCAAGGGCGAAGAAGTGGGGACATATTTTCCACCAAAAAAAGATACCATAAGCGGTAAAAAATTATGGATAGCTTTTGGAAGGATTAGCCAGGGCCGGGTCATAGTCGATGATGGAGCTAAAAGAGCCTTAATCTCTCAGGGCAAAAGCCTTTTGCCGGCAGGGGTTATTTCCTGCCAGGGGAATTTCAGTGTGGGTGATGCTGTTGATATTTCTGACGGAGAAGGGAAAATTTTTGCCAAAGGCTTAACCAATTATAGCTTTAAAGAGCTTAAAAAAATTAAAGGCTTAAAGACAGATAAGTTAAAGCAGATTTTAGAAGGAGAAGTTAGTCAGGAAGTTATCCATCGTGATTGTCTGGTGGTTTTAAAATAGGAGGATTTTTATATGGTTGACGTTACTGAATTAGGGAAAAGGGGAAAAGAAGCAGCTAAAGATCTCGCCAGAGCTTCGACAGCTTTAAAGAACAACGCTCTGGAGAAGATATCTCAAGCTTTAAAGAGTAGAGTCGATGAGATCCTGGAAGCTAATGAGAGTGATATGCAGTCGGGAAGGGATAATAAAATCTCAACCGCTCTTCTGGACAGGCTTTATTTGAATGAAGATAGAATAATTGATATTGCCGATGCCCTTGTTGACATTACCAAACTGAAAGACCCAATTGGACAAGTTGTAGAAGGTTGGCGGTTGCCAAACGGTTTGCAGATTAATAAGGTAAGAGTTCCTTTAGGATTAATTGGCATGATTTATGAAGCTCGTCCGAATGTTACTGTAGATGCTGCCGGGCTCTGTTTAAAGACCGGGAATGCTGTTATTCTAAGGGGAGGTTCTTTGGCCTATAATTCAAACTTGATTCTGACACAAATCATAGATGAAGCAGCGGCTAAAGCCGGTTTGCCAAGAGATTCTGTTCAGATGGTTACCTCAACTGACCGAAAAGAAGCGGGAAAGATCATGAAGCTTAACCAGTATATAGATGTATTAATTCCCAGGGGCAGTGAGTCACTTATCAACCGGGTCATTGATGAAGCCACAGTCCCGGTCATAGAGACCGGAATTGGGAATTGCCATGTATATGTTGACCAAGAGGCTAATCTTAAATCAGCAAAGGACATAATAATAAATGCCAAATGCCAGAGGCCCGGAGTCTGCAATGCGGCTGAAACTCTTTTGATCCATGAATCCGTTGCTGAAAAATTTATACCCGGAGTGATAGCCGCCCTTCAGGAAAACAAAGTTGAGATATTTGGAGATAAAAAAGTACAGGAGCTTGCTTCGGATGTAAAACCAGCTTCGGAAGAAGACTGGAAAACCGAATATCTTGATTTAAAATTAGCGGTTAAAGTAGTTGATTCCCTGGATGAAGCTATTAAGCATATTAATAAATACGGATCTAAACATTCAGAAGCTATTATTACTGAAGATTATTCAAATGCCTTCCGGTTTACTGACGAAGTCGATGCAGCTGCAGTCTATGTTAATGCTTCGACCAGGTTTACTGATGGTGGGGAATTCGGATTAGGCGCTGAGATTGGTATCAGTACTCAAAAGCTACATGCCCGTGGGCCAATGGGCCTGGAAGCGCTTACTTCGACAAAATATGTTATATATGGAAAAGGGCAGATACGGCAATAATGATCCTGAAATAATTGTTGAGCCCGGCCAAAGATTCTAGATATTTGTCTCACTGAGAAAAGGCATCACCTTGAGGACTTCAGCTTTTAATTCAACCTCTTTTTTAATTGATTTGTTCTGCTCTTTTTTAAGTTTATCTTTTTCGGCAGGGTCCTTAACCTCGTAGAATAATTTTCTGCCAATCTCAACGTTTTTTTCAACTACCTTCATCAGTTCAATGACATTTTCTTGGCCTTCTTTATATTTAACCGGAGGGTTTAACCTATTTATCCTGGTAATTCCTTCATCTATTACTTTTTTCAGATTTTCATAATCTTTTTCCTGCCGGTCTATCTTAACTGCCATATCGGAAATATAATTAAAAGCAATTTCGACTATACTTATTATATTCTCTTGATATGTATTGTCTGTCATGGGCAAAAGAGGTGTTTTTCCATCCTGGAGAAGCCAAATACCGCCAACCTTGTTGAGAAAAAATACTTCGTTTACCTTTCCTTTTTCTGTGATTAGCTCAGCCTCTACTGTAGCTCCGATCTCATCATAGCTTTCGCTCTTGATTGTAAAAGATTTGAACTCGGTCTTGTTTATTATCTCTTTCAGGTAATCTTGCTGGCTCTTTGCATTAGGACCTAAGCGGTTACGGCATTCATCGGTGACCTGGCTTAAGGCCTTTGATATATCTTTGTCCTTAACGGCATTGTGATATTTGGTGACAGTCTGGGTTGGGCTTCCCCCCAAAATGAATGATAAGGAGCCGTTATAATATAGATAGGTTAAGCCGGCTAATAGAATAATTAGAAATAATATAAAAAAAATAGACTTGATTCTCTTATTTTTTTGCGTCTGCCGGTTAATCTCTTCTGTAATTTTAATTCACCTGTGTAATTATTGTATCAAGTTATTTTATCAGCAAGAATCTTTTTTTACCAGAAGAATATTAATAACAAATGAGAAGCCAGCATAATTTTTGCCGATTAAGCAGATAAATTCAAAAATGAAAAAATATTTGAGGGTTAAAAGGCTTACACCATAGCTTAATTAATAATGGTTTCAGAAAATGATGCCAAAAATGGGCTATGCTATAATACCCGTAAACAACGCAAAGAGCTATTTAGGAGATAGTTTGAATAAGAAGCTTTTGACCATTGGATTAATGGGCGGAACATTCAATCCTATCCACTATGGCCATCTTGTCACTGCAGAAGAAGCAAGATTCAAGTTCGGTTTAGATAGAGTCATATTCATTCCATCTGGCCATCCACCCCATAAAGACGACCAGGAAATACTCGATGCGGAGACAAGATTTCTTATGTCTGTTATTGCTACAGCTTCTAATCCTCGTTTTGAGGTCTCAAGAATTGAGATTGACCGGGCAGGCCCTTCCTACGCAATTGACACTGTGGCTGAAATAAAATCTATATTTGGCGTTGGCTGCAAGATATTTTTTATCACCGGAGCCGATGCTATATATGAGATCTTAACCTGGAAAGATACAGATAAGCTTGTCCAGATGTGCTCTTTTATTGCGGCAACTCGCCCAGGTTATTGCCTGAAAAGATTTAAAAAAGAGGAGATTATCAAGATTAAGCCAAAGCCTGATATCCATTTTCTGGAAGTACCGGCTCTGGCTATCTCTTCTACTGATATCAGGGAGAGAGTCCGCCGCGGTGAACCTATTAATTATTTAGTACCTGAGGGTGTTGAAAGTTATATAGAAAAGAATGGGTACTATAAATCCGGGTAAATATTTGGAGATAAAGAGAGAGCCGCTGTTAATAAAACTTGAAAAAGGATTAAAGCCTAAAGATTTTGCTCACAGTTTAAGAACAGCTAAAATTGCAAACGATATTGCCGGCCTGCATAAAATTAATTCAGATAAAGCCTATATAGCCGGTTTATTGCATGATTGCGGTAAGATATTCAGCTGTCAGGCCATGGTAGCTAAAGCCGAGGAACTAGGCTTGGAAATTGATTCAGTTGACCGTCAATACCCTTACCTGCTTCATGCTAGAATAGGCGCAATAGTAGCCAAGCGGGACTTTTTAATTGATGATGAAGAGATTATCAAAGCTATTGAAAGGCATACTCTGGGCTGGCTGGAAATGTCAGACCTTGATAAGCTGATATATCTGGTTGATATGATAGAGCCGGCNNGGGAGTGGATGAGTTGCGCCGTTTAGTCCATGAAAATCTTGACCTTGCATTTAAAAGAGGTTATAAATATTCTTTATCGTATATAATCCAGAGAGGAAAACTGTTTCACCCGTTAACCATTGAGGTCTGGAACAAACTTATTGTCAGGGATGGAAAAGATGAAGGCTGGTTATAGGACCAGAAAAAGACAAGAAAAAAGAAAGAAAAAAATAAAGAAGACGCAACTGTATACAATTGTTGCCGTCATTTTAGCCTTGGCAGTCATCGTATCTATATTAAAAGGATATCATCGATATTTAATTCCTTCTTCTTTCAAAGAAAAGAAAAAAGCAACCAAAGAAAAACTTCCTCCAGCTAAAGCAACTTTTCTTATGGTCGGCGTCAAAGAAGAGACCAAAGGGGAAAAAGCTGATTCTCT
>JABAOC010011932.1_pt3 | contig 12309 bp, 17 predicted proteins | sample 7062161 | NCBI WGS metagenome assembly JABAOC01 (sample SAMN14538625, study PRJNA623070) | marine sediment metagenome | biome: marine biome [ENVO:00000428]; feature: marine pelagic biome [ENVO:01000023]; material: deep marine sediment [ENVO:00002113] | place: India: Gulf of Khambhat ... | reverse complement strand
CCTCTTTAGCCCCTTCTAAAGGGGGTAAACACTCTTTCTCTAGTTTTTTTACAGGTTTTATGGGTTCTTCAGGAGCGAGTTCTGCCCAAAGGGTCTCCTGTTGCTCTTTAGACATGGCATTAACTTTCTGAACTTGGAGCTTGATGCGTTCAAGTATGGTTTTAACGTCTGTTCTCCACTCTGGCTGTTCAGCCATGATATGCTTCATGACGGCGCCGACATCGGCCCGGCCCTTGTGCTTCAAGGCATTAGCAAGGGTCACTTTCTTGATAATCAGATCGTAATCAGACATCATCATTAAAGTGGTCTGCCTTCATATGTATAAGTTTGGTTGCTCCCAAGCAGGGCTAGTCTAAAAAATAAGATGTTTTTAGTAAATTAGATGTTACAAATTGACTCTATCGGTTCCAAACAGGGATTCCTGGTTCTATAGCCTTAAAATTTCATAAGACCATAAATCGAAAATCCCTTAAGACGAGTGGAAAAATTCGTCAAGGGTAGTCTCTCGAAGATTTTGTTTCTTCGGTTGTCTATTGGACATAAGCGCATGATGTTTTGCAATCATGAGGATTGCACAAATTTTGTCGGATTTACAACTCCCCCGTTCTATATACGTCTGGTTTTCGAAGTCATAAAATAATATTCCCTTTTGTCTGGGGCAACAACAGATTTCCATCTCTTCCCCGTGGATTTTCTTTGCTGATTCAAGCCTAGAAGCAATTAATTCTGACCAGCTAACCACAATAAGCCCTCTTTAAATAATGTCGCCTTTTTAATATATATCTATAGTTTCCCTTTATAAATATATAATGTGCATCCAGTATCATAAAATAGCTGAAATTAAAGATTTATTGATTAAGCACAATACCTGTATATTTGAGCGTATTGTACTTGTAAAACTTAATGGAGCTATTGTTATTCGATCCTACTCAATGGTTATTGCTTTGAAATACGCGTATCATTTATCCTCTCCCCTCATGTTATTCCATGACCAAATTAATAGTTCCTTAAGGGAAGTGATGGTTGGAATATTCCCTAACTCCTGAAATTCTTGCTCGGAAAAGAGTCCAACTTTCCCTATGAAAGCCACATTATTATGTTGTGCTCGTTCTGCATCCTTCAAGGAATCTCCAACGTAAACAAGATCGGAATATGTTAAACTAAATTTTTTAACAATATAATCAAAATGATCTTTCCCCTTTTCAAAACCAGGTCGGTAGCCCAAGATGCAGTCAACGATGAGTTTATTCTCGCGGCAGTACTGTTCAACTAAGGGTTGAAGGGTACTACTCGAAACACACACAAAGAAATTTTGCCGTAGCTGCTTAATGGTTTCTACAGCATCATCAAAAAGGGACTGATCAAAAAATCGGTTTTTTTTCTCTTCCTCAAATTTAGCGGCGATTTCATTGTTTAACGGATTGTTTGGGAACAATAACTCTAATTGCTGCCAAAAAGGTAACCCAGTAGTCCAAATATACCCTTTTCGAGCAGTCTCACGATCCTTACCGTAGTTTTTTGTAATTAATTTTATAGCAATTTCCTCTAGAACGGGCATCGTATCAGCGACCGTGCCATCAAAATCGAGGATGACTACTTTGTAGGTCGTCTTACCATGTGTACTCGTCTCCATCCCCTCCTAACGGTCGGCATTCTGATATGTATAACGTAATCTCATTAAAACCGAAAGTTGGGAAAGAATTGTGATTATTAAAACCGCGATAGTTAAGGCATAATTGTACCAATAGGTCAATATGGCACCTAGTGCTAATAGAATGAGTTTTTCCTTTCGTTCAATGCCTATTCCTGCACAAGATTCGAGACCACCAATACTTTCAGCTTTAGCTCTCACAAAGCTTGCCATAATCATACTGAAAAAAGCAATATAGATCAGAGGAAAAGGCACATAGCCACCAAGACCGAATCCTAATAAGATTAGGAACTCGACATAACGATCAAGGGTGTGATCCAGTACTGCCCCAAAACGAGTTAGTTGACCAGTCGCACGTGCTACACTTCCATCCAACATGTCTATGATACTTGCCAATATAAGAAAGATGATTCCATAGATGAGTTGGCGGATCCAAAAGAAATAGGTACAAACTCCTGCGGCTACAAGGCTGAGGACAGAGAGCGCATTGGCTGTTACCCCCGTCTTGGCTAGCAGCCGACCAACAGGTAGTAATACCTGCTCATATTTTTCTCGAACACGTGAGCTGCGGTTCTCGTCCATGATTCCACCTGCATCACGATCAAGATCTTGGTACCCCTTAAAACATTTTCTGCAATGAAAGAGAAAAAAGGGTTTTCTTGTGAATTTCAGGTCGCCTAATTACTTTATTTCTTCCATTAACGTTTCTTTCAATGTCTCAAGGACATTAACTGTTGTTTTAATTTCTTTAGTAGGTTTTGATAGGTTTAAAAACTCCAAAACCTTTTTAATAGCGTCCTTTAGTTCCATGATCTCCAATTGGGTTGGAACACGTTTTTGGAAGGACTTATTCGGCTTCTTTTGTTCCTCGATACCGGGTATCATTTTTAGAGAAAAAATATGGGGTCCAATGATGACATTGGCTCGCATTACATTCTTGATGGCATAATATTTTCGGGGAGGGCCTCCTAGGCTCGCTTGTTCATAGCTATGTACGAATCATGCTGTTCAAGTTTTTTAAGATGCCGTATAATCGCTTGAGCCTGAATATTTAGCATATCAATCATTTGAGTGATGTATAATGGTTCTTTAGATAAGGATTCCAGAATTCTACGACGCGTTTTATTCCCTAGTAAATCCATTAATTCTTCAATCATATACTCTGAATCAGACATCATTCTTTCCTTCTAACAAAATAGTTTAGATCTAAGCTAGGCATATCTTGAACTAATGGGCCTGGCAGCTGGCGCTTGTCGGGCGAATTCCTCTGCAATTTGTGTAAACATAGACAGGTCTCGTTCACTCATCGGGCGGATCTTTTTCATTGCTTCGTCAAAGTGTTCATGCATGATTAATGACTTGCCTTCTTCCATTTCTTTTTTCGCCTCTTCTCGGGTCACTCCCTGAAGCAACAAGCTACGAATCGCTAACATACTTGCTTCTCTGACAATCCCCGCAATATCGGCCCCCGTATACCCTTTTGTGGTTTCTGCTAGTTTCTCAATATCCACATCCACCGCCAAACGCTTCCCTTTGAGATGTATCTTCAAGATCTCTAACCGTGTCTCTTTATCAGGCGGGGGGATAAAGATTAGTCGATCAAACCTACCGGGTCTTAAAAGAGCTGGGTCAACTATATCTGGGCGGTTAGTTGCGGCAATCAGCACGACATCCTTCAATTCTTCAATCCCATCGAGTTCCGTGAGCAGCTGGCTGATCACTCGCTCCGTAACATGTGAATCTCCAAAACTCCTGCCGCGTAATGGAGTAATTGCATCAATCTCGTCAAGAAATATAATCGTCGGCGCTGATAACTTGGCCTTTCGGAACAATTCACGAATAGCGCGTTCAGACTCACCTACCCACTTCGAGAGGACTTCGGGGCCTTTAATGGAAATGAAGTTCGCTTCACTTTCAGTGGCTACAGCCTTGGCTAACAACGTTTTGCCGGTTCCTGGTGGTCCAAAGAGCAAAATTCCGTGAGGAGGGGTCGTGTGGGATAGTGCGAATACTTCTGGAAATTTTAGTGGCCATTCAATACTCTCCAATAATTCTTGTTTTGGTTCTTCAAGTCCTCCAATTTCGTCCCATGTGACATTAGGAATCTCTACGAACACTTCCCTTAAAGCAGAAGGCTCAATCTCTTTCTGCGCATCCTCAAAATCCTTCATTGTCACAACAAGTTTTTCTAAAACCTCTGGTTTAATGATCTCCTCCTCTAGATCAATTTCCGGTAAGATCTTCCGTAACGCCCTCATGGCGGCTTCTTTAGCGAGAAGCGCAATATCCGACCCGACATACCCATGCGTGGTCTCGGCTAAACGTTGGAGGTCTACATCCTCTGCAAGCGGCATCCCCCGGGTGTGGATCTGGATAATTGCGTTTCGGCTATTCATATCCGGAATCCCGATTTCAATCTCTCGATCGAATCGTCCGCCCCGCCGCAACGCGGGATCCACAGCATTCGGCCTGTTAGTCGCTGCAATCACAATGACCGCACCTCTTGCCTCAAGCCCATCCATAAGGGATAGTAGTTGGGCAACTACACGCCGTTCGACTTCGCCTGTGACTTCTTCACGTTTTGGCGCTATAGAATCGAGTTCGTCAATGAAAATAATCGAGGGCGCGTTCTCTTCAGCCTCTTTGAAGATCTCACGCAATCGCTTCTCTGATTCACCATAATACTTAGACATGATTTCAGGCCCAGAAATGTTATAAAATTGGGCAGCCGACTCATTGGCTACTGCTTTGGCTAATAACGTCTTTCCAGTTCCTGGGGGGCCATGTAAAAGGACTCCTTTGGGGGGTTCAATACCAAGCCGCTCGAACAATTCAGGATGACGTAAGGGCAACTCTACCATTTCTCGTAATTTGCGAATAGCTTCATCTAAGCCGCCGATATCTTCCCAGGTCACTCCGGTTGCAGCTTCAGTAACCCTCACAGGTTCTGTTCTTAAGTCAACTTGCGTACTTAGGTCGATAAGCACTGCATCTCCTACGGGTTGGTAGTTTACCACTTGATATTCAATAACCCGGCCCATAATCTGTATCCGGACGTGATCACTGCGCGTTACTGGACGTCCCTCCAGTGATCTTTTTACGTACTCGCCCCCATTTCTTAGCGCTAGATTCCCTGTTGGAGCCAAGGTGAGCTTCTGCGCCGATTTGGCAGTAATTTTTCGTATGGTGACCCGGTCATCAATGCCTATCCCTGCATTTGCTCTTGATATGCCATCCATTCGGATAATCTCTTGACCTGCGTCCTCAGGGTAGGAAGGCCACACAAGCGCTACAGTTTTCTTTTTCCCCATAACTTCGATAATATCACCTGGAGAGAACCCTAATGCTGTATCTACTCTAGCGATCCCTCGCCCCACATCTCGCTGCTTTGCTTCTCTCACTCTTACAGTAAATGATTCACTCTTCGACATTTAATTTTTCTCCTCCTCTATATAGAAAAATTAATCATAATTATTTTATTGAGACGTTCACGCCACTACCTTTGTCTTCTGGCGATTTTGCTTTCTTTAATGTGACTTCAAGGACTCCAAAGTTGTATTTCGCTTGCACACTATCAGGAATGATCTCTGCAGGGAGATCAATCACCTTTGAATATCTTCTTTCACCCTGCGAAGCACTGATACGCAGTCGCTTCGCTTCTGTTCGGACTTGGATGTTTTCTTTCGAAACTCCAGGAACCTCAACAATCACTCTTAGCGTGTCTTCTAGATCATACACGTCAATAAGTGGGTCTCTCTNNCTAATTCAGGAGATTTTGATCCAAACCGTTGAATTCTTGGTATACCATCGGGTCCTATTGATACACTCCATCCCATTACAAAAGGACTTGTAAGAAATTTTTTAAATGCCTCATCAATTCGTTCCGCATCCGATCCGCTGAAACCCTCAAACCAACGATTCAAACTCTCGTTGATCACTTTCCATAGATCCCCAAACAGGAAATCCTCCGGCCATGGTTTCTTTTTCTTATCTTTGTCATAAGACTTATCATTATCAGTCATTTCTTGTTCACCTAGATTTTGAACGTGACTTAGTCCTTCCCTAGATAATTTTTTTAGTGAAAAACTGTCTAATAAATATGTCGATGCGTGAAGGGTTGCTACCTCTCCTCATATTTCATAAGGCAATCGAATTTTCCCCTCAGCAATACAATATTTGATAAAAAAGAATCAAGAGTATGATTCAAGGAGAAACAAGTCTTATGGCGTTGAACAAACTATAAGATGAATATCCAACATTATCAAAAGGAAATCAAACTGCCAGCTAAAATTATCATTGCGCGCACACCTTTCCACGCTATCAAATTATCTTTATGCGTCAATTTCACCCGTGTGGAACTCATTCGCTTTGCAGTGGGCAGGAAGCTTGCTATTTCAGCCATGCCGGTATGGATGAGTTCGAGTTCATATGTAACCGGAATATCTGGTTTATAGGGCTCGAACTGGTGCGTATTTTCGGTTACCAATTTCATTTTCTTTTTAATAAGTTGTTGAGCCTTTTTCGGATGTAAGCACTTTGCAGAGGTTCTTGTTTGAGCTATTTTTACTTCAATCGTCTCTATATTTGGAATGAGGTCTCGAGCTTCTTGTACCACAACATTGTCACCACTTAAAAATCCTACAGGAACTCCAAAATAACCTGCAATACCTGCATTGATGGCTGTTTCTCCAACAGGTTTGCCATTAATAGTAATCCCCCGTACTACCGCCCCGCTGATCGTATGCTCAAGAATTGCGGTCATGGAATCCCGTCGGGCATGGTAACCTACAAAGGCGGCAAGATCAAAAGACGAATCAATCCCCTGCATCATCGTCAAGGGTTTTGGGGAGCCTGTGACCAAAATCGCGTCTGGATGTAGATCTTCGATTAACAGGTTCCTCATTGTACCATGGGCATCGTTTACACATACCTCCGTTGCACCCCCAGCAAAAGCCCCCTCGATTGCCGCATTTGTCTCACCTACCATTAATTGCCGCGCTTGTTCGTATACCCACTTCCTTCTACACGCGTTTGTTCACGGGAAACCACTCCACTTATTCCTTCTAAATCTACAGAAATGAAGATTTTCATTGGTTTCGTTCCTCCTAGTTGCATCTTCAGAAATAAAGTTTAACCAGCCACTGAAAAGTGATGTCATAAGTACTGTAGAAGAACTTTATCTTGTACTCTATCTGTATCAGTAGAATACGCCTAGAAAATTTCATCCAGGGTATTGTTTTTTCTAATTCCTGTATGTAAATTCCAATGAATACTTTTTTTTGATTCTAAAGAGCTTAACTACTTAAAGTAGCGCCAATATAACTTTGGAATATTCTGATGGGCTTTTAAACTGCACAACAAAGGATATCGAAGGGTTCATTATTGTAATAAGTAGTGATTCTATACCCGCCCGATAAATCGGAATATTTCATGCTTAGGAAAGGAATTTTTCTAATGATATTAGTATATACAGTAATAATTGTATTAATCTAAAATCATTTTAAAATATTTATTGAATATTTGAAAAATTTATAACATTTTAATAAAATAATCTAATCACTTAATGATTAAAATAGAGCGAAAAGGACGAAAAAAAGTTTTGAGAACCTTTTTAAATTAGTTACGGAATTAAAATAATATCATTTTATTATATAAGCCCATTATAATAATGTATACCAGATTGGGGGTAAATTATGCCGTGACAGCCATAAAGGGCGGAGTAAAGATATGAATCCAGTATATCAACCATCTAAAGCATTTATTTCTATTAGCTTTGAAGAGGAATTTTGTCCAGAATGTGGGGAAACTCGCCTAATTCACGAGTGGACGCGGGGTGAGATCGTTTGCACCAAGTGTGGACTTGTTGTCGCAACAACTTTAGACACTAATCCTGAATGGAACGCATTTTCAGGAGGGGAAGTAGAACAAACTTGCCGTGTCGGAGCCCCACTTTCAGCTCTAAGACCAGATTATGGATTTCAGACGCAAATAGGAGGGATAAACCGAGACTCACGTGGATCGCCCCTTGCTGCGACCAAACGAATGGAAATGAACCGATTAAGGCAAATAGATAGGAGAACAAAGCGATCTGAGGTGAGAAACCTTCGGATCGCACTTCGTGAACTTAAACGCCTTTGCAGTCAGTTAGGGATTTCTAGAAAGGTAGCGGAGAGCGCCGCGATATATTATCGGAAAGCCCTCAAAAAAGGCTTGGTTCGAGGGCGATCAATTGATGGAATAACTGCCGCGGCAGTGTATTTGGCTGCGCGAAATCAAGGAACAACCGTAACCATCCGCGATATTGTTCAGATGACCCGAGTCACTCCGAAAGAGCTTGGACGTTGCGTTCGAGTGATTATTGGGGAATTGGGTTTAAAAACGAGTCCTACTGATCCAAGAGTCTTAGTCCAGCGACTTGGAAATGATCTAAAGCTGACAATGGATACACAAAAAAAAGCTATAGAACTCATTGAACAAGCAATAGAGAATAACATAACCATTGGCAAGAATCCCATAAGTATCGCAGCCGCCACCCTTTATATTGCCTGTGTGAAGACCGGAGAGCGACGCACACAACGTCAAATAGCTAAAGCTGCGAATACAACCCCAGTAACCATCAGGAATCGGTTCAAAGAGCTTGAAAAGAAATTAAAAATTAAAAATTTGCTAGTGAAACGAGGGGCAGCCGCTATTCCAGTCTATAAGCCTTCGAGTTGGCCGAATGGCGATTAAATAAAAGCTTTTGTTTATCGCATCGATTTAGCTGGGAGCCTCCATCATCATATAGACGAGAGTCGAAAACATCTCGTTGACCCTCGCTTCCATCTTGGCCGAGACCTCGATATAGGGTAGGCCCTTTTTCTGCGCATAGGCTTCCGCTTGTTCTCGAGGCACTACACGTTGGTAAACATCATCAGGGATTATTCCGATGAGAATGATTGGAATTACATCAACATGGCGGTAGATCTCGTTAACCCAGCCATCTAGCGCCTCGAAGCTTGCCTTCGAGGTAATATTGTAGCAAACAATTGCTCCATTTGCCCCCCGATAATAGTAGGGACGCAGGCTGTTAAGGAGTTCTTGTTCTGCTGTATCCCAGATATGTAGTTTGACTCGGTGTTTCACTCCTTGATCCTCAACCTCTATAACCTAAACAAAGAAATCAGCGCCGATATTATAGGTTGGCCGAATGGTGCCCTCTGCATAGCGTTTGATTAAGGCCGTTTTGTTTGCTGTTTCAGAGCCGACTAATATAATTTTGAACAGATATTCAATTTTGATGATTACATCCCTCTTCTTATTATTGTGAACCGTCTGGTTTAATAATAATATTATCATTCCATCTATTCGAACGCATCCCCCTTCTGAGAAAATTTCATTCTACTACTTGTCCAACTGTCTATACTTCATCTCCTTTAACAAAGGAATCTCTTCGAGTTTTTCTTGTGATAGATGGTCCCACAAAATCTTAGGTCGTATTTTCTGTTTTGGAATCCGCAGGATTTGTGTCGGTGTTATAATCAAATCAACAACAAGATCCCATGGTTCGATATCTGCGATCTGCTGATCTATCAGTTGTACATCATGGCATGTTGTGACATAAGGGGTTTCTTGAGTTAGTTTTCCGAATTCGAGGAGAATTGCGCTTTCAAGTTCGGAGTATCCTTCTCCTTTGCCAATGCGTTGTCCCCCTCGTAACACGGCTACACAGCCCATGACCTTCAAATCAATAACTGGTAGTTCGGAAGGAGGGGTTTTTCGACCGAATTTAAACGCCCCACGGATTGTTGAAGCGCTCGAGAACCTTTGTNNAATCCGGAGCGTATACGTGGGGTTGGCATGACTACGGTTTTTCTATCTTGTAGAGCTGCAAAACGGACAGGACGTTGGGGGGAATCCGGATTCACAAAGATTATTTGGGCTTGGTTATATTCTGAGGTCGTTCTGAGGCGTTGAGCTGCCTTGGCCGCCCCAAAAAAATTAGGAATCCGCCCTTGGACAGGGAATGGAAAGCGTGCAAGTTTTTGCTCTTCAAGATGACGCCAGATCTGTTCTCGAATTTCTTCTTTTGTGAGTTCCATTTGGACTTCTCTCAGGAGTGGTCTTTTTATTTAGTTCATTTAGTTTTCAGAATCCCTTAAAGAATAGGGATTTTCGTTTAGTTGCATAATTTATGTTTCGTATGTCTTCCTTCGAGTGGTTTGCTTAAATATTCAATGTTGAGCAATTATTCTTGATGGGATGAATATGAAAAATCGATTAGAAGCTTTCCGACAGTATCGGGCAAAAATGAATGAGCAGATCATGGCAGAGGGCAATCGCCTTACTAAACGCTTGTTTAATCTGGACACGCGCGTCTATGAAGAAGGCACTTTATCAGTCAAAACGAAGGAGATGTTAGGATTAGTGGCATCCACCGTCTTACGTTGTGATGACTGTATTGCTTATCATGTGGCACGGTGTGTTGAGTTGGGGGTTTCCGATGCAGAGTTTTATGAGCTTTTCAACATCACACTTGTTGTGGGAGGTTCAATAGTGATCCCCCATTTTCGGCGTGCGATTGAATTCCTAGAGGAATGCCGACGTTCAAAACCACCGTTGCTTTAAAGGGCTTAAATGTTCTGTATAAACAAACAGAATCGCCTTTAAGGATGTTCTGGTGACAAAATGGTAATGAAATACCGAGAATCCGATCCGAATCCAAATGGAATTGGATGTGGCTAAAAACGACTGATAGGAACCCTAGAGTGACTCCATAGGAATTAACATTTTTAAGAAGTGAATAAAACTTATGAGCGTACATAAAAATGCAAGTGAAACCAATACAAAGTGAAAGCCTTGGAACAAGGAGCTTGGCGACACTAGTTGTAACACCCGATATAAAAATCCTTCTTGATCCGGGAACAGCCTTAGGAATTCGGTTCGGACTTTTGCCACACCCAATTGAATATGATTTAATGCGAAAAACCACTGAAGAGCTCTGCTATGAACTTGCAAGTAAAATTGATGCGATATTTATATCCCATTACCATAAAGACCACTATATTTCCTCTTTTTCGAACTATACATTTCATTTTCATTCGTTAGAACTGACAGAGGCTCTGTACACAGATAAAATCATCTATGCGAAACACCCAAGGGTAGATGTCAATTATTCCCAAAAGAAACGAGGTGTTTTTTTTGAAAAACTAGTGTCGAATTTAGCAAAACAATTGATTTGGTGTGATGGCTTACAATTTGTGTTTAATGATACCATAATCCATTTTTCCCCAGCAGTTTGGCATGGGACTAAAGATACACCGCTTGGATTCGTCGTCCAGTGTTGCATTTCATATCACAACAAGCGTTTCGTGTTCGGATCAGATTACCAGTGTCTAAATCAATTAGCAATCGCTTGGACGCTCACCCAAAGACCTGATCTCCTACTTGTTGGAGGACCCCCTCTTTACTTGAAAGACTGGAAAATTACACAAGAAACCCTAGATATAGCCAAAAAAAATTTGTTCCAGCTCGTCAAACAAGTACCTCGGGTCCTAGTCGACCATCATCTCTTGCGTAGTTTAGAGTGGAGCGATTGGCTGCAAGAGATCGTTGTTGCGGCCGAACGGGAAAACCACGTTTGTGGGTGTATTGCAAGCTATCGAAACATCCCTCCAAATCTGTTAGAAGCGCAGAGGGAGACACTTTACAAACAAGATCCTCCAGATCATAACTTTCTCAAGTGGATGAAATTGCCAAAGAAAATCCAAGCTGAAAACCCGCCTCCAATCTAGGTGCTCTGCTGGATCATAAAGGCGTAGAAAATAACAATACCAATTCGACAAGGTTCAGATGGCGGAGAAATAAAGCCAATTTTTTAATGGGAATATTAAGAAGGATACTTAGCTCCGTAAGGCTTGCTATCTTATCCTTTAGAGTAAACATTAGCATATCAATTTGGTCTTTCTCAAGAGATTCACGATCGAGTAGAAGTTGAAATCCTTTTGAANNNNGCTCAATTAGTTCAGTAGTCGTTGAAAAATAATAGTTTGTTGCCTCATCTGTTAAAACTTGCAGTGGAGGAGGGGGAGGGAAATGTTTCCGTAACAGTGCCGGTCTTAATTCATCTTTAACACGTTCAACTATCGGAACATGACCTGTTAGATCGCTGCTTCCGTCCTGTATTACATGCGGATACTCCTCTTCGAGGAAACGAAGAATCTTTCGAAGGCTGGTGTGAAGCGTCGGCGTATAGTGAGTAGCCGCAGCTATTACCGCAAGATTTTCGCTCCATACTAAAATGAAGGGTAACTCTCCTCGCTTTACAATTTGACAATCTGTTTCATATGGAGCGAGTTCGGCCGAAAGCGTTCGAAGTGCTTCTCTAAGGCGTTGAGGAGGAATGATGAAGGTCTTTGAGGCATCAAAGTTATGTTTAAACATCACTTTATCTGACCCCTTTCTATTGACGACTAAATAGAAGAGATTGACCTCTTCAGGGACAGTAAGCTCTTCAAATGGATTAGTCTTCGAAATGGATATTCTTTGACCCTCTGTTCCTTTAGGGCTCCGGTTCAACAGGGAAGTCCTCCACAACTCCGGGTTTTTCTGTAGTTACACATCCCGGAAGGCCTTAGGTATGATGGCTTAAAAGCTCGTTTTCATCTTTGAAAATTCAT
>JABAOC010019456.1_pt3 | contig 12314 bp, 13 predicted proteins | sample 7062161 | NCBI WGS metagenome assembly JABAOC01 (sample SAMN14538625, study PRJNA623070) | marine sediment metagenome | biome: marine biome [ENVO:00000428]; feature: marine pelagic biome [ENVO:01000023]; material: deep marine sediment [ENVO:00002113] | place: India: Gulf of Khambhat ... | reverse complement strand
TGTTAATGGGATTGCTGAGACGGTTGGTGAATTGCGGCGCCACATTCTTGATTTAATAAGGCACGATAAACCTGAAGAAGGAGAGAAGTTTCTCGAATATATGGATGAGATTTTTTACCTTTTAGTATCGCTTGATTATCCTGAAGCTATAACAGGTGGGCTTAGACGATATACAGACGCTGCTAGAAGTATAATGGAGAAGACAAGAGGCGATTTGACTAATGCTTTACGGCAGAGGAAACTTATAAAAGCTCTGAAGGATTTGGAGGAAAGACTTTAAGTGAATTTTCTGCGGAGAAAAGTAACGCCCTATTTTTAATGAATGATTTGGCTAAGAGTAACACCTGTTATTTGGTGAATTGAATCAAAATCTTTTCTGTGTTAAGTTTTTTCTGAAATGGCAAAAAAGCAAAAAGTGGGTTATAAGTATCAACCATTAGGATTCCTTGATGCAGAGCTCAGCCTCGGTAGCCATCTCTGCTGTTTTTATGAAGACAGTGAGGAACAGTTTGGCGTACTCCGCCCCTTCCTGATTAACGGAATCAGAAATGGTGAGAAGTGTATAAATATTGGAACCAGCGAGCTGTCTTTCGATATTAAAGCTGCGTTAGCAAATGAATTTAATGTGCGTGATCTTCTCAATCGGGGAAGCCTGGAAATTTTTGAAGAGGTAGACCTTCGCGTCAAAGATGAATTTGATCCCAAGAAAGCACTTCGTTTTATCAAAGGGCTGGTAACTCAAGCACGCAAAGAAGGATGGCCTTCTTGCCGCATTGCAGGAGAATGGACCTGGCTCCTGGAGACAGCTCAAGACCGTGAGCATTGGCTAGAATTTGAAGCTATGCTTAATATGAAGTTCTCTAATCTGCCAGCTATTCTTATTTGTCAATACAATGTGAATGAGATTACGGCACATTTTATGATGGATATTATGCGGACTCACCCCATGGTTATTTTAAACGGGTTAATTTATGAAAATCAGTATTTTGTAGAGCCGCGAGAGTTTTTAAGAGGACGGATAGGTCGGTCAGAGCGCATACACTAACATCTTAGAAGTCATGAGCAAGGAGTAAGTAGCGGGGTAAGATTTTACTCTCTACTGCCGACTAAGAGAATCATTACTGGCTTTAATGTAAGGTAAAAAGCCAGCTTTGAATTTACGAGAGCGTGATAACATCCTATTGTAAATTAACTGAGCCGGGGGTATAATTCTCAGAGTCGTTCTGACCCCGCCTTGGCGGGGAAAGAATCTCCCTATTAGAGATCCTTCGTCCCCCGATGGACATGGGGGAACCTCAGGATGACGGTGAAATTTATGCCCACCGTCAATTAACTTAAAACCAATGGAACTAATAGCGAACCTAATTGATCTTTTTCTAAATCTGGATGAACATCTAAACATAATCATTAAAAACTACGGGGTTTGGACTTATCTTATACTTTTTCTCATCATCTTCTGTGAAACTGGTCTTGTTGTAACTCCATTTCTGCCAGGGGATTCATTGCTTTTTGCTGCCGGAGCTTTAGCAGCAAGCAGCCCTCTAGAAGCTAAATGGTTATTTGTGCTCCTAAGCATAGCTGCCATAGCAGGGGATACAGTTAATTATTGGATTGGATATTTTGTTGGACCTAAGGTATTCCACAACCAAGATATCCGTTTCTTTAAAAAGGAGTATCTTGACCGTACCCATCAATTTTATGAAAAGTACGGTGGGGAGACTATTATAGTTGCAAGATTTGTTCCCATCATTCGAACCTTTGCTCCTTTTGTGGCCGGCATCGGCACTATGACCTACTGGCGTTTTATTACTTATAATATCTTCGGGGGTGTTGCCTGGATTACTATCTTTGTTTTTGGGGGTTATTACTTTGGCAACTTACCGACTGTCAAAAACAACTTTTCCCTGGTTATTATTGCTATTATTCTTATCTCGGTTATGCCTGGTGTGATTAAGTTTTGGCAAGAGAAAAGGAATAGAATTCGAGGGACCTAGGGTCATAACGTAAAAGGATTCTAGGATTCGAGGGTTCAAATGATTTTTCACTGGAGTCCTAGACCCTTTGGCCCCTTGAATCCTTAGACTTTAAATCTTTGAGCTAGAATCTTATTCGATTGATTTAAGAGGAGAGTGCTATGGAAAGAAAGATTAAAATAATGCCCTGTCTAGATATGCAAAATGGCCGCGTAGTGAAGGGTGTTCATTTCGTTAACATTCGTGATGCTGGCGACCCTGTAGAATGCGCTAAGGTTTACTGTAGTGCGGGAGCTGATGAGCTCGCTCTTCTTGATATTACTGCCACTGTCGAAGGACGATCAACTATGCTTGATGTAGTTAAGCGTGTTGCCGAAGTGGCAACGGTTCCTTTTACAGTAGGTGGAGGTATTTCAGATATCGCTTCAGCTAAAGCAGTTATTGAAGCAGGAGCAGATAAAGTATCAACAAGCAGCGCAGCTTTTCGGGATCCAAAAATTATTAGTGAATTGGTTAAAGAGTTTGGATCGGAAAAGGTAACGGTAGCAATCGACGTAGACAAAAATGATGCTTTACCCTCAGGATATGAGGTTTACATTCATGGAGGAAGGACAGCTACGGGAGCGGATGCTATTGAGTGGGCAAAGCAAATAGACAGTTATGGCATTGGTACGATTCTGCCTACCAGCAAAGCTACTGATGGTGCAAAAACAGGGTACGACCTGCCTTTAATAAAGAAAATTGTAAATGTCGTCTCTGTTCCTGTAGTTGCCTCTGGAGGCGCAGGTACACTTGAGCACTTTTATGAAGCTGTCCAGGAAGGCGCTACCATTTTACTTGCTGCTTCAGTGTTCCATTTCGGGATAGTCAAAATTCCAGAACTTAAAGAATATTTGAACAGTCGCGGACTAGCAGTTCAAAAAACGTAAGCTTGATGTTTAACTCAAGCCAGATGCACTTTGGATCAAAACTGTCCTTGCTATTATTGATAAGCTCGGGGGTTTACAACAAACTCTCTCTTTCTAAAATGAGGCAAGGAGTACGGCAATAATTCCGGTAAGAAAAACGCCATCGAAAGTACCAGCACCTCCGATTGAGACCACTGGGGCACCCAGCCCCTTTATTTTATTAAGGTGTAAGATATCGGCCCCTATGAGAGTCCCCATACTACCGCCTATATANNGGGTGCAAAGAAAACGGGAACTGCAATTCCTAAACCCCTAACCGGTCGCGCAAGGCGATTAACAACTAGAGTTATTAGTGTTGTGGTGATGAGAATAGCTATAAACTGATCTTTAGCTATGATAAGATAGATCGAAACTATAAGTGGCACAATAGCACCACCAACATTAACTGCCAATAAACTCTCTTGTTTGTAAGTTGTCTTTGGAATAATGTAGCGTAATCCGAAAAAATTAACTGTTCCTTCCTCAATTACCTTTTCTTGGACAAAGCGTTTAACGGGAATGTTTATATAGCTTCCAATAAGAGAAGCCAGCAGAAGAAGAAACATATACTCAGGAGCAATTCCTACTTTGTCAAAGACATAAGTTATTACACCAATCTGAATGAGGGCAAAGATAAAAGCAAGTAATATGAAGAAAGCTATGAAGAAGACAAAAGCTAATGGAAAAAATAACATTTTTGATCCTCGCAATAAAATAAAATGCTAATGAACTCTTCTTGTTAGCATATAATATAGAGTATTTTCCCACCGGGTTGGCATTTTTCATAATTCCCCTTTTAAAGCTGGATTAAACTTTCAGGAAAGAAATGCTAAACCAAAAAATATAGAAATTTCTTTCGATTTACGTGTCAGCATTGCGAAAGATGTTTAAGAAGACTCACTAAGTAGGACTGATTTTTTTATACTTTTTTTTCCAAAAAACAAATAAAGCAAACTCGTTATAACAAGATTTATCTATAACATTTATATATAATAATAAGCATAACGATGAAAATGGTTTAAAGATATAGAGAAAAAGCACAGGTTTTAGCGAGCTTTTTGAAAGGTATGAAGTTGAGTGTTTTATATAAGGTCGAGAAGTAAAAATTATTGAGAAAAGGAAGAAATATGTTGAAGAACTTAAGATGGAGACTTATGTTCTTTATTTAGCTTATAAAGATCCCAGGGTACCGTGGTATGCAAAAATATTTGTTGCTTGTTTAGTTGGATATGCATTTAGTCCTATTGATTTTATTCCTGATCCTATTCCAGTTTTGGGTTATGTGGACGATTTAGTACTGATTCCTTTAGGTATTGTTCTCTCTCTTAAAATGATTCCGCATGATGTTCTGGTAGAGTGTCGAGAAGAAGCAGCAGAAGCAAGAGGCCGAGGGAAGCAGACAAATAGGATAGCTGGCGGTATTATCATCCTCATCTGGATTTTTTTCGGAGCTTTAGCTATATCTTTTGTAATGCGAGCTATTTCCTCTCTCTGACCAATATATCTATCACAGATGGATCGGCCAATGTACTTGTATCACCCAGGTCTTCGATATTGCCTGCAGCAATCTTTCGCAAAATGCGGCGCATTATCTTACCGCTTCTTGTTTTCGGGAGTCCAGAGACAAAATGGATTTTATCAGGCTTAGCAATAGGACTGATTACTTCCCTCACATGGTTTTCAAGAATCTTCTCGAGCTGTTCTGAAGGCGTGAAGCCTTCTTTTACAACTACGTAAGCATAGATGCCTTCTCCCTTAATATCATGAGGATATCCGACCACAGCTGCTTCTACGACTGCCTCATGGGAGACAAGAGCGCTTTCCACTTCAGCTGTTCCAAGTCTGTGTCCGGAGACATTGATGACGTCATCGATGCGCCCCATAAGCCAATAGTTTCCCTCATTATCAACTCTTGCGCCATCTCCAGTAAAATAGTAACCAGGAAAGCGCGTGAAATAGATTTCTTTAAGCCGCTCGTTTTTAGGATCACCCCAGGTTCCTCTAAGAATGCCCGGCCACGGTTTCTCAATTACCAGGTAGCCGCCCTCATTTACAGCAGCTTCGCTGCCGTCTTCCTTCAGAACCCTTGCAGAAACACCAGGAAAGGGAAAGTTAGCTGAGCCCGGTTTGAGAGGAGTAGCACCCGGAAGAGGAGTTATAAGAATGCCTCCGGTTTCTGTCTGCCACCAGGTATCGATAACTGGACACCGTTCTTTTCCAACTATGGTGTAATACCACATCCATGTTTCTGGATTAATAGGTTCACCGACTGTTCCTAAAATACGAAGGGAAGAAAGATCAGATTTATCTACCCAATAGTCACCTTCTCTCATCAGCGCCCTGATAGCCGTAGGAGCTGTGTAGAAGATATTTACCTGGTGCTTGTCAATTATCTGCCAGAAGCGATCAGGATAGGGAAAGGTTGGGACACCTTCAAATATAAGAGAGGTTGCTCCTTGAGACAGGGGGCCATAAACAATATAACTATGGCCGGTTACCCAACCGATGTCTGCGGTGCAGAAAAATATATCTTCATCATGATAATCAAATATCCATTTAAAAGTAAGCGCAGCAAAAACCATGTATCCACCCGTCGTGTGAAGAACACCTTTTGGCTTTCCAGTTGAACCAGAGGTATAGAGAATGTATAAAGGATCTTCTGCATCCATTTCTTCAGGTTCGACGTATCCCTTGATATCTTCGGAAGCCATCTCTTCATCCCAAAACAGATCTCTGCCCGGCTCCATGTTAACTTCTCTCATGCTTCTTCCAACAACAATTACTCTTTCTACAGTAGGACATTCGAGAAGCGCTTCATTTGCATTTTCCTTAAGAGGGATATATTTTCCTCCCCGAATTCCCTCATCAGCCGTAACGAGCAACTTAGCGCTACAATCATTTATTCTCTCACATAGAGATTTAGCTGAAAAACCGGCAAAGACAACTGAATGGATAGCGCCAATTCTTGCACAAGCCAGCATGGCAATAGNNTATCATGGGAAGATAAATTGCAACCCTGTCTCCCTTATTAACTCCGTGTTTCTTAAGAACATTGGCAAAATTGTTGACCTGATAGAAAAGTTGTTGATATGTATAAGTTTTAACAGAGCCATCATCACCTTCCCACACTAACGCTGCTTTATTCCTTCGCCAGGTAGAAAGATGTCTATCAATGCAATTGTGGCATGCATTAAGTTTTCCGTTGATAAACCATTTAATTGAAACATCGTCTCTAAAACTGTAATCAAGAACTTTATCCCATTTTTGATACCAGTCGATTAACTCTTCAGCTTTTTCGGCCCAAAACTGCTCCGAATTGTCAGTTGATTGTCGGTAGATCTCCCAGTATTCGTCCATGCTTTTAATGTAGGCTTTTTCAGAAAGCTCTCTTGGGGGATAAATAACCCTCTTTTCGCGAAGAAGAGATTGGATGGTATCATGATTTGCCAACTTCTTAGCACCTCCTGGTTTGTAAACACTATTTGTGGCATAAATATTCTTTGGGAATATCAATTACGTATTTTGCTTTATAATTATTCCCAAAAAGCTATAGCAAGAATCATCGCATTTAAGTAGACTCACAGTAACTACAAAAGAAGAACAATTAAGATGATGCTATAATACCAATCTTGAAACATATATAAAATAATTTCATCTTAGTGATTTTTGTGCTTCTGTTATAATTTATGAATTTTTCACGTAAATCCTTGTCAATGCAAAGTTTGTTTCCCATAAATCCTTAAATTTTGGACAATAGTAATGCTTGTTATTAGATTTGTAAATTGAAGATTACTAGGGAATTGGAATCAAAAGTGATTTGTTTACTATGAGACTTATATGTATTGTTAATCTAGTGTGCCAATATATCAATCCATATTTTCCAGGGGAAACTTTACCAATGGTGGAATTATTATATCCAAGAGAATAGTCGGTTTGATAACTGAACAAGATGGGCTGAAAGTAAAAACATTATCTATTCTTGCTGGCACTGCACAAAACAACTTTGTTAATAACTCTCGGTAGAGGTCCAACTCATTATTAAGCCCGGGACTGGCTTTTGGATAGCAATAATGGGATTTAAGAAATGTTTGATTTTTTGCAGAATCTTCATCCTGTAGCACAGGCGCTTCTCGCAACTTGTTTTACCTGGCTGGTGACAGCTCTTGGCTCAGCCTTGGTATTCGTCCGTAAGGAAGTAAGCAGAAGTTTTATGGATGCGATGCTTGGTTTTGCTGGTGGAGTTATGATCGCAGCAAGCTTTTGGTCGCTTCTTGCTCCAGCCATTGAATTGTCATATGGCAAAGGAGTTCCTATTTGGTTCCCGCCTCTAACAGGTTTTATAGTTGGAGGCATTTTTTTGCGAGGTATTGACGAAATACTGCCACACCTCCACATTGGTTTTCCCAAAGAGGAGGCAGAAGGAATAAAAACTTCCTGGCAAAGAAGCATACTTCTTTTAATGGCCATAACATTACATAACATTCCAGAAGGGCTTGCGGTAGGGGTTGCCTTTGGCGCTATTGCTGCGGGTATTCCTTCAGCAACTTTGTCCGCCGCGGTTGCTCTGGCTGTTGGTATAGGAATTCAGAATTTTCCGGAAGGTTTCGCTGTCTCAATGCCGCTGAGGCGGGAAGGTATGTCGCATTTTAAAAGTTTTTGGTATGGACAGTTATCAGCGGTAGTGGAACCGATTGCAGGTGTTTTAGGTGCGGCAGCTGTAATCTTTGCACAGCCCATACTGCCCTATGCCTTAGGTTTCGCAGCAGGTGCTATGATCTTTGTTGTAGTTGAAGAGGTAATACCGGAATCACAGCGTAGTGGAAACACTGATTTAGCCACCTTGGGAGCAATGTTGGGTTTTGCAGTTATGATGGTGCTCGATGTAGCATTTGGTTAGCAATGAGTGCTGATCTAACCAGGATTAACTTCTTGCTAGGTCTCTTTTTCTTTCCTCATATTCTTCTTTACTGATATCACCCTTAGCGTATCTTTCGTTTAGAATTTCAATCGCGTGCCGGGATCCTTCCTGACCGCGTGGAATTTGCCTGCCAGTAACTATCTGACTTATAATCCACCAGATTAAAAGCCCTAATCCTACCAATAAAACAAGAGTAAAAATCGTGTTTAATAATGATCCTAAGCCTCCCCCGAAGCCGAAATTACCACCTCAAAAGGGACAATACATTGTGCACCTCCTAGAGGTCAAGTGTCTTTAAATACTCGATAAGATCATTTATATCTTTGTCTGACATCTGCCATCTTGGCATATTCCGGTCCAATTCTTCACCGTCCGGCTCGATACCGCGTGTGATTGCCCGCTTAATAAGAGTATCTGTATATGGTTCATGCTCTTCCTCGTGATTGCCTTCTTCTTCACCTGTTAAGACCTTATAGGTAATATTGGGAGAGGTGAAACTTCCCATCATCGTCACACGCCCTCCACGTCCATCTGGACCATGGCAAGTTGCACAACCACCACCGTGCATTTGGAACCAAAAAGGTCCTCTTGTTGTTGTTATGGTTCCCCGGGAACTTGTACCCGTGAAAAATATCTGCTCACCATTACTTACGAAAGTATCAAAAGGAGGTGGTGAAGAAAAGGGAGTTCTTCCATCTAATCCTCGAAAGGGAGTCCGAAATATTCCTGGTTGTGTTGGAGTGTAGCTATAATAGTTGATGACAATAAGTCCTATAACACCTGCAGCTATGAATATGATTGCTAATGCTAAAACTACTCTCATTTTTTCCTCCGTTTATTGATGTTATCTCAAATTTTGCTTTAAGGGAAACATTCTCTTATGTTTTATTAATCCTTTATGTGGTGGGTATCTAAATTGTATTTAATTTTCCGTGCCGTCAGATAACGTTTGAACCAGTCTGCAGCAAGCTGTGCGACTCTCTCTAATGCTCCGGGTTCCTCGAATAAGTGAGTGGCACTCGGTACAATGATAAGATTCTTTGTTGTTTGGATGCGTTCGAAAGCCTCCCTGTTTATGTTGATTATAGGAATGTCATTACCTCCGACAATAAGGAGCGTTGGAGCCTTAATAAGGGGTAGGACTGATTCTGCCAGATCGGGACGGCCCCCGCGTGAAACAATGGCGGCAATAATATCTGACCTTTTTGAAGCTGCTATTAATGCAGCGGCGGTGCCCGTACTTGCCCCGAAGAGTCCTACGGTAAGACCTTTGGTTTTACTGTTCTGGGTAAGCCAGTCAATAGTAGCTATAAGTCTCTCGGCAAGTAAACCTATATCAAACCTGAGGTGTTGTGTTTCAATATCTACTGCTTCTTCCTCTGCCGTAAGTAGATCAATTAATAGAGTGGCAATATATCCGTCTTGTATAACTCTGGCAACATACTGATTCCTGGGGCTGAATCTACTACTGCCGCTACCATGGGCAAAAAGAACTATTTTAGTAGCATGCTCCATCATGTTCAAGTTGCCTTCCAGGGTTGCTTGTCCCGCGGGAATTTTGACTAACTCTTGTATAACTTTTTTGTGCCCTTCTTCAGAGTTTATCTTGAAATCCTTCATCTGTTTTCGTTACCTCCAATAGGCTATACTGGTTGCTAAATCCGGGTTTTATTTTCAGTATAATTACTTAAAATATTCCCAAATTTGCATATTTGTAAAGGTCGCGCAGAGATAGGTTCTATTTTCCTGCAAAAATAAGGTAGAAAATTTAAGTCAATTAAGACTATTCGGTTTAAGAAATAGTAGAATATTTCGCATAAGGAATATATTGTTATGGTCTATCTTCTAGGGGATACTGGCATAGCTGCTCAAAGACTTAAGATTGTATCTGAGATATTTGCCGAAACTACACGAACTTTTCTTATGGAGATGTCCGTGGGTAAACTTGGTCTAATAATCGATCTTGGGTGTGGTCCAGGTTATTCAACACAATTTTTGCAAAACAACATTCAGTGCGATCACATTGCTGGTCTTGATAACTCGGAGTATTTTATAATGCTCGCAAGACAGAAAGAAACAGAAAAGATTTCATTTTTTCTTCATGATGTTACTTCAATCCCATTTCCCATAAGACCCGCTGACCTTCTATACTGTAGATTTCTGTTAACACATCTAAAAAATCCCATAGATATAATTTTGAGATGGGTAACTCAACTTAAACCATCGGGACTTTTGTTTATTGAGGAGTTGGAATGGATTCATACGAGTACTCCTGTTTTTATTAAGTACTTGAAAATTCTCAAAAGAATGCTGGAATCCTATTCTAATAATTTGTTTGTTGGTAAGGTTTTAAAAAGGGTGTGCAATTTTGATTCTCTGAAACTGTTGATAAGCAAACCCAGAAATTTAAAAGTGTCAGAAAAAGAAGCTGCAAATATGTTTTTCTTAAATCTCCAGTCATTGAAGAAGCAACCGTTCATCTATAAGAATTTTTTGTCTGAAGCACTTAACCAAATAGAGAAGGACTTATATATTCTTGCAAATACGTCAGGGAGTGAGAAGGAAATTGAATGGTGTTTGCGACAACTGGTTTTTGAGCGGCTATAAATTATATAAGATAAAGCAGAGGAATGCTAGTTCGCCAGATATTTGCAGTAACTATAATAGTTGCTGTAGCATATTTGTTGTAGCATATATTTAGTAACAGCTTTTTGGTATCGGTGTTATCAATGCAGGAAAAAGCTGATCAGAGCTCAATAAATATAAAGCAGGTTGAAACTAGAAGTGATCTTGAAGAAATAAAACAGCTTTTTATGGAATACGCAGAGTCACTGGACTTTTGCCTTTGCTTTCAAGACTTTGAAGCTGAACTTGCAAACCTTCCTGGAGAATACGCACCACCAGAAGGTAGACTTTACATAGCTTTATATAGAAGTCAGCCGGCAGGATGTGTTGCATTGAGAAAAATTGATGACAATATTTGTGAAATGAAACGTCTTTATGTGAGACTCCAATTTCGCAAGAAAGGTATAGGTAGAGCTCTTGCTATAGCCATCATTGAAGAAGCACAAAGACTTGGCTACAGAAGTATGCGGTTGGATACTGTACCTTCTATGAGAGAAGCGATAACCATTTATCGTTCGCTTGGATTTAAATATATTGGACCTTATCGCTATAATCCAATAGAAGGAGCCATATTTTTAGAATTAGAACTAACGTGAATTAGCGTTGAAGGAATTCATGTATTTTGAAGCGAATCTTTGTCTACAGANNCAGTTAAGGATTTCAAATGCAAGAGAGGAGGTTTTTTTGAAAAGATACAAAGTTTTTATTGTTTTGGTACTAGCATTATTATTAACCCTACTTGCTACTAGCTGTACCAGGCCCAAGAAAGTAGAGGTTCAAAAGAACGAAATTGTACTTGTCAATCACACATCTCTTACCGGTGGGCTTGCTGACTATGGACAAGCTGCACGAACCGGAATCGAGCTGGCTGTTGCGGACTTCAGTCCCTTCAAGATAGGTGACACAGAATATAGTATAAAGCTCCTGAGTCTTGACGATAAGGGAGACCAGGCTGAATCAGCAATAGTGGCTCAAAATGCAGTGGATAGGGATGCAGTTGCTATAATCGGTGCTCTTACGAGTGGAAATACCAATGCCGCCTTACCTATCTATAAAAAGGCAAACATTCCTATGATATCACCTTCTGCTACTCGGCCAGATCTTACGGAAGCCGGACACAAAGTCTTTTTCCGGACCTGCTTGAGAGACGATCTTCAAGGAGACGTACTTGGAAAGTGGGCCGCCAGCCTTGGATTTAAGAAAGTCACAGTTATGGATGATAAGGGAGACTATGCTGTAGCTCTTGCTGATGTCGTAGAAAAGACTCTTAAAGATAATGGAGTTGAGGTTCAGCGGGAGCATACTGTAGAAGGCGAAGTTGATTTTTCGGCCCAGATAAGCAATATTAAAGGCTTCGCAAGTGAGGCAGTGATTTTCACCGGCTATCATAGGGAAGCCGGTCTGCTTCGCAAACAGATGGTTGAGGCTGGTCTTAAAGATGTCAAATTCATGGGTGGAGATGGTATCAAATCTGAAGATATCTTCAAAGAGGCTGGAGGAAATGAAAATGCTGAAGGCATGATGTGCACTTTTGGTTTAGATAGGAGTGCTATGCCCAAGTATGAGGATTTCAAAGAGAAATATCAGGAAAAGACGGGAAAGGAACCTGGTCCATACTCCGAGAATGCATATGATGCTGTTGGGATTCTGGTAGCGGCAATGCAGAAAGCCGGCACCACGGATGGCGGGGCAGTCATTGAGGCCTTGCATGAGATTGATTATAGTGGGGTTATAGGTAAGTTTAGCTTTGATGAGAAAGGTGACATTAAAATCACAGGCGGGATTTCCAAGTTTGAAGGAAAGGATGGTAAGTGGGTTCCCGTCGTAGAGTAAGGAAAATATAATAAAACT
>JABAOC010018253.1_pt1 | contig 12322 bp, 11 predicted proteins | sample 7062161 | NCBI WGS metagenome assembly JABAOC01 (sample SAMN14538625, study PRJNA623070) | marine sediment metagenome | biome: marine biome [ENVO:00000428]; feature: marine pelagic biome [ENVO:01000023]; material: deep marine sediment [ENVO:00002113] | place: India: Gulf of Khambhat ... | reverse complement strand
TTGAATTCTGGGATCATACATCGAGTCGGCCCGAATCGTCTCTACGTTAAAATAGCCAGGAGTCTGGCCGCGATGGGGTTTGTGGTTCTTCGATTTGACTACTCCGGGATCGGGGACAGCAAAGTCCGTGACGATAATCTCCCTTTTGAAAAGAGCGCAGTAGGCGAGATACAGGAGGCGATGAACTGCCTGAGCACGATAAGAGGCATCAAGCAATTCATCCTTATTGTTCTTTGCTCAGCAACACCGTTTAGAACAGCTTCCTGCGATCCGCGAGTTGTGGGAGCAGTTTTGATAAACGCCCTGCTGGAACTTCGTCATAATATTAGTGATGAGTTGGTTTCCTACTTTATAAATCGCCAAATCGTACGTAAATATTGGAAGGTCGAATTATTCAACCCCAAAGGTTGGCTCAAAGTCATCAAGGGAAAAGCAAGCTATCGGCGTATAATAAATGCGATGGGCTTTCAGCTAAGAAGCCTGTTCACTCGTAAGAGGAACGTGCTCTCCGGGGCGAATAATGTCGCATCATATTTGCGCTTATTGATCGAGCGTGGCGTTAACCTGCTCCTTGTTTATAGCGAAGGGGGTACGACTTTGGACTACCTCCGTTTGGCCCTCGGTGACCATATTCATGAGTTGAGTTCATGTGGGAAATTGAGGGTAGAGATTATCCAACAGGCGGACCACACCTTCACTCTGCTTTTGCATCAGGAACAACTTCTCAAAATAATTTGCAATTGGGCACATGAAATAGCACAGGCGTGATTCTGTAAGTGTAGATTTTAGCGGAGATAGTATAACTCTTGCCTTCATAGATCCTCATCCAAGCGGAAAAACTGCGACATAGGGAGGAATCTTGATGCCTGAACGCCACTTTATTATCGTTGTACAAAAGTCTGCTTATCCCCAGATGGGCGCACTTTATCTTTCGAACGCCCTCTTAAAATATGGTATTTTCAACCATGTAATAGGCAGTGATACAACAACAGCAGATCTTGATGTATTAATCGAGAAATATGACCCGATTGCGGTAGGATGCTCTGTGATGACTGGACCCGAGATCGTAGATTTTGCTCGACTCTCAGTCCACATTCAGAAAAAATATAATCAGAAAACTAAAAGGATACCCGTCATCTGGGGAGGCATGCATTCTACTATTGTGTGGCAACAGACGGTAAAAGAACCGTATATTGACATTGTGGTATCTGGAGAGGCAGAGCTGACNNGGAGCTCATCAATAAAAATAAGCTGCTTGCTCAAAAACTTGTCTGGGCCAGAACGCCAGCACATCTTGATGATTATCGACCTCAATGGGAAGGGATTGATCTACCAAAGTACCTTTTTCCAGAGTCCCATTCCGTACATGCGCAGGTTGAGTTCAAGAAGCAGAACATTTTTTACTATCTACTCACGAGCCGCGGTTGTGCGCATAGGTGTAATTTTTGTTGGGAAGTTGCCCGGACTGATGCATTGAAAAGGGAGATGAAAAGAGAAAAACTAACGTTCGACCTTGTCTGGCGCTGCCATAGCTATCGGTGGGTGGAACAGCAACTTGACTATCTTGAAGGACAATTGCATAGAGAGGGAGCCGCTTTAGATGGCGTTGGGTTGTGGGATGACATGATTTTCGGAAGGGGAAGGGACGAACACATAGAGCGCGCAAAGCGTATTCTTAAAGTAATGCACGATCACAATTATGGATACCTCTTGGAGGTGCGCGCCAACCAACTCATTGCAACGTGCGCTCTATGGAATGAAATTGGTATCACCCGGGAGGCCGACCTTTACAAATTCCTTAAAGAGACGGGGTGTATACAGGTGTTTGTGGGGACCGAATCTGGCAACCAGGAGACGTTGAACTTGATTCAAAAAGGAACGAAGCTGAAGGATTATTTCCGCTTAGTGGAACTTTCACACGATGTTGGGTTGCCTCTACGGTTTTCTATGATCGTCGGTTTTCCCGGTGAGACGGAAAGGTCGGTAAACGATACGCTCGACCTCGTTGAGAGGTTGGAGGAAGAGCCATACGTCTCAGTGAGCGGGCCAAAACTTTTCACCCCCTACCCGGGAACTCCTCAGTATGATGCTGCAGTCAAGTGTGGCATGAAGGTCCCCAAGGATACGCTTGGATGGTCATACATCACACGTTATGCAGATTACCGGGCCATCTATCCTTGGCTTAATGGAAACTATTCCAAGGAGACGCTTGCACGTATTGACAGCTTCTGGGAAAAGGTGCAGGAGGAAAACAAGTACCAACCCAAAGAAGAAACTATACTAAATATTGTTCGCGGGCGTTAAGAACCTACAAATCCCCTTTGCAAAGCCTTTTTTATATCCCTACCTTTATAAGAGTTGGAATACAAATTTAATAGGGAAGAACATAAGAGATATGGGTACATTATCAGAGAACGTCGTTTATTTTATGGGCAATTCTTAAATAGGACAATAGGTTTATGAAAAAGGGAAGAGTGAAACAGCTGACCAAAGATGAGGAAATAAAATATTCAGCCCGTTTAGTTATCATAACCGGTTTTGTTCTCAGTATTTCAATGGGATTCCTCGACATTGCGATAAGCATCTTGTCTAGACCGTCTGGATTCTCAACATTTTCATTTATACTACCCCCTCTTATTGCAACAATAGGAATCTTCTTTCTCATCTATGTAATCTTGTGGTTCCTGGGCGCTTCTCATCTGGGACGTTTTCTCAAGCTCGAAGCCATAGCATCAGCTCTTTCATTTGCATTATTTTTAGGAATGCTCTTTACTCTCGCCTCACTAGACAATCTGATTCACTTTCCACTATCTCTCACTTGTTTATTCAAATTATCTATACTGGTTTTTCTTTCTCTTTTGACTTCAATAGGGGCCTATTTTGCAATCAAAGCTGTTATTCATATATCAAGCTACAGAAATGCTGCCTTGGTATTCTGCCTTGTAATGCCGTTTGTACTTGCTGGAATGGTTATTTTTCTGTGGTTACAAACATATCAGATTGATTCATTTTTTTCCATACCGTCTTTTCTGGCCTGTGTTGGTTATATCCTTATTACGCTTTCCGTGATCGGATTGTTTTATCGAATAGGTCATAAGATTAAGGTGGTGAATTTGCTTACTCTATGTATGGCTTTTGTTTTTTTAAGCCTGCTTTTGACTTTGGCCGCCACGAGAGGCTCTAAGGCATCATTAGAGGGATTCAAATCAGCAGATCATCCAATCAAACACGTGATTTTGATCACTGTGGATACATTGAGAGCAGACGTTCTCACCTCTTATAATAAACAAGGCGTATCCACCCCCCACATAGATCAATTAGCCAGGGATGGGGTTCTCTTTACAAAGGCAATTTCGCCTTCCCCTTGGACATTACCTTCTCTCGCATCGATTATGACCGGGCTTTCGCCATCGGTTCATATGGTAACAGGGCTTAAATCTAAGCTTTCTGATACCTTGCCATCTTTAGCAGAATATATGCGCGACGCTGGATACTCTACCGCCGCGATTGTTCATAATGATTTACTTAGACCGAGGTCTAATCTATCAAAAGGCTTTCTTGAGTATCATTTCCTCCAAAACCCATCATTTGGTGACTCCTTCGGTGCGGGGCTTCTTCAAGTAGTACTCCCCAGACAATTTCCATCTCCACCATGGCCGTCAACCAGTGATCACACCAGATTAGCTAATAATTGGCTCAAAACGAACTATGAGAAGGACTTTTTTTTATGGATCCACTATTATGATCCCCATGCCCCCTATGCTCCACCAGTTGAGTACCTACCAAAAGTGGAACCGCTACCAAGTATCGGCACGAGATTTACTAGACAAAGAGATGTCATGAGTGGAATCTTTGTTCCATCATTAGATGAAAGAGAGTGGATAAAAGATCTATATGATGGTGAGGTTCGTTATGTCGATGAGAATATTGGAAAGCTTCTTGATACTTTAAAGCGGCTCAATCTATACGATGAATCCTTAATCATTTTTACGAGCGATCATGGAGAGGAGTTTTGGGAACATGGCAGATACGGGCACGGCCACAGTCTATATGCAGAGCTGCTTTGGGTTCCGCTGATAATAAAGCTGCCTCTATCGGCTTTAAAGGAACCAATAAACGAAGTGGTTACAACTCAAAGCATAATGCCCACAATTTTGGATCTTTGTGGAATCGACTATGAGAGCAACCATCTTTCTGTTGATTCTCTCTCACTATTGTGGAAACTCAATCCTCATGCTTTTGAAGGCCAGCCAATAATCATTACAGGACAAATACTTTTCGACAATACAGAATCAGTGATTTTTAATGGGTTGAAATACATCCGTTCTCTTATGACAAATCTTGAAGAGCTTTATGTTCTCTCTCGAGATCCTGGAGAACAGAATTCCATTGTATCCTCGTCTCCAGATAAGGTTCAGAGAGCAAGAAATATCTTAAAAAAACATAACGAAAAAGCCAAAAAACTGAGAGAACATTATCTCATAACAAAAAAGGACGAAATTGAATTCAATAGGGAAAAAATGCAAAGGCTGAAGGAATTGGGCTACATATAGTGAACACAATACTCCCGCAAAAAGCAACTTCTTATCCTTTGAAGGAGGTCCGGCTTGGTATCGAGGCTTTATCCACATCCACACTAAATTCGATGAGGAAAGGGACCACGTTTTCCAGAATTTGCGTTTTCTCAAGAATTGTGTCATAGGCATCAGCTCTCACCGATGGGCCCCCAGGATAGGGGAGGAAAACCATGTATAAGGTGGCCTTAATCAACGTGCCATTTGCCAGCTTAAAGTTCCCATCGCTTGCTCTGACCCAGCTTAAATCCGTTCTGGACAGCAAACTAAGCTTTCGAGTTTCGGTTGAGTTGCTCTATCTTAATCACGATTTTGCCCACTACATGGGGACTGAGCTCTATCAATATATCGCAGTTGATATGGAGGCACCGTACAATGGGCTTGGGGACTGGTTCTTCAGGCAGGCGGCGTTTCCTGAGCTAGCAGATAATACTGAGATATATTTCCAACGCTACTTCCCGCACCGCAATGAGCAAAACCAAATCCTAAAACGCTTGATCCAGGAAAAACGGGAGGGGCTGGATCAGGTTCTTGAAGGCCTAATAGATCAATACAAGTTGAACGAAGCAGACCTTGTTGGCTTTACCTCCATGTTCTCTCAGAATGTGGCTTGTTTCGCGTTGGCCAGAAAAATCAAAGAGCGGAGCCCACATATTGTTATCGTCATGGGCGGCGCCAACTGCGAGACACCTATGGGCCAGGAGATTGTTAAAAACGTGGAACACATTGATTTCGTTTTTTCCGGCACCGCTTTGAAGAGCTTTCCAGAATTCGTCCAAACCTGCCTGGATGGGGACGTGAAGAAACGCGACCGAATAAAAGGGGTGTTCTCTAAATCCAACCACGCAACCCGACTACTGAATGCTGTTGTTGGCGAGGAGCTGCCCCTTGATTTCCCCATAGAGCTTGACTATGCTCCCTTCCTGAACGCCTTGGAAATGAACTTCCGGGATGAAGAGATTGAGCCAATCCTGCTGTTTGAGACATCCCGTGGCTGCTGGTGGGGGGAGCGGGCTCACTGCACCTTTTGCGGCTTGAACGGGATGACCATGAATTACCGGGCGATGAGTCCAGAAAAGGCCCGAAACCTGATTCAGTCCCTCTTCAATTACTCCTCTAAGGTCTCCCGCTTGCAGTGTGTGGACAATATCATGCCCAAGCACTATCCCAAGGAAGTGTTTGCCGAGATGGATACCCCTGCCAACATGACGATCTTGTATGAGGTGAAGGCGGACCTGACCGAGGAGGATATGCAGATTTTGTCCGGGGCACGGGTGAAGGAGCTCCAGCCTGGTATCGAAGCTTTAGCAACATCAACACTGAAATTGATGAGGAAAGGGACCAACGTTTTCCAGAATTTATGTTTTCTGAAGAATTGTATCATGTGTGATATTTTCCCGGATTGGAGCCTTCTAATTGGCTTCCCGGGTGAGGGGCAAGAGGTTTACAAGAAATACATCACCGACATCCCAATGTTGGTGCATTTGCCTCCGCCTAGCGGGGCATACCCAGTCCGGCCCGACCGGTACAGCCCTTATCAGGTCCAGGCTAAGGAGTACGGGTTAGATTTGCACCCCACTGATTTCTATGAGCTAGTTTACCCCTTCAGTAAGGAATCGCTGGAGAATCTAGCGTATTTCTTTAGGGACTATAACTTCGGGGCGGAATACTTCCGGGTAATGGTTCAATGGTTTGCGGAGGTACGGGAGAAGGTGGAGATGTGGCAGAGCCGGTGGAGTAGTGAAGGCCATCACCTGCCGGCAATGCTGCACCTCAAAGAGACGGGGGACCCAACCGTTGTTTATGATTCTCGAACAGGAGAGGCCAGAGATCACCGGATTGGTGATGTTGGCGGGCAAGTATTGCAATGTTTAACCAGGCCTAGAAGGATGAGAGACCTTGCCTCGGAGTTGAGCCATATACCCGGATTTGACCCGGCCAAGGAAGTTGCGCGCCTGGAAGAGCGAGGGCTGGTATTTCAGGAAAGGGAGCAGGTGATGAGTCTGGTTCTTCCGGAGAAGCCATCCCAGACAGAGGGCCTGGCTGGGTGGAGCTGGACCACATGAACCCTGGCACCCCTACCTAGTTGCGACATTCTTGAACAAATTCTGTCTAGTTTTTTGTAGAACGTCTTGGAGTAAGGATGCGCGCTATGAAGTCGAATGGACGATCGATTGCGGTAGTACTCACGCTCGGCAGCATGCTGCTTGATCTTGACACTGAGCATGGCGCACCGGAAAGAGCAACAAACCGACAAGAGCCTGTCTTTCCAGGCACGGCGAGTCGGCCATTGACTGCCTTTCATTCTATGAATCTTGATTGGTTCACATTTGGAAAGCCTTTCATGGACTCCTGGAAATGTCAAACTCAACGAGTCCCTCGGCACAGGCTGGGATTTACCCAGGATTAATTATTTCTTATATGCACATTTTCTTCGATCGCACATTTTGTTAGACACAGTGCAGTTTCGAAACAAATATATGAAACCACCCATAATCATTGTATCGGGTCTGTCACGTTATGGTACTTCTATGATGATGGGAATACTAGAAGCAGTGCGGATTGATGTGGTCGTTGATCATGTCAGGAAGGCCGACGTCGATAACCCGAAAGGATAAAGTGTCTCAAAGAGGATAATTCTTGGCTGAGGAAGCTAAATGGAAAGGCGGTAAGAATACTCTCACCCGTGCTATATCACTTGCCAGCGACAAATAGATACAAAGTAATTTATATGGAGAAAAAAATGTCTCAGATACTTGCTTCTCAGACGAGGATGCTTCGGCAAAAGGGAAATATGGAAGACATCAGTGATGATGCCATGGCAAAGAAGTTTGATGAACATTTGAAAAAAATTCAGAGTGGGATTGAAAGACATCGAAACATTGAATGTCTGTACGTGAATTATGAAGATGTGATTAAGAATCCATCAGAGAATGCGTATTACGTGGCAAAATTCTTGGGTAAAGATCTTTACGTCGGAGCCATGGTACGATCGGTCAATAAGACATTGCGCAGAGACCGAGATGTTTAGCTTAGAGCCGTTTCTTTGATATGGAAGGTTAGCTTTTATATATGTCAGGCATGGCGGCTGTAGTCAGTTCAGACATCCGATCGAAGATGAATAACTTTCGGCAACGTATCTTTTGGGTGATTATTCCTTTAGCCCTTTTTGTCCCCACGGAGGTGTACGCTTACATTGGCCCTGGTGCAGGGTTTGCTGTTGTCTCATCCCTTTTCATTCTATTGGTAACATGTTTAATAGCTTTTCTTGCAATTTTTGCCTGGCCGTTCAGAGCATTAACAAGATACCTTAAGCTACGAAAATTTCGTANNTTCGTAAGAGCCGGAAGGTTAAACGGGCATTAATTCTGGGACTCGACGGCCTGGACCCTTCTCTTGTTCGGCGTTTCATGGATGAAGGAAAGCTTCCGCATTTCCAAGCATTAAGAAAAGGAGGCAGCTTCTGCAAGCTTAAAACGACAACCCCAGCGATTTCCCCGGTAGCATGGTCGACTTTTGCGACCGGTGTTAACCCCGGTAAACATCGTATCTTTGACTTCTACACCAGGGACACCCGGAATTACCTTCCCGTCTTATCATCGGCGCGCGTTTCATCATACGAGAAGGTGATAAAGCTTGGCCCGATTAGAATTGCACAGGGCAAGGTGAGTGTTAGATTTCTCCGCAAGAGCACCTCCTTTTGGAAAATTCTTGGGGACCACGGCGTGTTTTGTTCCGTTCTGCGAGTTCCGATTACATTTCCTCCGGAAAAATTTTATGGCACCTGTCTTTCAGGGATGTGCGTCCCCGATTTGCGTGGAACTCAAGGGACTTTTACGCTTTTCTCATCCATGAAGGAAGATGAACTTGGAGAAGCCGACCAGATAGGGGTACATATACCAATAAGTCTTGCTGGTAAGAGTTTCTTGTCTGAGATCCCTGGAACGCAGATCCAGGAGAATGGTACTAGCAGGACGATGAGATTGCCTTTTTCTGGCCGGATCGATGATGATAAAAAGAAAGTTGAATTACGTATTGGGAATACGGTTCATCAACTGGAAGTGGGTTCGTACTCACCGTGGATAAAACTGACATTCAAAGCGTCTTATAGAAAACGCATCTGCGGCATTGCGAGGTTCCTGATTAAGGAGATCCAACCAAATCTCAAAATCTATATGACACCAATCAATTTAGACCCGGAAAATTCTTCGCTTCCACTATCTCGACCAGTCTTCTATTCTGCGGGCCTTTCCAAATTGNNGCCTTTCCAAATTGCACGGACCTTTCGCGACGCTCGGATTAGCTGAAGATACAACGGCGCTGAACGCACGAGTGATCAACGAGGGAGACTTTTTGAAACAGGCCTACGATATCTACGAAGAACGCAGGAAACATCTCCTGCATGCTATCGAACTGAGTCGGGAGGGACTGGTAGTTTCGGTCTTTGACACCACGGATCGGATCCAACATATGTTTTTCCGTTATCTTGACCCCGACCACCCAGCCAATAGAGACAAAGAGAGTGAAGCATACAAAGACGCCATTGAAGAGCTTTACGTAAAGATGGACGGACTACTTGGGGAGATTCTTAGTATCTTGGATGATAAAGATGTGCTACTGGTTGTATCCGATCACGGATTCGAATCGTTTAAATGGGGCATTAATCTAAACTCGTGGCTCTGGAGAGAAGGATACCTCGTTTTCAAGGATGGGGTGCCCCCAAGCGGAGAATGGTTTCCGGACGTTGACTGGACAAGAACTCGGGCTTATGCTTACGGGCTGTCCGGGATCTTTCTGAATCTGCGGGGGCGAGAAAGATCAGGCATTGTAGATAGGGGGGAGGAACGGACGAAGTTGTGCGGTGAACTGAAGTCTAAGTTGACATCGATGCTTGATCAGAGGAATGGCATGCTGCCGATTAGACATGTTAGCTTAGCTGAAGAGGCCCTCAGCGGGCCTTATGTAGATGAGGCCCCGGATCTTTTTGTGGGATACGAGCCGGGTTATCGAGCCTCCTGGAATTCTGTGGTTGGCAAAGTGACCTATGACATCTTTGAAGAGAACACCCGTAGTTGGAGTGGCGACCACAGCATTGATCCAGATCTGATGTCTGGAGTGTTTTTTTCCAATTGGAAACTGAAAGACGAAGAACCTTCAATTACAGATATTGCGCCAACGGTCCTAAATCTATTTGGCTTAGAAAAGTGCGTTTTTCACGACGGTAAGGTCCTCAGTCTTAATAAACCGGACTAATGAAGGCGCCAAGGAGGCAATTGTATTGAGAAGACGTGATTTTTTGAAAAAAATTGTGTTTTCTGGGCTAAGCTGCTGTCTAAATACTTCACGCCTCACCTTCGGAGCCGTTCCAGAGAAAAAAAAGAATGTGCTTATACTGGGCATCGACGGTATGGACCCGCATCTAACTTTACAGTATATGCATCAAGGTCTTTTACCGAATTTCAGTAAGCTGGCAGGGAAGGGTGGCATAAGTACTCTAGGTACCAGCATTCCACCGCAGAGTCCAGTAGCGTGGTCGAATTTCATCGCAGGTGGACCGTCGTATGTTCATGGCATCTATGACTTCATTCACCGTGACCCTGGCACAATGGCGCCCTATTTCTCCATTTCAAAGGTCACACCCCCCGACAGGATTTTGAAGATTGGGAAATATAACATCCCGCTTTCAAAGGGTCGAGTCGAAAATCTTCGGAAAGGAAAACCGTTTTGGGATTTTCTTGCAGAGCGGGATATCCCAACTACAATTTTCAAAATACCGACGAATTTTCCATGTGAAAACAAAAGAATTAACATGACTTCAGGCATGGGTACGCCCGATCTACGTGGTGGGTATGGAAGCTATAGCTTCTTCACCACTGCGCCTAACAGCTTCAGGAAAAAAACCTCCGGTGGAAAGGTAGTGCCAGTGGTGTTTGAAGGGGAAATGCTAAGGACCGAGTTGTCTGGCCCCGAAAACATATTCCTGAAAAATAGCCCCAAATCGAGTATCCCCATAAGGATTTGGCGCGACCACGAACACCCTGTCCTGCGGGTGCTGATTCAGGACAGGGAACTGTTGCTCAAGGAAGGGGAATGGAGCAGCTGGATACCGCTGTCCTTTCCCATGCTCAAGCCCGGCTATGATGTTAAAGGAATTGTGAAGATTTATGTTAAGAGCGTGCGTCCAGATTTTGGGATGTATGTTTCACCAATCAATATCGACCCTTCGGATCCAGCTCTTCCAGTGGTCTCTTCAAAAGAGTACGGAGAGGATTTGGTTAGAAACGTTGGGTACTTCTATACCCAGGGTTTTCCGGAAGACACAAAGGCCCTTTCCGAAGGGATCTTGGATGAGCAAGAATATCTTGACCTTGCCTACCAGATCCTCTTTGAAAGAGGACGCCTGCTGGACTTTGAACTCAAGCGTTTTCTGAAGCAAAAAACCGGGCTACTTTTTTTCTATTTTTCTAGTCTAGACCAGAACTCGCACATGTATTATCGTACCATCGATCCCCAGCATCCGTTATATGATGCAAAACTAGGGAAGCAATATGGGACCACACTGCAGGGGATTTACGCAGAAATGGACAGAATCTTCGGAGAGATAATCACTCGGTACGACATTGACGATCCTAACAACACCTTGATTGTTATGTCCGACCACGGTTTCGTCTCTTTCCGCAGACAGGTCAATGTGAACACTTGGCTTTACGAAAATGGGTTCCTGGCTCTTGACCGAAAGGACAACTATGAAAATGGGGATTATTTTGCGAATGTCAAATGGTCCAAAACCGCTGCTTACAACGTGGGGATTAATTCGATTTACCTGAACATGAGAGGAAGAGAGAGTAGTGGCATCCTATCAAGGGCGCAGGTCAAGGGCTTGATTTCAAGCCTACGGGATAAGTTACTGAAATTGGTCGATCTCAAGACCGGAAAAAAGGCAATTTCGAGAGTGTGGGTCGTTCGGGATATCGACCGAATACGCAATCCACATGCACCTGATTTGATCATTGGGTGGAATGCAGGTTACCGAACCTCATGGTCCAGCATCTTGGGGGGTTTTTCCAATGATGTGTTCACTGACAACCTTGACAAGTGGAGCGGGGATCACTGCGTGGATTCTGCATTGGTGCCCGGGACACTTGTTACAAATAGAAAAATTATTCAGAAAAATCCCAACCTTCACGATGTAACTGCAACAATTCTGAAAGAATTTGGAATTCCTGGTACTGATCAGATCTTAGGGAATTCGTTGTTTTAGTTCTAAGAGAAAGAGGTGGAAAAATGCCGAGGATAAAAATTGACAAGGAACTCTACAATAAGGCCAAGCAGGTGGCTGAAGCGGCGGGTTACTCTTCATTGGAAGAATTCATTACTACAATACTCGAACGAGAAATTGAGTCTACTGAGGGCCGAGATAATGACGAAGTCATTATAAAAAGAATGAAAGGATTGGGTTATATCTCCTAGATCAAGAAGATGAGAAGTTTGTTCGTTTATCTCAATATCTTTTTTGATATGATTTTAACACCATTTTCTTTATTTCCGACATATGTAGACATAATTGCCATCAGTCTCATGAGCGCGGTCATGGTTTTGTATATCTTCAAAAAAGTATCAAAGCAAGAGAAAATTAGACAACACAAAGAGCAAATTTATGGAAACGTCATTCAGATAGCGACCTATAATGATCAACTCCGAGTTGTTGTCAAAAGTATTTTAGCTGTTTTCAAACACAATAGTCTCTA
>JABAOC010050788.1_pt1 | contig 12323 bp, 11 predicted proteins | sample 7062161 | NCBI WGS metagenome assembly JABAOC01 (sample SAMN14538625, study PRJNA623070) | marine sediment metagenome | biome: marine biome [ENVO:00000428]; feature: marine pelagic biome [ENVO:01000023]; material: deep marine sediment [ENVO:00002113] | place: India: Gulf of Khambhat ... | reverse complement strand
GAAAGTATTTCATCAGAGTTGTGATCGGGATGCCGGCAAAGTTGTCTCGGCTCTGCCCGAAGAAACTCCCCCTCTCTTCGAGGACGCCGACGACTGTGAATTTTTCCGGCCCGATCCTGATATCTTTTCCTAGGGCTTGGGTATGCGGAAAAAGAGTCTCGGCCAGCTCAGAACCGAGAACACATATTTTTGTGCTGTGAGTGACATCGGTTTCCGTGATAAAGCGTCCCTTTTCTGGAAGATAAACTGATAGGACTTCGGGAAATTCTTCGTTCATCCCGATGACGAAGGAGTCTTGAGTTTTTATGTTCTGGTATTTAATGGTTATGCTCTCGAATATATCCACGACGATATCGACGGCCACGGCTCTGAGAAGAGTACTTTCCTNNCCTCTCTAAGGGCCTCGACATCCTCAAAGCTGAGATCCTTTCTTTTCCTTTCTTCCTCGGACAGGCGGCCTATGTTAGCCCCTGGTTCGAATTTTGTCACGATGATTAGATCTGAGCCGGCAGATTCGAGCTCAGCCAGGAAAGACCGGTTTAATCCTTGGATGATTGAGACCATCCCGATCACCGTCATAACACCGATCATGATGCCGAGCAGAGTCAGGAAAGAGCGAAGCTTATGACTTTTTATGGAGCCAAAAGCCATGATGAAGACTTCTCTTAGTATCCCTAATCTCATTGTTCCGCTCTCAAAGACTCGATAGGGTCAAGCCTTGCAGCCTTACCGGCTGGATACAGTCCGAAGAAGAGACCGACAGATGTCGAGACAATTATGGCAATGACTATGGATGCAGGATCGATGACGGAAGGCAGAGAGGTGGCTGCCGTAACAATCCGGGCGATGATAAAGCCCACGATGATCCCGATCAATCCTCCTGTAGCCGAGATCACAGCCGATTCGATCAGAAACTGGAAGAGAATATCCATCCGGCGGGCACCGACAGCCTTCCGAATCCCGATTTCCTTGGTCCTTTCAGTAACAGCGACGAGCATGATGTTCATGATAACGATGCCCCCGACGATAAGGGCGATAGAGGAGATGGCGATCATGGCAAAGTAGATGCTCGCCGTGGCTGTTTTGTAGATTTGGATGAATGTCTCCGAGCTTTGGATGGAGAAGTCGTCGGATTCGTCGAAGGAAAGATGGCGTTTCGAGCGGAGGATTGTCCGGACTTCCTCTTGGGCCGTTTTCATCTGCTCCTGGGAAGCCGTGTGGACATTGATGTTAATTGACCGCCTCGTGCCGTACAATTTTTGGAATGTTGTAATCGGGATCCGGACGTAATTATCCTGACTCATCCCCAGAAGCTTCCCCTTTTTTTTGCCGATTCCGACCACGAGAAGATTATAGGGACCTATCCTGATCCATCTCCCCAGGGGATCCAAACGAGGAAACAGCTCTTCGACAATATCTTGCCCTATAGTACATGCATACCTGGAGTGAGTCTCATCGTCTCTCTGGATGTGCCTTCCTCTCTCTAACTCCTCAACACTCCCGATTAAGTGGTCGAGGTGGGTGATGCCTCGAATTTCGACGTCCTTCAGAAACTGGCTCCCGTACTTCACGGTTCTGTTTGTGCTCGTAGAGGCACCGACGAGTTCACATGTCTGGCATCGACTCTGAACCACTCTCATATCCTCAAGAGTGAGGTTTTTTCGCTTCATCTGTTCCCGATATTCCTTGATACTCGTGGTTCCTATCGAGAATTTTGTCACCGAGAAGTCGTTGGCGCCGTAGAAGGCCATTTTCGTGTAGACATAATTGTTAAGCCCCTGGATGATGGAGATGACGGCGATGATGGTCAAAACTCCGATGATGATACCCAGCAAAGTCAGGAATGTTCGGAGCTTATTCGCCCACAGTGAACTCATGGCCATCGAGACGGATTCTCCGACATGCACTCTTGCCATTTTTTTGACCTACTAAAACAGACTATTCATTATATAAGATACGAGAGGAACAAAGGAAGGTTTATGTTGTTCGGATAAGTCCTCTTGACAAGTGCAGAGGCAGTAAACACAATGGGATAACAGAGATGAAAGCTCTACTGCGGCAACAGGGAAAGATCAGGGTGCAGGATGTGCCCGAGCCTCATCCGAATCAAGGCGAAGCCCTTATCAAGGTGCTTAAAGCCGGCATCTGCAACACAGACCTGGAAATCGTCAAGGGTTACATGGATTTTGAGGGGATTCTCGGCCATGAGTTTGTCGGTGAAGTCAAACAAGCGCCCTCGAACGATTGGCTCGGGAAGAGAGTGGTGGGCGAGATAAACATAGCCTGCGGCAGATGCGACTTTTGTCGTCAAGGTTTGGAGAATCACTGTCAGTCGCGGAGTGTTTTAGGAATAAACCGCAAGAACGGGGCTTTTGCCGAATACCTAACCCTTCCTCTCAATAATCTTCATGAAGTACCGGAGACAATCGATGATCAGGAGGCTGTGTTCGTCGAACCCCTGGCAGCAGCCCTGAGGATTCTGGAACAGGTCAGGACTGACGAAAAAGATGGGGTTTTAATCCTGGGCGACGGAAAGCTGGGGCTGCTTGCGGCCCAAGTCATAAAATCGCAGACTGACAGAGTGGCCTGTTCAGGGAAGCATCAGCGGAAGCTGGACATCCTGAAGGACAAAGAAATCAAAACATTCTGCGGCGGAGAATCCATCGAAGGACAGTTCGACATCGTGGTCGAAGCAACAGGAAGCAAAGAAGGCCTAAAACAGGCTCTATCCCTGGTTAAGCCGAGAGGACGGGTCGTCCTCAAGAGCACTTTCTGTGAGGATGTGGATTTAGATGTGTCCTCGATCGTGATCGATGAAGTCGAGATCATAGGCTCTCGGTGCGGCCCGTTTTCGGAAGCGATCTCGGTCTTAACCAGCAGAGAGATAGATGTACGGGAGATGGTGGATGAAGATTTTCCTTTGGCTCAAGCCGCCGAGGCCTTGTCTTTAGCTCGAAAACCGGAAACGATCAAAGTCTTGATCACTCCGTAGACCGGTGGCTTCTTCAGGTTATTAGGGCGGCCGAGCTGAAGAGAGGAAAGTGTTCTCAACGATTGAGAAAGAATTCGAAAGGAGGATGAACGATGTCAAGGAAAGAACCAAAACCTCCGGAGGGTATACTATCGTCGTGTTTCTATTTTCAGAGCCCTGGTCCGGAAAACACCAAACGAACACTCGAGGTGGCGGCCAGACGAGCTGAAGAACTTGACGTCCAGAATATCATCGTCTCCAGCACATCCGGGAAGACGGGATTGATGGCGGCCCGCTATTTTTCAGGTAGAAACCTGGTGATTGTCACCCATTCGACTGGTTTTTCAAAGCCCGGTTATCAAGAGATGAAACCAGAGAATCGCCAGAAGCTCGAAGACTCTGGGGCTCGAATTCTCACTTGTCAGCATGCCTTTGGAGGGGTAGGTCGGGCGGTGAGAAAAAAACTGGCTACCTACGAGCTGGAAGAAATCATCGCCTTCACCTTGAGGATCTTCGGAGAAGGGACGAAGGTGGCCGTCGAGATCGCGCTGATGGCGGTTGATGCCGGACTCGTTCCCGTGTCTATACCTTGCATCGCCCTGGGAGGAACAGCCAGAGGAGTGGATACCGCCATCCTGCTCAAGCCCACCAACGCCCAAACCTTTTTCGACCTCAGAATCATGGAGATTCTGGCCAAACCACACGAGCCGTAAAAATTTCCCTTTTCACCCGGGCCACTCCATGAAATAATAGTTATAGAGGAGACAGAGATGATGAAGAAAACCTTATCAATCATGATAATCCTTCCCTTGCTCGTCTTGGTAACTCATAACTTTGCTAGGGGGGGGATATACGTCGGTCTTCTGGGAGGCTTTTCCGCCCAGAAGCCGAGCCTGAAAGACGTGGATTTCAACACGGATACGACTTACCTTTACGGCCTTCGGGCGGGAGTGAGATTCATGATGGTAGGTGTTGAATTGAACTACTTTCAAGCGGCTCATAATTTGGAACTTGATGACATCGTCGGTTTTGATTGGGGTGGTCGGGATATCGATTACAATTATATCGGCCTGAACATCAAGTATTTCTTCCCGCTGATGGTTCTTCATCCCTACATCACGGCCGGGTACGGCTATTACAAAGCCGACATCAAAGATGTTGGTGACGATCAGAAGAGGGGCTACAATCTTGGTGTCGGCGTCGAATTGATGTTGGGCCAAAAATTCTCGCTTCTGGCAGAGGGTAAGTATAATATCGTGAATCTTGACATCGACAAAAGAGAACTCAAGCTCGGAGATTTTACGATCAGCGGCGGGTTTAACGTGCATTTCTAACCTCCTCAGTCACCATGGGAACATGCATCCAGTGTGGTCGGGCAGACCGGCTCGTTTCCGAGGCTTTATCCCTGTGTCGAAATTGTATCCTGGAGAACTTCGAAGGAATCAAACCTCGAATCCTGGACGTTCATCGCACGGCCAGAGAATATTTTGATCTGCCGGCCGTCCCGCCCCAAGAAGAGGAATCCCTATCCTGCTCTTACTGTTTCAACCAGTGTCGGATTGGCGAAAACTCGAAGGGTTACTGCGGCATCAGGAAAAACCAGGATGTGAAGAGGCTGGTCCCCCTGCCAAAAGAGGGTTACTTTTCCTGGTATCACGATCCTTTGCCGACCAATTGTGTAGGGGATTGGGTGTGTGCAGGAGGAACCGGCTCCGGGTATCCCGAATTCGCGCACAGGAAGGGAGCAGAATACGGATATAAAAACCTGGCTGTTTTTTACTACGGATGCACGCTGGACTGTCTTTTCTGTCAGAATGCCCAGCATAAGCACAACCTCGAGGAGCGAAGACCCCAGTCTTCGGATGAGCTAGTGCAGGCCGTCGACGAGAAAACTTCTTGTGTCTGTTACTTCGGCGGCGACCCGACACCACAGCTCCCGCATTCCATCCATGCCTCACGCCAAGCCATCGCGCAAAACCAAGGAAGAATTCTGAGGATCTGCTGGGAGACCAACGGCACGATGTACAGGCGCTTCTTAGAAGAAATCGTGGATATCGCCCTCGAGAGCGGAGGCTGTGTCAAGTTTGATCTGAAGGCCTTTGATTTAGGGTTGAATACAGCCCTCTGCGGCCGTCCGAATGCTCAGACGTTAGAGAATTTTGCCTGGGCCGCCCGAAGGGGAAAGGNNGAAAGAGGGGAACCTCCGTTGATCGTGGCCAGCACTCTCCTCGTTCCCGGCTACGTGGAGAAGGACGAAGTCTCGAAGATTGCCCGGTTTGTGGCTTCTTTGGACCCAGAGGTTCCGTATTCTCTTCTCGGGTTCCATCCTCAATTTTTCATGAAGGATTTACCGCGCACCTCACGCCGCCACGCCGAGGAATGTCGGGAAGCGGCCCTAGAAGCGGGATTAGAACGGGTCAGAATCGGGAATATTCATCTTCTCGGAGGGGTTACTGATGGCCCAAATCCGGTTGAATAAATTCCTCTCTCAAGCGGGTGTGGCCTCCCGCAGAGAGGCGGACCGGATGATCGAGGAAGGCCGGGTTGCTGTCAACGGCGAAGTCATCCAGGCGATGGGCTATAAAATCGATGCGGAGAAGGACAAAGTGGAGGTGGATGGAATCAAGGTCAAGCCGGAGAAAAAACATTATTACGTGATGCTGAATAAACCTCCTGGTTACCTGGTCTCACTGAAGGATTCTTTCGGCCGGCCAACGGTAAAAGATCTTCTCCCGACTCTAAAAGGCCGCGTTTTTCCTGTGGGCAGGTTAGATTTTAATAGTGAAGGATTGCTCCTGCTGACAAACGATGGAGAGTTGGCCTTCCGGCTGACCCATCCCCGGTTTGAAATCAAGAAAGTCTATCGGGTCAGAATTAAGGGGACACCGGAATCGTCTGATCTCCGCCGGTTGGAGAGAGGCATCATCCTCGACGACAAAAAGACGGCTCCAGCCAGAATCAAGCTCCTTTCATCCTCCTCTAGAGAGAGCTTTCTCCGGGTTGAAATCCACGAAGGGCGCAAAAGGGAAATCAGGCGGCTCTTCGACGTTATCGGCCACAGAGTTATGGACTTGCAGCGGATGAAATTTGGTAGCCTGTCGTTGGGTAAGCTTAGGAAGGGAAAGTGGCGTTATCTCACTCGTGATGAGATCAGCAGGCTGAAAAGTCAGGTAAATATTGAGTAGGATTTTTGAATACCATCTTGATCTTCTTATAACGCCATCCCGCATATTTTTCCTTGGACCCAATCCACAGTCTTGTCCAAGATAAAGTTCGACCAGATTCTATCGGCGAAAAAATGCTCACTAACCAGGCCTAAGAAATAGTTACAGATAGTATCCCAGATACACTTTTTCACAGCGTAGGCAGATACTGTTTTGAGGTCTGCTCCTGCAAGGGCAAGGGCAGCTGTGTTCACAACGCATTCCATTATTCCCATGTATGATTCTACCTGAAGCTTCAGTTGNNTGCCTGTCCCCAGCCATGTTCTCCGATACCGATGGTATGTCCGGTTTGGGGGTGTATCCGCCACCAGGCTACACATTCATGGCCATTTTTTTTAACGGCCTGTCTAGGAGTGAGTATCATGAATCCCGTGTGCAAATCGTGCTTGATCCGGGCTTGAGCATTCTGGTTGAGTTTCAAGCTATAAAAGTCATCACCCTCTGGATCGCGAATGATCAGCCAATCAGAACCTTGGGCAAACAGTTCACTCGTGTTTTCTACTTTTTCACTAGGCTCGAGTAAAAAAGCCTCGATGTTTGTATCCATTACTCCCTGTTTTAAGCGGCTGAGGAATGAATTCTCTTCCATCCCTGGGTGGGTGGCGACATCATTGACAACAATGTCCAGCCGTCGGAATCGCACAAGTTCTCCCTGCGGATTCGGCTTCAAGCCGATATGGTGGCTGAGAATATTCGGGTGATCCAGGTAGGCTTCTCGGCTTAAGGGGCCGAGTTTACCTCGAGTTAACGCCAAGTCGTACACCGAACCCGGGAGAGGCATGAGTCGGGCCATCTGACTTAAAAATTCTTTGGGATTTGCTTCGTTCCCATTTTGAATCAATTCGAGAAGGATTTCCCGATTGGCCAACATGTTTTTAATGGTCAAGTATTCGATGAACTCTGTCGATATCTGACTGTTGAGGAGTAAAATTTCTATATGACTCAGGATATTCAGGCTCCGCTGTATTCGCAGTGCTTTCGTGACTTCGAGCGATATCACATCTTTTTTTTCGCGGAGAGCTGGGCCCAAAAGATCAAATATTTCACGACGGATTGTTCGGGCAGGTTGCCTTGGAGANNCTCAATCCACTCGGCAGTAAGGAAGGCGTTTTTTGTTGGTTCCTTTTTCGTTTTATCTTCGCTAAAGGCCTTAAACAGGCTTCTCTGAAAAGCCTGCACACCTCTGGTTCTCTTCTTCTTTTTCATAAGATCGCCAGTGTCCGTGAAGATAGTTCCGACGATTTCTTCCGAGCCAACGGATAGAGTTGGTACCCAAGCGTTTTCATCAAAAATAGCGGTTTTCAGCAGCTCGAGTGGTTTTTCCTGGGCAAAAAGGTCTGTGTCTGTTGGCCAGTTTATCGGACTGTGTCGAAGTTCCATCCTTTCATCGAATACCTCGGAGGGACGGAGTGTATGTTCCAGCACGGTCTTTTCTTGAAGGCTTCCCTCTGTCCACTGCTCGATCAAAACCCGGATCTGTACCAGATGGTGATCCTCTTCGTCCAGATCGCCCGGATCGTACCAATCTTCTTCTTCAGCAAGGGCTTGACCGGGCTTCATATCGCCTAATGTGGGATCAATGTCTATCCAGATTTCCTCACTCTCGTATTGAACCCACCAGTGGTCTTGGAGAGCCGAGCGTTCAGCATTTCTTTCCCCTGAGTCATCCTTAGCCTTTGCCTTTCCTATGGCATCAAGAATAGCAGATACCTGTTTGTTCACACGGTCGTTGACCTCTTTTAATCGGTTCTCTCTTTCTAATCTCATTTTATTGACAGCGTTGTGGAGATTTTCTCTGTTTAGATCATATTTCATGGCAAATTTTTCTAAGAGATCATCCTCGGCTTGAGAAGAAAGCTCTTCAGTCCGATCAAAAAATTTGGCCGCAGAAGATTGGATACCACGATAGACCTCATCTGCTTTATCTCTCGAAAGAGTCGCTCTGGCTAGGCGTGCCTCATGCCCGGCCAAATCCAAGAGTCCATACAGAAGCAGGGCCCGGTCCAGGCTGTTTCCCATCCGGTCCATCAGGACGCCTCTAGGTCCCCGGAGCGACCCACGATAGGGCACCAAAAAGGTCTCATCTCGCACCCACTCATAGAGCTGTGTCGGATCGCTCCCAACCTGATCGAGTATTGTCTGGGAGTCAAAAAGGCCTTTCTGTAAGTCACTTCGAGCTTCCTCCAGCTCCTGAAACATGTGCTCTAGCTGGCCGATCATTTGACTAATATCTTCTTCAGAAGGCAGGGATTCATTTTTGAAGGATGCCGTCCAGGTTGTCACATCGCTCGTTTTTTCTTGAGAATGAGGAATGTTTTTTCCTGAATCCTTTTCCTTCTCTTGACCCTGAGAACAGGAAGGGGTGAAAAAAACAAGGGCAAAGACAACGATTAATGAGATACATATTTTGATTTTATTCATAGTTCCTCCGCATCAGTCATTCATGTATATGGTTGGATGAGATCCTGTTGCTCGTTTGACCAAGACGTCTCTTCCTCTCTAGTATCTAAATCTTATAGTGATATCGATAAGGGAAACAGCTTATTTTTTTTCATGAATAATCCATTCTTCTTTTTCTTTTTTTAGAAAGGAACGATGGTCTTCTTCAGCCTTAATGACCACTTTTGCTTCTAAAGGATCAGGTTCTAATAATAAACGAAGTGTGTAATTTCCTTCCAAGACTGTAACCGGTTGCCCACCCACAAAACCGCTCGCTTTGACATCGCCTTTTTCGTCGAGGATGACGTATTCGACTCGCAGAGTTTCTTCAAGAGAAGAGAGCAATTCCTGAGAATCCCTAGCTTCCAGGTATTTTCCTTTCGTTGATGAGGCAATCGCCTCCAACTCTTGCCTGGCATGCGCTTCTTTGATTCCAAATCCCACAATATGCAGCTTGAGGTCGAGTCCCAATTCCTTAAGAGCAGGAGCAACGCTGTCAATATCTCCTCCACAGCTCTCGATGCCATCACTAATAAGGATAATGGTTCCTTTATCGATATCCTCAAAATCCTTTGCGGCTTGAAGAACCGAAAAAACCAGCGGAGTCTTACCCTTAGGTTTGATGTCATTAATGATATTGATCATCTGCATCTTGGTCAGCGGACCGATAGGAATCATGAGCTCAGTGTCTTGACAGGCACGCTTATCTCTTAAGGGATAGCGATGGCCGTAGACGCGAAGACCCACGCTCATCTTATCTGGGAGCCCGGTAATGATTTGATCTAAGACCTTCCGTGCGATCGAGATTTTGCTTTCTCCCTTGATCTGTCCCCACATCGAATTAGAGGCATCCAGGATGAGTTCCACGTTTTTTGTGGTTTCTTTTTCTGCGCCTTCTTCAAAAAGAATTTGAAAAGTACCTTGTTTTTTTATTTTCTTTTCGACAACAGGCTTAGGCTTTGGCTTGGGCTTGATTACTTTCTTCAGTTCTGCCTTGAGATGATACTGGACGGGTGAAGTGAATTGCTCAAACAGGGTGCTGGCACTTTGTTTAATCATTTCATCTGAAGGGGAGAGGTAGATCTGCCCTCCCGTTGCATAGGCAAATTCACTAAAAATCTGCTGAAGAGTATTCCCAAAGTAATCTGATTTCTCATGCCATCCCGGCTGCACTCCAATCGTAGAAATGATAACCTCAGTGTCTAAGATGGCATCCCAAAGTTCGATATAATCCTTTAACCATTCTGCAGCCCTCCTTTGACTGACGAGATCATCCAGGATAGCAATAATGACCCGATTGCCATCTTTTATCTTGACCCTGTCGATAGCGCTTATTAACCCGGTGAAAGTATCCGTATTTCCCGCGCCTAAAACCTCACTCTCGGCAGCCGCTTTTAATCGGGAAGGGTCACGGGTGAAATCTGAGAGGTCGAAGACCTTATCTGTGTATTTCATCAGCCCGAGGAGCAGCCCTTCCTTCAGGTTATCCAGGTATCCTTTGAGCACACGTTTAACGACAGGAACACTCACTTTCATACTGCCGCTGTCATCATAAACAATCATGACATAGATTTCTGGTTGAATGATTTTTAGAAAATAATCATCTGGTTTCAAACGATAGGTGAAGACGTGAGTCTCCCCGATGATTTGGATATCGGAAGGTGATACGGAAGTCACGTCCTTCGATTGAAGTTCAACTTTAGGAGTGGTGAACCCGATTTTCCTGATGGATATCTTAAGGATCTCATCTTTTAAGCTTTTTAGGGCCAGATGATAATAATCTGTATCCTTTTGAGAGATTTCTCCGCCAAGAAGTTTGTTAAGAGGTAAATTTTGGGCTTCTTGTACGGTATTATTGGATTCGACCTCTTTGATCTGGACCTCACCCAGGGTGTCTTCAGCTCCTTTTACACCCCCTATTTCCTTGAAATATCCTTTGACAAAAATTTCCACGATCTCGATTTCTTCTGGATCATATGCCTCTGTGACTTGAATTTTCAGGTATTTAGCAATCGTTGGAGAAACAGGAAATTCCTGGTAGCCTTCGGCCATTGGTTTGGGTTTAATCGTTATTAAAGGCCTAAAACCAGACTTGGGAGTCTGGTTAGAAACAGAAAATTGGATTTCTTTAGGGAAATCTTCTTCTGTTAGCTGAATCCCAATTTTATGAATCTCGGCAAATCTTCCCTGAGGAAAGCAGAAAACCGCTTCTTCCGGAAGGCTGGATTCTGAAAGGTAGAGATTATATATGCTTTCTCTATAATCTTTCTGTGTGAGTGAATGATCCAGTATGCTCTTGAATTGATCACTGGAAGGTGGAGATGACCTGTAGATGACAGCCGCTCCTCTTCTGTGGGATAGAAGATCTTGAAGTTGTCTTACGGGTGGATGTTCTGGGTCGATAGGCGTGACCCTTAAATCTTTGAATAGATAGGTTCCCCTTCCTAAAGGCGAAATTCCAGAGGCCTCGATACCCAGTTTCCCCTTTGAGTAGCGTCCGTCTTCTACGTCGAAGATGACCTTATCGTCAACCGTGAAGATGATACGGTTCGAGATAGATTGTATCTCGACATCCAAAAATTTGCCGATTTTATTTTCAGGGATATCCATCTCAGCAAACGAGAGGAGTTCAAAACCTTGAGGGGTAAAAGCTTCGAGTTCATACCGATCTTCTCTTTTATTGTATCCCACCCGGAAAAAATGTTTTGGGTCCTGATAGCCGAAGACAAGGCCCATGTATTTTCCCATTGCTCCTTTTGTTGTTGTTGGGTAAACTTTTACTCTGAAGGAATAGTTTTCCCACTCTTGATCTCCGTTCAGCAACATAGTCACCGGTTCTTCGGTGGTATGGTCACTAGAGATCCCTGCCAACTCGGTGACGATACATCCCCATTCGCTTTTCTTCGGTGTTGCCCCTGGATCGTCCCATACCTGCCAGTTATCGAGAGTTCCGGATTTATAATCCTCCACAAAGGAAATACCCTGAGGGGGCTCTGTTTTTTCTGGTCCCTCTTGCATGAGGGTAGCCGATGTTGCACCTTTAAGGTATCCGTAAACCAATATTTCCTCGATGAAAATCATCCTGCCCATTTGTTCAAGCATTTGACTTTCCAGGTTGGGATCGAATCCTGTGGGTCCAGGAGAGAGAATCCTGATTTTTAGATATTTTCCAGAAACGGGCTTGATTTCGAAATCTTGATAGCCATTTTCATCGGGCTTGATCTGAAATGTCCCGATGGATTGGAAACCATTCTGGGGGCTTGCCGGAGAAACGAGGAACTCAACACTTCCTGGTAGCCACGTATCAGAGACTTGAATGCCGATCTTATGAACCTCTGCTTCTTGGTTGTTGGGAAACGAGAAGACAGCTTCTGCCGGAAGNNGGAAGTTTTTCCTCCTTTAAATTGATATAAAGGCTACCTTTGGGATCCACCTTTTTTGTGTCGAGGGAGGTTTCATGATCGATAAGGGCCAGAAACATTTCGTTAGCAGGAGAAACAAGTTTTGCCCCCTTCTTCCAAGACAATAAATCCTGCATTGGTCTTGCTGCTAGTGTTCCAGGATCTACAGATTTGACCTTGATTTCTCCGACCAGAATCTTTTCCGATCCGAGGCCGGCCACAGCCAGACCGCATTGTCCACCTAGGTAACGGCCATCATCCAGATCAAATACAACCTTATCCTTTAGG
>JABAOC010023968.1_pt1 | contig 12330 bp, 19 predicted proteins | sample 7062161 | NCBI WGS metagenome assembly JABAOC01 (sample SAMN14538625, study PRJNA623070) | marine sediment metagenome | biome: marine biome [ENVO:00000428]; feature: marine pelagic biome [ENVO:01000023]; material: deep marine sediment [ENVO:00002113] | place: India: Gulf of Khambhat ... | reverse complement strand
AATATAAACATTCGGCGAAAGCCTTAAATCGGAATCTCCACCGCAGGAACCGGGCCAGCCCGGCACCATGAACGCAGAACGTGACCGGGCCGTTTTAGCATGGACAGAACGGTGGATCCTCAGCTGCAGGACGACCAAAACACCGAAAAGACACCGCAGATCTTGCATACTGAGTGTTACGACAACGCTAACCCATGGAAAAACCTTCGTGTTGTACCGGCGACAGATGTTAGCGCTGCTCCGTTTTCCGAAACCAATATTTGACCAGCTGGTCCTAGAGCTGCCGTGCCTCATGGGCTTCCGACCAGGAGAAGTCACCACATGGCGCGCCGAGTACATCGATTATTCCACAGGTGACACGCAGGTCCTAGACGCGAAGAAAAAGGCGCTTTTCACGGTGCCACTGAGCCACATCGTGGCCAGGCACACCGAGACCATACTTAACGGCCGCAGCACCGGCCTTATCCTTCGCAGCCGATCCAACGCGCAGACAGATCCCAACCGACCGCTGAGATCGGAAAGCATCTGGCACATCTGGCGCAAGTGGACCCGGTTAGCCGGTCTGCCAAACGCCCGGGAAATCTCACCGGTCGTCGGCAGGCGTTTTTTCGCGGCTGAATGGTACTACGGCCAGGAGCTCAGCCTGGTGACGCTGCAGCGGATCCTCCGACACAGCCATTTCGAGACAACCATGCGTTACGTGCAGGGCCTCGTTTTCCATGAAGACGTGAAACGCGACTACGACCGGTTCCAGCGAGGTCTCGCGAAGGAGGTGGCGCTCCTAAATGCGTGAACCCTGCCCGGTTGAAGGGTGCACCCACAGCAGCAGCAACGTGGAAACCCTATTCGGTCACTTATACACAGGGCACCCGAAACACGTCCTCATCGCGACACTGATCCGGCTGGTGAAAAGGCGACACACATGACTGAAGGGACGTGTGCAAGCTGCGGAAAGAAGAGGAAACTAGACAAGCACGGCGTATGTTTCGACTGTGTTTTAACCGACCTAGTGAATCACAGAGGCGCACGCGCGCGGAGATGACAAGCGATGTATAGAAATGAAAAACTCCGGTGTCCACGGTGTGGTAGTCCCCTGAAACGAAACCGTCGCCAACGCAATCAATACCGCTGTTTCTGGGACTGCGGCACCTGGACGGATAAGCCATGACCGTCAAAAAGACCGAGCAGAAGATCCAGGCCAGACTGCGAAGGATAAGGAGCAAGCACACTGGCAACATGAAACGCTGCCCAAAACGGACCTGCCGGGCCCTCAACGTGAAACTGGCTACACACTGCTGGCGCTGCGGACAGGACCTATAACTTTTTCACATAAGTGACCCGGACATGAACAGTTTAACTGGCAGTGATTGTCTACATTTGTCGTACTCTAACGCCAAAAACAGCGAATTTGAAAAAGGGCTGTTTTCCATAAGAGGATCCAAATATGCCAGAGACACCGCTGCAGCTGGTCTATTCTAAGCGCTATTTTACAGCATCTTTCAGAGCTGATCCGGAGCTGTGGAGCCGCTTCAAAACCGAGTGCAAAATCAGGAGCGTGTCGATCTGCCACGTCCTCGAGGCGCTTATGGAAGCGTGGGTCCAGGGCCAGAAGGCCACCGCGACCGTCGTCAAACCGGTCGTGGTGAACCTGAAAATGGAACATATCGTAGAGAGACCCAGGCGTCTAGGTCGTGAGTTCGGATCCCACCAGGACGAGGACATAACCGAGTACATACGACGGTTTGGCAGCTGTCACCGGCTCAGGCCCAGCGGTCAGTTTCCTGGAAAAATCGGCTGGTGCCGCTGGGTGAAACGCTGGATCCATGGCCATGAGTGCTCGATGTGTCTACACACCGGCGAGCGATACTAACCGGCAGCTCAGCCAGGGTAGGAAACATCGATCAAAACTGACCCGGTGGTTTCAGACGTGACGCTGACAGCCGTGTAAGAGATCTTAACCTGGACATCGTAGACCCCAGCGGCTAGGACCAAAGACTCAGAATTCCACAGCTCCTGGTTTTTTAGAAGGGCAGCCGTCGGCACGCCGTCGGCGCCAGCTTCATAAACGTGGATCCACACGTCGAAGGTGGTGAAGTCTCCCGAGGTTGCCAAGTCCAGGGTGAATGTGACTTCGTAACCGGCTGGAAGGGTCAACGTGGCCACTTTTCCGAAGTCTTTTACGTCTGAGGTTCCCGAGGGAATATCTCCCAGGTCCAGGTTCAGCGGATCCGGGCTCATGGTGGGAGCCTCTGGCGTGGTCGGCGTGATTCTGTACCCGATGTTGACTACACCAAAAATGACCGACGCAGCGCATACGGTGACAACCAGGCTGACGATGAACAGCAGCCATAACGGCACGGTTTTACTACCGATTTTAATTGAACGTCTCATGTCTCTATGGTCATAGAAAGTGATATTTAACGGTATATGAAGCTAAGCACTAGAAGGCGTCTCTACCTTCTTCTTCTTTGACTTGAACACTTCACGGAGCAGCTTAGCGACTTCCACGTCTTTCAAACGCTTCTTCTCAGCCATACTAACCAGCCTGGGGTTTCTTATACCGTCTGATGTAAGCGTCTTCTACTATGACCTGGACCAGGTTAGGATCTACTATGACGTCTGCCAGGTACGCGGCCAGCTCGTCCTCAGTTGCGATGAGCTCCTTATTATAAGCGTCCAGGTAGTTGTCGACCAGCGCGTCTTTCCTCTTTCGCTCCCGGTCCTGCACCGCGTCCTGAACATGGTACTCTATGGTGGCCGGTCCATACCCCAGCGTTTCAAGTGCAGCACGCAGATCAGCCTCGAGAATGTAGCCCTTGCCAAAGTCGCTTTTCGCGTTGTCCCGGAGCTTGCCGATCTCAGTCTCCATGGCCACACGTCGCTGGATCTCAGCCATGAGCGGCGCGTCGTCTTCGTAGCCCAGCATGACATAGCGGTTTTCGAGCTCAGCGTCACTTATGGCCCCATATTCCCAGCCCCTTCGCAGATCCACACGCGGAATCAACCTTTTCAGGACGCCGCGCATAATCGCGAGATCCGACGTGGTTGCGCCGGGCCTGGCTTCAGGGCTATAATCATGCCACACTATGAATTTCTCCAGGTCACCCTCAGTTATGACGCCACGGTGAAAAGCGTCGACCAGCTGACCGAAGGCTGGCAGTACCCAGTGAGCCTCCCAGTACGCGATTGCCCACCGCTCAGAATAGCCGTGGTACGGCATAGTCGCGTAGAAGTCTTCAGGTGTTATGACTTCCCGGACTACAAAGCGTATGAGGTCGTTAGGTCCCGGGATCTCCGGCGTGTACCGGCTGGCCCAATACTGACGCCACGGTATGAAAATTCCCTGGCGTATCGGTTCAGAGAGCACCGGACCGATCACAGCTGGCATATCCATGACAGCCATGAGGCCGGCAGCGATCGCGTGAGCTTTAAGGCCCTTAATCGGGTGGGCTGCGTCCACAGCTGCACCGATCCCTTCGACGCCTAGCTTCAGCATTAAGAACCTGGCTGCCACACTGACCACGGCCGTCGTGAGCGCCTCAATCGGTGGCATACTCTCTCGAGGCAGCTCTGTTAGAGTCTCGATCTCCTGGACCATGGTTGAGAAGGCCGTTTCAGCTTCAGCTTTAATCTGCGGATCCGGGCTGCTAGGGCTGAAAACGGTCGTGATCATGGCGACCAGGCTGCGGCCCACCATTTCAAAGAAGCCCACCACCGCGTCTTTAACGATGTTCGCCACGCCTATGATGCTCTCAGCGATCCAGCTGAGCTTTTCCGAGATCCAGCTTACAAAGTAGCCGAGGGCCTCACCTAACGCAGCTGCTACACCGGCCAGCGCGTCTGAAACCCAGGATCCTAACACGCTCATGGCACCGTCGAAAGCTGTGCTAAGAGTGTTGACGGCGCCACCGACCGCGCTGCTTATGGTTGACGCCAGGCCGGTGACGCCAGAAACTATCGTGTCTTTCGCCTCTCCCAGAGCGTCGCCCAGCCAGGATCCCACCGCGCTGACGCCAGCACTTATGCTGTTCCAGGCCTCGTTTAGAAGAGTGCCGATCCAGTTGACGCCGCTGGATATGAAGCCTACCGGATCCTTCGCGAAGGATATGAACGTCTGAGCAATCAGAACCGCTGCGTCTTCTATCCAGTCGGCCACGGGACCCAGCAAAGGCTTAACCTGGTCCCAGATCCAGGCGCCCACTTCAGAAACCCGGCTGCTAAGCCAGCCTATGGCGTCCCAGATCCAGCCGCTGACCACACCGACGGCGTCGACGGCTGCCCTGCTTATCCAATTCCACAGATCTTCAAACCAGGTCTGTATGCCGTTCAGAGGCCAGGGCCAGCCAGACATGAAGCTACACCGTCATGCGTTCCGGTTTCTGCGCGCGCGCTTTTTCCAGGTCGGCACGTATGATCTTCGCCCGGTTTTCAGGCGTGTCCTCATCAGCTGGAATGAAGACGCTCCGGGCCGGCTGGTCAGCATAGCGATAGGTGACTATGTGCGTGATGAAGGCCTCGCCTGGCTTCGGAAACGTCTTAGTCTCTCTGACGTCCAGGATCTCCACTTCAACGCGTTCTCGGTCTTTGGCCATGTCTAGGACCCTTCTGTTTAAACTCAGCCGTCATGCTGTCGGCTACGCTGCGAAGGATCTCACACACTTCACAGCTGCAGTCTGACCGGCACGCAGCCAGCAGCGCAGCGAAGAACGCCCTGCTCTCCTTCGCGCCGGCCATTTCCGGCATAGATGCTTGTGCCATACAGTTTCACCTAACCGTGATGTACCTCCTTCGCGGTTTTGAGCATTACGGTTCCCGGGGCTGCCGGACCGATAGAGAAAGGAAAACCCACGTCAGCAGGGTCAGGGATAGATTCGCTGAAGACCCGGCAGCCTTTCCAGCTGTCTATTCTTTCTTGGTGAGGGCTGAGCCTACCTGGACGCCGGCCAGCGCCGCGATCGCTGAAACACACGCCATAAGCACGGAGCCGTCGCTATAGAGGTACAGCTGAATGGCGCCCAGCACGGTTATGCAGCCCATGGCAACCATGGTTTTCACGCGTTCACCTCCCTACTTTTGACCTAGCACCTGGCTAACCATTTCGTCGCTGATCTTCTCCTTAATGAGCTTACGCAGCGCCTTCTGACATTTCGGACACAGCCGCGCGTAGATCTCCGGAACAGCCAGCTGCACGCTCATACCAGCCTGAGCCACGACGTCACCTCCTTCAACTCAGTAGATCATAGACTAATCCGGCCCTCACAGCTTTGGCTGTGCCGGTGACCTGGTAAGCTCTTACCTCAAAAGAACGCTGGAAGGAAAAGGGCTTCGTGACGTTGAAGTAGGACATTCCGCCAGCGGCATACGACATCAGCTGAATCTGTGGTGTTGAAACGCCATAGGTTAAGATGTTGAGGTTTTCAGCCGTGAAGTATTCGCCCGAAAGCAGAGCATATCGGTCAAACATCACGCCGTCAACGTAGAACCTGATTTCCACAACATCACTACCTGTGAAAAGGGCTACTCTTTCTATGGTTCCTGCCCCTAATATGGTGATGATGCTGGTTTCTGTTTCACTGGGCACGGTGACTGACCCAGATTCAGCGCCGACTGAAGTAGACGGTATGTTTATGGTGTTGACGGTGCCGCTGACCGGCACGTCGCCGACGGTTTGGCCTTGCATGGCAACGTCAAACCACCACCTGGAAAGAGCCACATGGTTCCAGGTAGTAGCAGCAATAGCTTTTCTGTAAGCGTCAGCTTTCGTGCCGTCTTCATTATCGTACCCCATCATCACGTTGACATCAGCGCTATAGGTCCAAATGAACAGTTTGTCGTAAGGCCACATTCGATAGAAAATAGCGTGTCTCCAGTCTGGATCAGCGAGAGCCGGAATGGCGATGTCAGCTTTCGCCACGTAGCCTAAGTCTGGATTTGGCGAGATGTAGACGGTTAAGGTCTTCCCGGCAGGTGCACCATTTTTACAGTAGATGCTTACTCGGTGAAGAAAACCCATGCAGCCCCTGGTGAAAAACTTGCCTCGGTTATTCGCGTTAGTTGATCCCCACAACGCTGTGGTTCCACGGTTGCTGATCGCGGTCCTTCTTTCTACGTATGCTGTCTGCGTCAACTTGTCAATTACGATGTTCGCGCCACCAGAAGTTTTAATGTTTAAGTCAACAGTCTGCGCTTTAATGTCCACGTTCACGTTAGCAGCCTGAGCGGCGATGTTCACGTCCAGCTGCGCGATGGTCTGAGCGGCTACGTCGATCGCTACCTTTTCGGTGCCGGTGGTCTTCACGTTCAGCGAGGCTGTCTGAGAAGAGATGTTCACGTTCACGGTGACCGCGCTGGCAGCTATATTAACGTCCAGGGTGACGGCGCTGCTCTGAATAGCCACGTTCAACGTGACCGCTGAGGCTGCTATGTTCACGTTCAGCTGGCCCAGCGTCTGAGCCGCGATGTCGATGGCCAGGGTGCTCACAGTCTGGGCCACTATGTCGACGTTCAGGGTGACGCTGCTGACGACATCAGTGTCCACATGGTCGCCGACCGCTGTTTTAATGTTGAGCGTGACCGCGCTGGCCGCTATATTAACGTCCAGGGTGACGGCGCTGCTCTGAATAGCCACGTTCAACGTGACCGCTGAGGCTGCTATGTTCACGTTCAGCTGGCCCAGCGTCTGAGCTGCGATATCGATAGCGATGTTCCCGACGGTCTGTGCCTGGATATCCACGTTCAGGTTGACGTCTGGAGCGGTGCCGACCAGCGCGTCGACCTTAAACTGAATGTTAAAGGCGTCGAGGGCCATGGCGTTAGTTGAGGGACCAGACCAGACGCCCCACCACACTTCAACGATAAACTTGCCAGGGGTGAAGTTAATGTCGAAGACTTCCCAGACGCCGGCCTGGGACGGCTTCAGCAGCGTGTCTTCGTAGGTGCCGTCATGGTAATAGAGGGTTACACCGGTGTAGTCGCTGACGTCATTAACTGTCTGAGCCGCTTTAATTCCCAGGATCTTGTTAGTGTCGATCGGTGGGGATATGCCAGCCTGGTCGATGTTCCCATACGAGTCTGATGGAATATAAACTGACTTCCAGCCGGTGAAGTACAGGGTGCCGATTTCTGCACCGTCCTTGAAGACCCAGCCGTGTTCGCCGTCCTCAAAATCAGGGTTGATAATGCGGCCGATCCGCGTGTCCACGGTGCCAGTGGTCACCATGACGTTGAGGTTGCCGACGGACTGAGCAGCGATGTTAATATCCAGCTGGGCTATGGTCTGCGCTTTAATGTCGACCGGCAGCTTCTCTATGGTAACTGCCTCGATTGTTATAGGCACCGTGAAATCGGGCCAGCCTTTTGGCATCATGCACCACCTACAACGCTGCGCAGAAACTTCTCAGCCAATTTAAGAATTCGCACCAACAGCTTAACCGGCAGCCGCGCCGGGTTAGGATCCACCCAGATCCTGATGTAAAACGTGTGCGCGTAAGTGTCATCTTCGCTCCACGCCCGGGCCTCCAGCCGCGCCGGCTCACTAGGCAGCTCATAATCGGGCTCCCATAGTATAGTCTCGTCGTTGCCTTCCAGCCACTGATCTGCACCCCACGGTATGATCTGCGTTTCACCGTGGAATAGGGCCAGGTGTGCCAGCGCTGCATGACCAGCTGGAATAAGCACGCTGACCTTAGTTACGTAGCCCGCCCGGAGCTTCAGCTCCTTCGTAGCCGGCTCAGTTTTAGTGTGTGTGGTCTCTGCCGTGACCCGGAACGTGAAAAGCAACTACTGAACCTGCTGTTCAGTTAGCAGCTTAATGGCGATAGTGGCCTGGGCCGTGTGTGTCAGCCTGAGCTCTTTAACGTCCCAGCGGAAAACGTCGCCATTACTCACGTCAGCTTCAGACAGATCTAGCTTGGTTTCATCAGGGAAAATGAAGGTCAGCGTGAAGGTGCCGGTGCTTTTGTCCAGGATCTTGACGGCTGTCAGGTTGCTGTCGATCAGATCCTGGTCTCGGGCGTCATCTAGCTTGACAGCGTGTTTCTTCGCGCGCGTGGCATAGCGTATGTACGTCGCCATGGTGAGGACGCCCCCGGCCTATTCTGGGGGCCACGTTTCACTTTCCAGGACCAGGCAGATGTCGCAAGTGACAGCTGCAGCCGTGCCGTTAGTCAGCTTATAGTTGAAGATCTCGCCTTTCGTGAGCGGCAGGTCCAGCTGCGGCCGCTCGGGGTTGCTGGGCTTCAAAAGGGCTGCTGGAATGTCCGGCCGGAACATGGGTTTGCCACCGACGTCAGCGTACAGCTGCACGTTCTCGAGCGTGTCAGCGCCCTGCTCAGTCACCAGGACCTCTTTCAGCACGTAGTCATGGTCGCTGGTGAATTTGTCTTCTTTGGTGCCGGCTGCTGCCACGCTGCCGGTTGTCAACTTGTGGATTCTAATGGAGCCCATTAAATCACGCTGCCTTCTTATACACGGCTACACCGTACCAGCGAAAGCTGGCCTCTGTGGTTGCGAAGAGAACGGCACCGCTCACGTTCATGGCCTTCACGTCCAGCGTCCGATCCCCTGGCACCGTAACCGGACTGTCAGCCAGCGTAAACGGTTCATGGGCCTTATCCTTCGTAGTCTCCGGGATCTCCAAACTCATTCTAGCCAGACCTCTTCGGCCCGAAGCAGCTAGAAGGTGGTCCAGGGGCGCGCCGTCCAGGTACAGCCTAACGCCTATGTCACCCTCAGCTTCAGCCACGGCGCCGGCTGCCACCTGGTTCACGTAGAACCGATCGTTAAACACGTACTGCTCAACGGTTGAGGGCGTCAACGACTTCAGCACCTTCTCACCCTTGTCAGCCCAGGACGTGCCGGTGACAACGTCGGTGCCTTCCAGGCAGGTTATGTACTCGTTGTGCTGCGCTGCGAAGCGGCTGAGGTAGTCGCTGGGCAGGGTTTCTCCGACGGCCAGCTCGATGATCTTTCCCATTAGCCGGACCAGTTTGGCTGCGGTCCCCACAAACTCGAAGGTTTTGCTCGGTGGAATCACCAGGAAATGAGGACCCAGCGGTAACGGACCCCCCAGGTTAGTCGTGACTTTTCTGAGGGCTGCCAGCTCGCCGAGAAAAGCGCCTACTTTCTTCGCGTCTATCCTGGCCGTGACTTCAGCGGTGTCGTCGGTGCCGATCTTTTCCACAACAAAAGCGCGGTAGCTTTCCATGGCTATCTCAGTGTTCATGTCCACGATCTTGTCCAGTTTATATACTTTCATGTGTTTCTCTCATGGGGGTTTTGCTACCAGCTGATGTTCAACGGATCAGCTGGCGCCTATACGTTTCTTGTGGAGAGCATCGCCTATGGACTTAAGGATCTCGTAGTTTTTCGGGTCGCCTCTCGGGCCACGCTCAGGCTTCACCCACGCGGCGATCACGTCATGGTACGGTCCGAAGCCACTGGCAAAGTAGGTTTTGCCGGCCGGGATCCCCTCACGGAATCTGCCAGGTCCGACTGTGCCAGCCTTATCCTGGAATTTGGTGGCAGCCTCGTCAGTGATCCTAGCTTTACGCCTGGCCAAAACTTTAGGATCTCGCATAGCAGCCTCGTAGGCCTTCTGGCCTTTCGCAGCGCCGTCTTTCCACTCAGGACCAGCAGCCTTCACTTCAGCCTCGTAGTAAGGCGCACGTCCCGGTGTAACGTCAGCCCACTTACTGGCGATCTCTTCAACGCTCTTGATTTTCACCATACAGATCGATCTCCGTGCAATAGTGTACTACGCCGTTTATATGAGGAAATCGTGCACTAACTAACTAGAGAGCTGCCTATGCCGACCGTGCCGGTGTACGTCAAAAACTGGACCTATAAGCTGCTTTTGAAAGACGCCCAGCACAAAAACGCCAGGCCGGCAGCCGTCATTCAGAAAATTGTGGAGACTCACTATGCCGAGAAAAGAGTACAAACAGCGTGAACGCCGGTACGTCCAGGAATACGTCAACGACAAGTTTCCGGACCGGGAATTTGTCATCTACAACGTCGCGGTGGGTCCAGCGCCAGAGACGCTCACGAAGGCCCACCCTGAAGTATCGCTTAAGAGCTTTCGACGCTGGCGCCTCTACGCCGACGCCATAATAGGCTGGAAAGGGCTGCTGGTGCTCGTAGAAACAAAACTGAGAAATCCGAAGCTAGGCATAGGCTACCTGCTTCAGTACGCGCCGCTGGTGCACCAAACCCCAGAGCTCGCCGCGTACATAGGCCGGCCGGTGCAGCTGCGGCTGGTCACGCCCAGGCAGGACCCACGCGTCATTCAGGTGGCAGCCACACACAACATCATCGTGGACATTTTTTATAAGCCCTGGGTGGGTGACTATCTGCGAGAGCTGGGGTTGATGTAACTATGGTCCTAGAAAATTTTGTACGGCTGCCTCGAGACGCAGAAAAGGTTATGAAGTTTGCAGCTGGCAGCTGGCGCATAGAAGAAACAACAATCACGGACCCTAAGACCAAACAGCCTAAGCGAGTACGCCGGGCCGTCCTGGACGTCACAGAAGAGGACTACCGGCCAGTTGTCAAAACCTTCAGCGTCCTAGCCGAAAAGCTGGCGGTGCAGCTGAAACAGATGCACGACACCGGCGATCTCTACCGGTACCACGTCGGCATAACCTGGCGCCCTCGAGGGCTGGCCACAGAGTACACAGTACGAATCTTCTAACCGTGTGACGGGGGCCCTCTGAAAACCGTCGAGAAAAGGGTTTTCACAGCTGGAAAATTGTCGCTGCTAAGATCTTTCGCGCAACGTGAACCGAAGCAAAACCAGATCTGAAAACGTCGACTAAACAGAGATCTCACCTAGAAGCTGGTGACCTCTGGTGACCGCTGGTGGTAGGGGTCCGACCGGCCAGGCCATGGAAATTTGCATGAAGGACAGAAAGCTAATTTTTATGTGGGGCTGGTGATTGCTGGTGATGTGGACGTTTCACCAGGACCTGGCGTGGGTTCGGGTCCCATGGGTTTTGTCTTATACGTCTTGTGGTAGTATTCTATGGCCTCGCGTGCGAGCTGGAGACAGTCGCCACAGCTCCACACGTAGCTTTCTCTTGTGGCGAGGACGGCGCCGCAGAAGTGACACGTCAGCGGTACTCGAGCAGGGGCTCCTTCAGGCGTGAATGTTTGGTCTCCTGGGCCAGGTTCCACGTCTGGGTTAAGCAGCTGCCACACGCGCTTTTTGATCTGGGCTGCGTTGTACCGGTAGTATTCGGCGTCTCTGGCTACGCTGACCTGGTTCTCCGGGCGTGGGAGATCTGCCAGGTAGAAGGCTCCGGTGACCGGGAGCTTGCCGTGTTTCAGCTGGTCTTTCACCTGGTCCGGCAGCGTCGAGATCTTCAAAAGTTTTTTGGCCCAGCTGAGGCTCATACCCATCTGCTTCGCGGCGTGTTCGACAGGAAACCTTTTTTTCTGCACGAGAAGGGCCAGGACCTCAGCTTCCTGGGCCGGGTTGCTTTTGCCGCGCTGCCGGTTCCGGATTATGTTTTGAATGAGCAGCTCCTCGATGCTGCCGGCGATCACCCGGGCCGGCACCTTTTCCATGTGCAGCCGTTCAGCCGCTTCTAAGCGGTGGAGACCGTCGATGAGCCACAGCTCCTTTCCCACCTTCATCAGCGTGACCGGGTCCAGGATCCCTTTTGCTTTCACTGACTCTTCGAATTCTTCAGCGATCGCTGGATCCCACACGCTCGTAACTCTTTCTCGAGGGANNCTCTTCAAATTCCTCAGCGATCGCGGGATCCCACACGCTGGTGACCCTTTCCCTGGGAACGCTGATCTCTGAAACCTTCACGTACTCAATTTTTTCAGGTTTTGGCATACGAGACGTGTAAGCGAGCTGACAGCTAAAAAGTTTGAGGCGTGATGAACGGCCACCATAGAGGTCGCTGTTTCTGAGCAGTTAGTCTAGGGCAGAGACGTCTAAAAGTGGCTGAAGTGTGTTTTAAATGGTCTGCAAGTAGGTCTTATATATTGCGACCACGCTTAACTTATGTGCTGACTACCTGAAAAGAAACGCGTAGTCAGTTAAGGGGGTAGATAGATGAGCTGGCAGAAACTCGGGATCACACTTCTAGGAAAGCTGTCGTTCAGCGGCGGCAGCCACAAAGTGACGATCCCAAAAAAAGTTGTCGAGGCCTACGAGTTGTGGGACGTCGACAAAATAGAGATCCGGCTGGAACGCGTGAGACGGTCCCCTGCAGCGGAGATACCAGCGAAGTGAGTGAGAGAGATGAGTGAAACTAACCCCGGTCCCAGGGACCGGCCGATTTATGACTACGGCGAAAGCCTTAAATCCAAAAACTAATC
>JABAOC010012462.1_pt1 | contig 12331 bp, 18 predicted proteins | sample 7062161 | NCBI WGS metagenome assembly JABAOC01 (sample SAMN14538625, study PRJNA623070) | marine sediment metagenome | biome: marine biome [ENVO:00000428]; feature: marine pelagic biome [ENVO:01000023]; material: deep marine sediment [ENVO:00002113] | place: India: Gulf of Khambhat ... | reverse complement strand
CCTCCGAGAAGTCTATTTCTCGCATAGGGCATATCCTCCTTTCTTTCATTTCACTAAATGGATATGCCCTATCTACTTATTCAACCAAACACAATTTTACACAAAAGAATTTACACAATATTACACTGACCCTTTTTCATTTGCATCCCTTCGCGTCTCACTTGCGGTTATGATTTTCCTTTACAATCGCCTTTCATTCAGTTACATTAACTGTGCGATCATTCGATCAGCCGACCAGGTCATCTCGGACATTCGAAGCCGCCAATTATGAAAGACAAAGAACTAATACAGAAAGCAAAAAGGGCCAGGCTCAGAGCTTACGCTCCGTACTCCAAGTTCAAGGTGGGCGCTGCCCTTTTGACCAAGAACGGAAAAGTCTACACCGGTGCAAACGTAGAGAATTCCATCTTCGGCCTGACCGTCTGCGCGGAGAGGGTCGCAGTTCTCAAGGCGGCCAACAGAAGCGATAAGGACTTCGTCAAGATCGCAGTGGTGGCCGACAAGAATCCGCCGATCACTCCCTGCGGCGCGTGCAGGCAGGTGCTTTCCGAGTTCGTTGAAGACTTGAAGATCATCTGTGGGAATCTGCAGGGGAAGATACGAAGATACTCTCTGAAGGAGCTTCTGCCGAAGGCATTCGAAAAGCGGTCAACGGATGGAGCGAATTGAACAGATAAAATAATCCACCCGGTGATGGGCATACCCTGAGACGCCTTTGATCCGTTTGATCTGAGCAGGAGATATGGATGGACATAGCCAGGTTGATAGATCAATCTCTTTTGAAGCCGGACGCCACCAGACAGCAGATTGAAAGACTCTGCGTGCAGGGACGCGAGTACAACTTCATCAGCATAGTGGTAAATCCCGTCTGGGTAAGACACTGCAAGGATATTCTCGGAGGCACGACCGTTAGGGTCTGCACGGTCTCCGGTTTCCCTCTGGGAGCCAGCAAACCCGAGGTCAAAGCGCGGGAGGCCGAGGTCGCCGTCCGCGATGGAGCAGACGAAATCGACATGGTGATGAACGTGGGAGCCTTCAAGACCGGAGACTTCATGCTGGTGGAAAAAGAGATCAAGGACGTACGCGCAGCCATCGGAGAGGAGAAGACGCTGAAGGTGATAATCGAAGCTGGCACCTTGACCAGGGAGGAGAAAACAAAGGCTGCGGAAATAGTTAGAGCCTGCGGTGCCGACTTTGTCAAGACCAACACCGGCTTCGGATATGGCGGTGCCACGGTGGAAGACGTAAGGTTGCTGAGGAAGGTGGTAGGAAAGGACTTTGGAGTGAAAGCTTCCGGAGGAATCCGAGATTACGCGACCGCCTCGAGCCTGATCGAGGCGGGAGCCAATAGGATTGGCACTTCCTCCGGAGTCAAAATCATCGAGGAAAGCCAGTCGGCCGGAACATAAGTTTTGGCTGCTGTTGGTCACGGACGGCTCGTCCGTGACGCTTACCTAGGGCGATGGACAAGGTATCCGTTGTTAGCGGAGGAGGAGAGCCGCTAAGTCAGTTGAATCGACAACCCTCTTCTTTGCTAATGTGGGTCGGGCTGCAAAGCTGCCCGATACCATAAGCAAACGTGAGCTTGAGACAACGACGGGCGAGCAAGAGAACCTGCTCGCCCGCTTTTCGTTTCAGTGCTCCTTCTTCAAGTCCAAACTCTCACTCATCTCACCACATACAGCACTCGCACCAGCAGTAGATTGGCGGAGTTACCGTGCAATACATGCACCAGGCAGTGCACCTGATGGCCTGAGTGCTGGGAGCGGTGAATGCCACCAATCCCAGAGCCATAGCCACCAGCGCAAACGCAAGCACCAGCACTCTGAGTTTAAGCAAGGACTTCATCATTCCCCATCACCTCCTTTCCGTCTGGGCCATCTCATCTGAAAATTCAGCCCGAATTCGTGCATTCGGGTAGGGCGAGCAAGAGGACCTGCTCGCCCAATCGACATTTGTGCTCATCCTACCAGCAGTACATGCAGCACTCGCACCAGCAGATGATAGGGGGGGTAATGGTGCAGTACATGCACCAGGCACAGCACGGCGGCCTGGCCTGGACCATGCTGGGAGCGTAGAGCGCGGCGAATCCGAAGACCATAGCCGCCAGAGCAAAGATAAGCACAAGGACCCTCAGCTTAAGCAACGACTTCATCATTCGGCATCACCTCCTTTCCGTTCTTTGTAACCGAAGGCCGGGTCAGGGGTTTTGTAGCCCGGTCTTATATCGGGCGAGCAGAGAAGCTGCCCGCCCGACCCAAACAGCTGTGCTCCTCGGCACCTGGCGCCAGTCTAAGGCCAGAGTGGCGGACAAGGACAGCACTCACACCAGCACCAGTAAGGTGGCTCGAGCATGCAGATCATGCACCAGCAGTCACACGGACCAGATGCATCCGCCGTGCCGGGGGCGTTGAGCACGGTGAAGCCCAGGACCAGTGCCAGCACGGCAAAGAGGAGCACAATAGCTTTGAACTTCCTGAGAAGCTTCATCCCATCTCACCTCCTTTCCCCGGCTTCGGTTCCTGCTTTTGGGTTTTGACTTGGCATTTTCAATTTGCGCCGGGGGAGCGCAAGAATCGCTCCCCCGACCTTTTCTGCGCTCCTGGTCACGCAACTCAACTCTTACGGGCCGGGAAAGGGAGGACAGGGAAAACATTCGTGCCAGCAAAGCGGAGGTCCTTCAATGGTACAGACCCAAACACAGCATATGGGGCCGGATGCCTGAGCAGTACCGGGACAATTAAGCACGGCGAATCCGATCACCAAGGCCAGCACCGCAAAGAGGAGCGCAATAGCTTTGAACTTCCTGAGAAGCCTCATCCCATCTCACCTCCTTCCCCAATCTTCGGTATTCCCGCTCCCTCTCAACTTGTGATGTTGACTCTCCTCCGAAGACAGTCACTGACTTTTCCCGTACGGACGCCTCTTAAGTTCACGGCTCATCCGCCGGGCGGGATTTCGGGCAGGTTCGACACTCCTCCCAGCAGGTAATGGGCGGCTCCATGGTACAATATAAAACCCAACAGCACCCACCCCTTCCAGCAGTGCCGGGAGCACTCAGCGTAACCAATCCCAGAATCAGAGGCAGCAGCGCAAAGAACAGCGCAAAAGCCCTAAGTCTTTTTAAAAACGTCATTCCCCAAGAGGGTTTCGCACATCCGATGCTTCGACTTCCCGCGAAGCCCGAAATGTGTTTTTCTTCCAGCCTGGCCCTCCCCCTTTCACCTGCCCTACTTGCCTCACAGGCAAACCAGGTAGCACATGTACGGTTTGGGACAGACCAGGAAACACTCAGCCGCGGAAGCGGTAAGATAGAACAAGCTCCAGGCGATCACCGTGAGGGCCACGACGATCACCATTGTTTTGATTCTCTTCACCAGTATCATCACTCTCACCCCTTCTTCACGACGCGGTTAACGCGCCGATCATCTCCTCGATTTCGGTTTTGTAATCTTCGGAAAGAGGTCCGGGCCAGACTTTTTTCACCGTACCGTTTTGGTCTATGAGCATGGTCTGAGGGATCACCTCGACCTTGTACTTGTCCAGAAGCGAGTAATCGGAAACCACCAGGACGGGAAACTCGAACTGGAACTTGTCCGCCAGCTCTTCGGTTTTTTCCTCTCCGGCCGTGGTGACTCCGAAGAACCTTAGCTTTGCGGATTTGTGCTGCTGATAAGCCTGCCTCCAGAACTCCACGTTGTGTTCGCAGGAGGGACAGGCCGTGGAAAACCAGAATAGAACCGTCTGTTCGGAGGACGGATATTCTATCTTCACCTCCTCACCGTTTCGATCAATCCCTACCAGTGGCGGAACCTTCTCCTGCGGATTTAGAACTTTGAATGGTCCCCGGCGGGCGGTCAGTGCGGAGCGAAGCTCTCGATTCTCCTTGACCAAAAGGAGAATCTCGACCGCCATCGCCAGTACCAAAACTACCAGGACGATGGACCACAGATTGGTTTTGACGAACGAGGGCTTTTCGGTCATTCTCTATCTCTCCTTGCTGAGCTTTTTCCGATTGAAGCGACTCCAGCCAACCTGGAGGATTTTTCTGCTATTCTGCCCGTGTGGGCGTGGTAAAGCTTGAGTATCTCCCTGACGTATCCGGGGCCGTTGAAGTAACCACAGGAGTGTAGGCCGTGAAGCTTGTTCCACAGGCATCCTCCGCTGCAGATGGGAAGGATGTCGCACCTGGAGCAAACCTCGTCCTCCATGGGATCCCAGGTCAGATAGTTGACCAGACCCGGATTGAACTCGATGGGCCTGGTTNNTGTGAAGGTAGCCATCCGGATCCACCACGAAGAAATCCGGTCTCATGGCCCCGCATCCGCCAACGTTGGTAAAGGGATAAGGGAATGGTATGAAATCGTACTCGCTTTGAACCGCTTCCTTGTGCAGAAGAAGCATGATTCGAGTTAGCTCGTCGGCATCCAGACAGCTTGATTCGTAGTCCTTGCAGGCCTTGGTCAACCCCACCACTATTCCGTAATAGACGTAGACCTTGTCCTGAAGACCGTGCTCGGCCAGGACGGGTAAGAGGTTTCGGGCCTTCAGAGCATTATTCCTGTCGATGTTCAGCCTGATGGGCAGGCTGAAATGTCCGGCGGCCATCTTTATGTTGTCCAGGATAACGTCGAAGGTGGGCTTGCCGTTTTTCAGCCTCCGCCTCTGGTCGTGGGTCTCCCTGTCGCCGTCCAAGGTGATCTGGATCTTCTTGACCTTGATCTCCTTGAGCCAGTCGATGGTCTTCCGGTTGAGAAGATACCCGTTGGTGGTCATGTCCGAGTGATATTCCACCCCGTGCTTCTCACACAAATCGATGATCCTTTTTGCCAGCCTGTCGATGATCTTGGGGGCCAGCAGGGGCTCTCCCCCGAACCAGCTGATTTTCAGCTGCTTTATCTGTCCGGCTCTGCCCTGGATGAACTTGACCACGGCCTCCTCTATCTCCGGAGGCATGAAGACGCTCCTTTTCTCCTCGAAGCAATACTGGCAGCGGAAATTGCAGTTCAAAGTGGGAAGGACTATGAGGCCCAGCCTGAAGCCTTTATACCTCTCGACGCGGTTGCGAGCTTCCAGGACCTTCAGTTCGTCGACGTCGTCGTCCAGGATGAAGTATCCTCGCTGGAGCTCCCGGGTCACCTCGTCCTGGGGATTCAGCGTCCCGGCCACCAGCTTTTCGTAGATGTTCCTTTCCAGCTCGACGAAACCCCTTGAGAACGAGTTAAAGACCAACGCGTGCCGGTCGGTTTGGTCCACCAGAAGATTGAATCTTGACTGCTTCATAATACCCTCGCTTCTTCTAGCCCTCCCACTTTGAACTGCTCAGCCATGGCTTTTTCACGATTCACCGTCCCTTACGGCCAAGGGATAGGCTCACCCCAGATCATNNTCATCAACTTCACCAGCTTGGGGGGGCAGTAGCAGTCACAAGGTCCCTCGTACTCCTCGCAGTGCCCCGCACCGCCGGAGAAGATGTGGGGGCGGTCAGGTCGGTAGAGCCAACGCATGCCATCTCACCTCCTTTCCCACTAAGGATCTATCCCGTCTTGCAAAGCGGGAAGGACGCATCCAGCTTCGCTTGACGATCCTTTCTCTTCTGACCCTGTCGAGCGTTGGCGGCAACCTGAATCTATGGAATGACTCAATCGGGAGCTTTGACCGTTCTTGCGAGTTTCCTCCCCGCTTTGGCTCCAGAATTTTTCGGCTGTTTCCAAATAAGCCCATTCTGCGACCCGCCACCGTCCGCGCCGGACTACTCGCCCCAGATCATCAACTTCTCCAGCTTGGGGGCACAGTAACAGGCGCAGGGGAAATAGAGCGTACAAAACGACACTCCATCCGCGGTGAAAAGGCCAACCGGATCGGCTTTGTGCAGCCAGCGCATACCGCCTCACCTCCTTTCTAGTAGTAGGATAGGGTCCCCTCTTTTCTGGCGCGGTCGAATCCCTTCTTGAAAGCAACGATGCCCAGGGGGACGGTAACAAGAGAGAAGATCAGGAGTATGAATACCTGATCCTTAACCTGCCACAGAGAGTAGTCGTTGATCAGCGCCTGCCTCAGAGCAATCAAAGCATGCGTGTTGGGCAAGATCAGAGCCAGGCTCTTCAGGAATTTGGGCAGAACCTCGATGGGGTAATAGACTCCCGACAGGAAGGCCGAGATGATGGAAACAAACCAGCTAACCGGATCGCCCTGCTTAGTCACCATAATGACACCCGCAGAGATCATCCCGATTCCAGCCAGGCTGATTATGGATAAAATCAGGATTATGCCGGAAGCCAGGTAGTCGGCGTTCAACTCCACCTTGAAGACGATTATGGCTATGGCCAGAATCACCGCGGTGTTGACGGCGGTAAACAAAAAAGTCCACAGCGACGAGTAGGAGAGTATCTTGTGAAGGGGCGTCTTGGACAAAAGCAGCGACTCCAGAGTTCCCATGTACTGCTCATTCCTTATGCTCTGGGAAAAGGAACTCTGGGAAACGGTGACGAAGCTCTGGAAGATTATCCCGATTATCAGAAACACCATGTAGTTGCCGCCATATTGAGCCAGATAGGGATTGTCCGCCTGAAATCCGACCAGCTTGGCCAGAAAATAGAAAGAGGCGGTGGTGATGAACATGGAAAGAATCTGCAGGACCAGGGCGGTCCTGTAGGAAAACATGGTTATCACGCCGCGGTATATGAAGGCTGCCGGTCTGGTCATGGTGTTTGAGATTCTTCAGACTCCTGGTTTCGCGTATATTTCAAGAAGATCTGCTCCAGGCTCGGTTCGTGCGTGGTTATCGACTCCATTCCTATGCCCTGAGACCTGACCAAATCGATTAGCTGGGAAAGTCTTTGGCCATCGGACAGGAAGATCTCTATCTCCTGGCTTTCCTTTTCACCTTTGACCTCTCCGAACGGATCTAGTTTGTCTAACAGCTCCCGTGAAGGAATCTCCTCCAATCTTATGGTCACCCTCTTGGTCTTGGCCTCCCTTTTCAGGAAGCTGAGGGAACCCTCTTTCACCAGCTTTCCCCTGTCCATTATCCCCACCCGATCGCACAGCTTTTCCGCCTCATCCAGGTTGTGAGTGACCAGGAGTATGGTCTTGCCCCTTTCTTTGAGCTGCCGGACGGTCTCCCTGATCTTGATGGCCGAATAAGGATCAACGGAGGTGGTGGGCTCGTCCAGGAAAAATACCGGCGGATCGGTCAAAAGACAGCGCACCAGATCCAGCTTCCTTTTCTCGCCCAGGGAATATTGCATGAACTGCTTATCCTTCTCCGAATAAAGATCCACCGACTTCATCAAGGTCTCGATTTGCCGCCTGAGTTCTTGGTGGCTGATTCCCTGAAGCACCCCGAAGAACCACAGGTTTTGCCATCCGGAGAGCCGAAAATAGAACGACCTTTCCGTTCCCGTGGCCAGGCCGATGGAGGCCCTGACCTGACGGTCCTGCTTGATGATTTCATAGTCGCAGACCTTTGCCCTCCCGCTGGTGGGTATGATCAGGGTCGACAAAAGCTTCACCAGTGTGGTCTTCCCCGCTCCGTTGGCTCCTATCAGCCCGTAAACGGTCCCCTTGTCCACCTCGAAGGAGACATTGTCCACCGCGGTGATCTCGCTTTTCCTTTTGGGCAGGAGGCCCTTTTTTTTGCCCTTCTTCTGCCTGAAAACCTTGGTCAGATTCTCCGTCCAGATCATTTACCTTGTCATCCTCTCTCACAGGACCAGTACGAGACCTTCAATGCCTGATCAGTTACCCGTCGACTGCAGAGACAGGTTCGGTTCTGCTCCATCAATCCGTTGGGTTGAATGGAAAGCAGCTTTCGGCATATTCGGTCAAAAGCTTGCCGGATATGCACAGGTTCATAGAATCAAACGTCTGTCAGTCGTTGGCCCACTCCATAGGGCTTTGTTACCTCTCCCTCACCGTCCCGTAGATCACCAGGGGACAAGTTTCGCTTCGAACGTCGTGAGATTTTGGGGCGGCAATCGGGTAACTGAGATGGATAGGTGGAAGCAGACATCGCTGTCTTTTTTTCCTCGCCGTTACCAGACTCATGATAAATAGCCAAATTAGGCCTGTCAAGCAAAAAATAACAATTCTTTATTTGCCCCCGCTGCAGCCGGAGGCTTATGAGCGTAAGTGGATCTATTTATAAACCTTGAAGCGCCACAACCTGTCGAGAATGCGGCTGGTGCGTCCGCCTTCCTTCCCCTTACCGTGGCCAAGCCGCTGATTATACAATGCCTGGCACGGAGTACCCTCTTCTGAGAGGACTGATTCAAAACGTGCATGAAGCTTTTGATGCTTCGCCAAACCTAGTGATTGTACCCAACTGACGGGCGAACCGGGGGCGGATTAGGAGGCCCCGGCGCTTTGACTCATCTGCCGTGAAGGTATGGATATGCTCAAGCCGCCGGGGCCTGCCAACATCCGGGAGGTTCTTTGCAAGATCGGGTTTGGGAGCCCTTTTTGATTATGATGCTGACTCAGGACACAGCAGACAGCAGACTTTCGCCCCGGTTCCGATCGAACCGTCGGCGAAACGCGGGCTCCACCGGTTGGCAAGAAAAACCGCTTGGTCGAACCTTTCTCAAAGCGTCCCAATATAAGCCAGCAGATCGTCAATCTCCTGGTTCGACAGGGAGCTGAAGGATGGCATACTCCGGTAAGGGTTCACAAGCTGCTGCCTGACGCTTTCGGGTGTAGCGGGCCTGCCGCTGGCCGGAAGCGCCTCCTGCTTCAGTACGCCTTTCAAACCGGGTCCCAGCTTGGACTCGGTCCTGTCAGCCCAGTGGCAGAAGCTGCATTTGTCGCTGAAGAGCACTTCCCCTCTCCGAACCTGGGCGGAGACGCCCTCCTCCACAGACCGCTTCTCAGCTTGCGTGTTCTGGTCGCTGACCAAGAAGAAGTATCCTGCGGAGGTAAGGAACACGCCCAGAGCCAGGGAGAACGCGGTCATGCCCAGGCCCGGCACGTATCTCAAGAACTGCTTGTAAAACTGCACTATGGAAAGCTTGAAAGCAAGCACGGCGAAGAGGGCCACGGCCAGAACGCCGTGAAAAACAGCTCTTGTGGACATGCCGTCACCAAGCATCTTCACGTAGTGCAGGCAGAAATAGGCTATCACCAGATACGTTATCCCGAAGACGGCGCCGGCAATCTTGTGCAACCTCCGCAGGAAAGTGGCGCCGATCTTCCTCTCGGCTTTGCCCATCAAGGTCAACATGCAGATCACCGCCAGCAACCCGAACCCCAGGAAAAACAACGCTACTACCGACTTTGTGTAAAGGGACATATGGTACCGTTTCCTCCTTCTAATNNGGACATATGGTACCATTTCCTCCTTCTAATCTGCAGAGCGCCCGCCCCCCCAATGTTCCGGGCGGATCTGGCAAACATTTCAGTCTATTCAGTGGCGTCCGGCCGGGATACTCCGTCCCGATCACACCGTGTTTCCGCTCTACTCGGCAGCGCCGATTTCGCAGTAGTACATCTTATCCAGCTTGTTCTCCGAGGCTACCGGGCAAGCTCCGCACAGACATCCATTCTTGGCCAGGTCGCAGTCGGTCTTACCCTTGGCGCAGAAGAGCCCCTGCATCTTATCCTTCATGCACTGGTTGTGCGAAGGGCAGCCGCCGCATATGCATTTCTGCATGTTCTCCGGGGTATCGGCAACCTTTGCCATTATCTCCTCCTTTTTCAAGCTTTGGTGATTTTCCAAATGTTTCCGCCGGATTTCTCGCCTTTCTTGAATCCCACCTCGCCGTGCAGATCGGTGAAGTAAAGTCCGTCCGGCCCGAAGGCCAGGCCGCAGACACTGGCCGGACCTTCGCCTGCGTATTTGACGAAGTCGCTCAGGTACTTGACGTTGTCGTGCTCGTCTATGAACATTTCGACTATTCTCTTACCCTTGAGCACCTTTCCCTCCATGTAAGCATAACCGAAAAGAGCCACAAACAAGTGGTCTTTGTGCCGGGCGCCGAACTGGTCGTCCGCAAAGTCGATGGCAGTGGGAGCTTGAGTATACCACCAGACGAACAGCGAATTCGTTCTCATGGATTGGGGCCAGCCGTAGTTTTCACCGGGAAGTATCTTGGCGATCCGGTCATCAACCGCCGGCCCGTTATCGGATACGTACAGATGACCATCAGATTTTCTCCAGGCGGCACCGAAGGGATTCCGCAGCCCCTTGGCGTAAACGTAGCTTTTCGGCGCGGGGTTATCCGAAGGAACAGAGCCGTCCACGTTCATTCGCAGAATCTTGCCTCTTAGATCCCTGTCATCCTGCGCCACCTCCGGGTTGACCATTCCATCTCCGACGTTGACGTACAGCCTCCCCTCGTGTATGGTGAGTGCCTGTATCTGGTGGGCCGCACTGGTGGAAATTATGCCATCCAGAATCGTCTCGGATTTGTCCGCCTTCAGACCGTCGCTGGTGGTAAATCTGACCACCTTGTTTTTGAATGCCTTGCCCTCCTTGTACAGCATGGAGGCAAAGACATCGCCGTCAGGGTGCACCACGATTCCGGTGAGTCCCGATTCTCCCGTCCCCGGCATTTGGTAGTCGGGATCATAGTCCAACAGGTTTTCGGCGAACGCCGAAATCTTGAACTCATTGGTGANNTAAAGCTCGGTTAGATAGAACAGAGGGGCATCCTTTTCCTTTGTGGGATTGGGGACGAAGGCGAGATTAACCGGGAGGGACAGGGCGGAGAGAACTTTTTCGATCCTGAAACCATCTCTCAGCTCCCATTCTCCTTGTCGAGGCATGAATACCTCCTCTCGAGGGGCACCTTCTTCTTGCCGATCTGGAATCGTCTGGAAGAAAGACAGAGCAGGGCACAGCGGAGGTCCCCTGGGCAGGGAAGGTCATCTCCTCCGCTGTGCAAAGTCCATTCTCTTGACGGGCCCTACTTTTTCTCCTCCTTCTTCATCATCTTGACGGAGGCGCAATAGGCGGTCAGATCGGTGAGCTTCTGGTCGTCCCAGGCGAGCGCCTTGCCCTTGAGTGGGTTGACTATGCAGAAGTTCACCACCTGATCCAGGGTGTATACTCTCCCCGCCATTTTGAAGTACTTGGGATACTTCGGAGCAAGGTTATCCCAGGCAGGAATAACCGTATCCTCCATCTTCCCTTCCTTTGTGCCCCCCTCCATGTGGCAGGAGTTGCAGGTCAGCCCGCTGGTCCCCAACGTCTTGTCATTGAAGAGCTTCTTCCCGTTCTCTACAGACTTTGCCAGCTCTGCTGCGGGATCTGCCTCCATCTTCTTCTCCTCCTCCTTCTGAGCGCAGGCGTACGCGAAGAAGGCAAGAAGCAGGACTATCAAGATGAGCGTCGTCACCTTTCTCACTTCTGTTCACCTCCTTTCAATCGGGGGGATTGAACGAGGTGTTCGCCCCAACAGGTGTGATCGCCTCCGCGAGCCCAGTCCGCGAGAAGGTATGTGCGTCCACGCGTTCAGGAATCCCCTCAGTTTTTTCTACGCTGCCACAACGAGTTTCCCTCAAGTACCCTCAGCGCAAAATACCCCAGCGGTAACTGCTTGTCAACCGAAAAATCTATCTGCCCGGGAGACGGTTCGGCTTTACTCAGAACTGTTTAAGATGAGGAATCAAGACAATAGCAGAGGTATTGGAAGCCTTGCNNCCGGCGACCGGTTAAAACATTTTCTAACTCTGTGTCGAAAAAGTAGTTGACAGAAGATGCGGGGCCATTTATACTTGCTGAGAATTCATGCACAGGGAAGTTGTAAGGCTCAGACGGACAGCCAAATTCTCTAAGCGCGGTACCGTGAGACAAGCCGGTCGGCAGAGGTGGGAACATAAAAGCAGGGCCTTCTCTCTTACAATCTTGGTGCAGGAGGAGGGATAGACCTGTGAAAACGATGCTGTCGGTTGCCTTGGCCTTGATCTGCTCGACAGGTCCGCTCACGTAACATTGCATGAGCTGAACTGAGATTTGAATTGACCGTGGAAAGGTAACTCTCCGGCAACTTTCGAAAAACTGAAGCATCCAGAGAGGAGGTGATAGTCCAGCCAATAATCGGAATTCACTTTGTGAGCCCATCTAATCGTAACCTTCTGGAAATGGGGGATAGCAATGAAGAAGGTAATCTTTATGCTGATTGTTCTGCTGCTGGCTTGGTCTCTGCCGCTGGTTCCGGTTTTCCCTGCCGGAGAAAAGACAGCCCAGGGAAGAACGGAGTTGGGCGGTGATTTCTACTTCGTCCACTCCTCTTACGAGGACGGCTACGGCTCCATTACCGAACTGATCATCTCTCCCAGAGTCGGCTGGTTCGTCGCCCCGGGACTGGCCCTTGAGCCCAGGTTTCTGATG
>JABAOC010006912.1_pt4 | contig 12337 bp, 7 predicted proteins | sample 7062161 | NCBI WGS metagenome assembly JABAOC01 (sample SAMN14538625, study PRJNA623070) | marine sediment metagenome | biome: marine biome [ENVO:00000428]; feature: marine pelagic biome [ENVO:01000023]; material: deep marine sediment [ENVO:00002113] | place: India: Gulf of Khambhat ... | reverse complement strand
TCGCTGCGTTCGATATTGTATCGTGTGGCCTCCTTCAAATATTCCATTCGTTCTTGGTTGACGATCTCCAATTCCTCTTCGATCCGCTTTTCGATTCTCACTATGTCTTTAATGTTATCCAAACTGAGGGGCCGTATCTTCACTCCGGAGCTGGCCTCTTTCCACAATTTTGTCCTGCCGACTGTCCTGTACATCACGAGCTTTTTGGCTTCTAAAATATGAAGGTATTTGCTGACCGTGTGCCTAACGAGATCCAATTTTTTCGCTATATCATCCACCTGCATCCCATCGGGAGAGTCTTTGAGCAGGGACATAATATCCTTTTCGACTTGACTCATTTTCTTCCTCTATGGTTACCAATAGAAATCAATGAGATGGTGAAAATCATGTGAGCAATTCAAATTTTCCCCTTATAGTTCCCGCGTCCACTCGATTTTTTATTACCGGAGCTGGCAATATTGAATTTCATGGTAACCAATATTCGTTACTAATATAAGCTTAAATGGGAACATTGTCAAGTAGTAAATCCTGTTAGTTTCCATCCTGTTATTCGAAGATCTATGGGCTTGAATGTACTCGACGGAGATGCTAGGTCTGCGAAAATCGAGAGGGAAAAAGGAAGCGACAATACACGGAAAGACAGGCTAATTCTTCCATCAGGGATCAAAGGTAAGTGTTTCCAGATATCCTCAGCCGCTTTTGCCAAGCTCTATACGGCTAAGGTCCCTGTTACAGAGGCTGATACCCTGAATGATCGGGTTCTGTCCTTCTTCGTTAGTCAGGAGGTGGACATCCTGATGATCCTGACTGATCGAAGCATTGTGAGTCCTTTAGAAGGGCTTTTCAAACAGCTTTTGATGTTTTTGTCAAAACACGAATTTAACTCCCAATCTGGCACTTATTGGAGGATAGAACCACATTTCTTTCTCGAACCTGGGATCAGGAACATAATCAGCAGGCAAATCCCACGTATCATTCAGCAATTCTTCCTGAGTCACTTCTATCATATTAGCCGTTCTTATCTGCCATATCCGTTGTGCTGTATCCACATTGAATAGATTATCAACATTGAGATTGAATTGGAGGGCATATTTATCCCCAAGTTTTAGACTGTATTCCGTATAAATATCCGCATACCATAAGAATGGAGTACGCCCCAAACTTCCTCTGCCATAGGGAAGATAGCCTTCATAGATGACTCCCCACTCTTCTTGTACCGGGGTTCCGCTCATAGCATTGACAACTCCTCCCACCGTTAAGCCGAATGGGAACACATAACTTCCATATGCTTTAAATCGGTGAGGCCTGTCTGTAGGAAGAGGTCCGTCCAGCACTTCCAGATTCTTTTTCCTGGGTAAGTGCCAGCTATCAAAGAAACGTTCGAAATTGGGGCTGGTTGACCGTCCGGGTTCATCCGAACTCCCGAGACCAGAATAGTTCCCTGACAATCTGCTCAAAGTATAGGAAAATCCGCCCATCCAATTATTGCTGAAGCGCTTTTCCAATGAGAGACTCAGTCCCCAATATTCTCGCGTGGCTTTTGGAGTTTCGGGATATGTGCTGTCCATTATTCCGCCATTTTCTACCCATCGACTGTATCCATATCCAGGATTGCCGAAATACCAGAGTTCCCAGCCGGTGTCAGCATCCCAAATGGCAATATCCTCCAGTCCCCTTATGAGATGTTTATTGACAACTCGCAGGGTCGCGGAGATATCTTCGCTTATTTTTTTCTCTGCACCCAAAGCAATTTCCTGCTGAGTGAAGGGTTTGATATTGGGATCTACGTCATTGTACCAGCGATAATTGTATACTCCTCCTTGCGGTGTGTAGAGTTCTTCACCTGGAAAATAGCCATCGACTCCGATTTTATCCCATTCATAGGTATCCAGGGAATAGTAGGCCATTTTGATCTTCTCTCCACCGAAGGAGCTTGCCGCAATATAGACCTTCATCACATCATAGTAGATGCCGTAGCTTCCAAAGATTTTTAAGCCAGAATCACCGAAGACATCGTAAGAAAATCCCAATCTTGGCGCAATCTTATCCTTGAAGCCGAACTCGATAGGTCTCTGGTCTACATCGGGATCGTCAGAGTAGGTGGGGATATATTCAGATTCTGTACGAACACCAAAATTCAAGGTGAATTTCTCGGATATCGTCCAGCTGTCCTGGATGTAAAATGCCCATCTGTTACTCTTTGCGTCATACAAGTTGCCATAAGGACCTGTTTTTTCATTCCCTCTTACTGCATAATAACCATATTTTCCTCTTCCATAATTGACACCTGTATGGATGAGATCCATATCCCAGGCGAAGCGGATATGAGGAAAATCTGCTGTTTGATCCACATTTTCTCCCTGTCGTATGAATTGACCTCCAAATTTTATGGAGTGTTCTCCTCCCAGATTCAGGAAGTAATTTAGATCGGTTCCCAACGACATTCTCATTCTGATATTCTTTTTAAACGAGAAAAGCGTGCTCCAGGGAAAATTCGACCAACCCAACGGACGTTGATACTCCTCAGGAACGTCGAGTAGACCAATATTGGTGGTATTGACATACCCGCCAGGGGCTTCCTTTTGAAACAAATAGCGGGGACCAGTAGCAGTAACGAGCTGATTGGTGGTATTCGTTCTGAAATATCCCCCGCGTAAAGTCAATAGAAGGTTGTTTCCAAAAGTAGCATCAAAGGAAGTCGCTGCAGATATGTTAGGATATGTGAAGCCGATCGCATCATAATCAGCTTCTGGATTCCCTGTAGGAGTGGTTAGATCTCCCTTATATTTGCTGGTATTAGAAACCACACTGGCTCCCCAACGTAGATTGGGTAATATTTGTGCGCTTAGTTTAGCAGAAGCATTGTACCAGTATGAGTTCTGCGTGAAATCCTTAACGATGTCTGTACCATGAAAAGGAACATCTCTTTTTTCTTGATAGTAAATGGGGAGAAAAGAGGCAAAGAACCATAATCTGTCCTTGAGAATATAGCCGCCTAATCCAAAGCCACCTTCGAGTCTGCTGATATCTGACTTTCCATAATAGTCATCATAAGACATGTATACAGCTTTTGAGGAGTCGTCCCAATCTCTGGTAAGGATTTTTCTTCTCTCTCCCTCAAGTGCAGTCCCACTGTAGTAGCCAAGAAATTCACCGTGAAATTCGTTGCTGCCGGAACGAGTTATTACATTGATGACACCACCTACCGACCCTCCGAATTCCGCTTGGTATCCACTGGATTTGAACTGAACCTCATCTACAAAATCATAGTTCACACTCTGCCCACTTCTGCCAATCACAATATTTGTCGTGTCGGCACCATCCACAAAATATACATTTTCACCTTCTGATGCACCGTCGACAGATATTCCCCTCCCTCGACTTCCTCCTCCCAGCATTGGCTCATCGTTAACACCAGGCACTATTGTTACGAGTGATATGAAATCCCTGCCCTTGGGGAGTTTGTTGATATAATCTCGGCTCATATCCAGTCCCTGGGAATTGCTCCTCACATCAATCAATGGAGCCTCGCCTGTAACCACAATATCGACTTCAATATTACCTATCTCCATTTGCACATCGAGTTTCAGAGACTGTTCGACTGAAATGCCGATATCTGAACGTGTAAGCTTCTTAAATCCCTCCAATGTGAATTCAACAGTATAGAGGCCGGGCGTGAGGTTGAATAACCGGTAAACACCATTGGCATCAGTGACAGATGTGGCTATCCCTACCAGCTTCGGACTTGTAGTCTCTACTGTAACTCCTGGCAGCGGCATGTCTTCAGTATCTGTTACTGTTCCGTAAATTCTGGCAGTAGTGGTCTGGGCCGAGGTGACGCTGCTTATGACTGCCAAACTCAAAAACAAGATGATTGATTTTTTCGCTCTAAACATTTTTTCACTCCTCATTTCTTTTTGATATTTATATTCAAACAACAAATTGTTAGTAAGCTGCCCGCCTCATAAATCGACCAGACAGAGAGAGGTGATTGGCGTTCATTATTCCGCGGCTTTTGCAGAAGACATATCCCTCCATGAGGATTTTTGTCCTTCCAGTTCTCATTCCAACAGCGAAAAACATGCCAATTTCAATCCTTGGGTTTTTTGGCACTTATGAATCCTGCATCTGCGATTTATCTGCAGCACTTGTATGATTTTTTAACACTTAATGTCCGTACTCTTTTGGAAACAAATATTCCCCCCTATCGACTTTGTGACAGAGAATAGACAAGATTCCGTGGTTTAGCGGTGAGAATTTCCTTTTTGCGCCTGCACTGGCCTTGTGTGGGCTCTCTCACCCCAGATAGCTGTCTTCTCCGGTTCGATCTTCCAGATATTCTCAGCCGGGATGGTCATGCCATCAAGTGGATGTCGTTCGGGAGTTCAGACCATCATGGTTTTTTCTTGCGGCGCACAAAAATGATGGTGTACATCGCCGGAACCACCACCAACGTGAGGATGGTGGCAAATGAAAGCCCGAAAATGATCGTCATGGCAAGGGGGTTCCAGAAGGCCGCATTATCCCCACCGAAATAGATCTGAGGATCGAGGCGTGTGAGCAGGGTTTGGAAGTTTAAGTTCATACCGATAGCCAGCGGGAGGAGGCCGAGTATGGTGGAGAGAGCCGTGAGGAGAACCGGGGTCAAACGTGTGGCTCCAGCCTGGATGATTGCCTCCATTTTATCCATACCCGAATCAATGCGGTTATCTATGTAATCGATGATGATGATGCCGTTTTTCACCACCACACCGGCGACGGCAATAATGCCCATGCCGGTCATCATGACCGAGATATCGATGCCGAAAACCACAAATCCCAGCAGCACCCCTGTGAAGGAGAAAAAGAACATCGATATGATGATCAGGGGTTTGGCTACGGAATTGAACTGGGCGACCAGGATGATGAAAATCAGGGCAAGGGCAATGAACATGGCCAGGATCATAAACTGTCCGGTCTCCTGCTGCACGTCCTGTTCCCCCGTGAACTGGATGGTGTAACCTTCCGGGATAGGAAACTTGGGCAGGGTGCGGCCGATACGAAAAATGATCTCGTTGGTATTGTACCCGGAGAGCACGTTGGAGGAGACGGTGATGACCCGCTTGTTGTCGATGTGCTGGATGCCGCCGTAGCTGGTCTCGTAAAAGACATTGGCCACAGAAGAGAGGGGAATCTTGTAAGGCATAGCGTTCGGCTCCCGGGAGGGAACGGTAATCTCCTGGCTGAGCAGCACCCCGACATCTTCCCTGTATTTTTCGGCCAGGCGCAGCCGGATAGGATATTCTTCGTCGCCCTCTTTGAACTCCGAGATCTCGAGGCCGAAGATAGCGGTGCGGAGGCCCATACCGATCTGGGCCGTGCTCATTCCCAGCTTGTTGGCTTTATCCCGGTCCAGCTCGAGTATCAGTTCGGGTTTATTGACTTCCATACTGGACTTGAGCTTTTCGATGCCTGGGATATTCAACCTCTCCACGAATTCGATGAAACGCTCCGATATGGATACCAGCTCATCGATATCCTCGCCGGAGATCTCGATATTGATGGGCATTCCTGTGGGAGGACCCATGGCTTCCCGGTCGATCCGAATCTGGGCACCTGGGATCCCCTTCATTTCTTTCCTGAGTTCTTCCAAATATGTGATGGTCGGAGGACCAGACCGGTATTTGTATTCCACGAACGTGATGGTGACCTTGGCCAGCTTATCCTGGGCAAAACGTTCGAAAATGCTGGCACCGGCATTGACCGCCACATTCGAAACCACGGACTCCACGTCCGGATTGTCTCGACCCAGCACGTTGAACACCCTTTCTTCCACCTCCTTGCAGATGGCGTTGGTCACATCGATATGAGTACCTTCTGGCATGGTGATGTAGACGTAGAGAGTGTTGGGATCGCCGCTGGGGAAGAATACGATCCTGGGTGTTTTGATCCTCATCAGGACGAAAGTGGAAAACAGCAGGACCACGATGGAAGCAACCACCAGGTAAGGCCGCTTGCCTCTCAGGGAAAAGGCGAGGGTTTTTCGGTACAGGTCTAAAAATCTTGGCAGTGCACAGCACTGAAATTTATCGATGAAAAAATGAAGGACGTATTTGAATAGGTAATAGATGACCAAAGCGAAGATCAATAGGTTCGCCAATATTCTGACACCTGCTGCATAAAAAACGACAACCAGAACCAGGGCGGTGACCGTTCGAATCATGGCTTTTTTCGAAGGGAGCCGGAACCGTTTTTTATTATCCTCGGGCGCCGGACGCTTCATGAAAGATACGGCGAACACCGGATTCATGATATAGGCCACAAGGATCGAAGCCGAGAGTGTGATGATGACGGTGATGGGCAAAAAAGACATGAATTTTCCCGGGATCCCGGGCGTGAATATCAAAGGGAAAAAGGGTGCTATTGTGGTCAGCGTGCCTGTGAACACCGCCAGGGCTATCTCTCCTACCCCCCTTTTGGTGGCCGTGACGATGTCCAGGCCTTCGGTGGTGGTGAAGTGACGGTAGACATTCTCCACCACCACGATGGAGTTATCCACCACGATCCCCAGCACCAGGATAAAGGACATCAAAACCACCATGTTCATGGTAAATCCCACTAACGGAATAAAGATAAAAGCGATGACCATGGACAGCGGGATGGAAATACCGACGAAAAGCGCGTTGGCCTCACCCATGAAAAACATCAGAACAAAGACCACCACCACAAAACCCAGGATCACGGTGTTAAAAAGGTCACTGACCGAATTGCGGGTTTGGGTGCTGCTGTCTCCTGTGAGCGTGACGATCAAGTTTTCGGGCGCAGTTCTCTGGTAATTGTTCACGATTTCTTTGATCTTGTCCACCGCGATAATCAGGTTCTCGCCGCTTTTTTTGATGATATTGAGGGTTACCACATCCTGACCGTTGAGCCGGGCATAGCTTTCCCGGTCTTTATACCCGTCCTTGACTTCGGCGATGTCTTTGAGGTAAATCCCGTCCTGGATCATAAGATCGGCGATTTGGTCCACGTTCCGGAACTCGCCCACCACCCTCAGGTTCCTTCTCATGCCGTCGGTATCGATTTCTCCGGCAGAGATGGTCATGTTTTCATAGGCGACGGCGTTTTGTATGGTATTGAAGGAAATCCCTGCCGCCTGCATCTTGTACAGATCGACGTTGATCTGGATTTCCCGATCCAGTGCTCCCACGATGTCGGCTCTGGTGATTTCTTCCATGGCCTCGATTTCATCCTGAAGTTTCTCGGCAATCTCTTTGAGCTTGACCAAACCAAGATCTCCTGAAAGATTGATGAACAGGATCGGGATTTCGGACAGGTCGATGCGCGAAATTTGAGGCTCCTGGAAAAGGTCAGTCGGCAGTTCCGACCGGGCATCGTCCAAGGCCTGTTTGACATCCAGATAGGCCTGGGTTTCGTCGGCCGAAATTTCGAACTCCACAAAGATGGAGGAATAATCCTGGATGGAGTTGCTGGAGATCTCTTTGACCCCATCTATTCCCTTGAGCTGTTTTTCGATGGGCTGTGTGATCAAATTTTCCACGTCCAGAGGGGAAGTCCCCGGATGGATCGTCCCAATCATAAAATAGGGGAACACGATCTCGGGAAACCGCTCCTTTGGAGTGGCCCTGTATTGGATGATACCGAAAATGACGAGCAGGACTGTGAAAATATAAACGGTCGTGCGATTGGCGGTCGCCACATTGGTAGGTTTGAATTCTCTGTACTTCATGACATATTTTCTCTCATTGGATTCAATCTGGAGTTGGGATTATTCTCCTCGCTGGACAGAAACGGGTTGTCCATCTGCCAGAGCCTGGAAGCCGAATGTGATCACAAAATCTCCCGCACTGAGGCCGTCTCGGATCTCGACACGATCAACGTAGTTTTCTCCGAGGGTCACGGTCCGCCGGCGCGCGATCCAGCCGTTATCCTGCTTCTCGGCCACAAAGAGAAATTGATCGTCACCTGTATCCTGAACCACGTTTTGCGGCACCACGAGCGCATCGGGATTGGTGTAATCGTTGATGGTCACCACGGACAGCATATTGGGCTTCAGGTTTTGTTCTCGAGGCGGAATTCGGATCTCTATCTGGAAGGTGCGGTTATTGGGGTCGATGACCTGCGACACTGCGTCGATCTTCAGTTCCATCTCTTTCCCGATGACAGGAATCTGTACTTTGACCGGATCGTCGATCGAAATCCTCGAAATATAATTCTCAGAAAGGGAAACCGTTATCTTGAGCCGGGAAAGTTGAACGATGCGGATGGCCCCCCGTCCGGCTGCGGCCATCTCTCCTTCTTTGATAAGGACATTGTCGATAGTTCCGCTGATGGGGGCATAAATCTTGGTCATTTCATACTGTTCCTTCAGAGTTTCCAGCTTTTTCTCCATATTTTCTTTGTTGTTTTTGGCCTGGAGGTATTCGATTTCGCTGCCTATATTTTTTTCCCATAACCGGGCCTGCCTTTCGTATATGGTGGTAAGAAGTTTCAAAGAATTTGTCACCTCGTCGATGCTGCTCTCCAGCACAGAGCCGTCCTGTTCTGCCAAGAGCTGCCCCTGGTTCACACGATCCCCTTGACGGATATGGATCTTTTTCACCACGCCGTTGGATCGAGCCGGAACCAAAATGTTGTTATCCGATTCCACAGTACCCTGGGCCTGGATAAAGTGCCGGAAAATTCCGGGTTGAACCTCCATGACGCGAACATAAGTCATCTCTTCTTGGGAACTTCCATCGGCGGCCAGAGCGATTTCTGCCTTTAACTCTTCGATCCTGGCACTCAGAGCCTCCTGCTGGGCCTCCAACCGTGCCAGCTCGCTTCGTTTGTCGCGTGGACCGCAGGCGGATATGAGCAGTGTAATCAACAGCGTAACCGACACGGGAATGAATATTTTGTTTTTTTTCATGGTGTTATCCTTCTATGGAGACTCGATAATCATTGCGCAGCCTATCCAGCGCGTTTTTGGCATTCAACAGCTCGGAGAGTGCCTGGATGTAGCTGGCCTGTGCCGCGAGGTAGCGGTCGTTGGCCTGGGTAAGGTCTGTGCTGGAGGCCAAGCCTTCCTGGTATTTGATCAATGTTTTATCGTAAACCTTTTTGGAAAGCTCCATATTGTCTTTGACATTGATGTAGTTTTCATAAGCCGATGAGAGGGTGTTTTTGGCCTGGGCCTCTTCGAGGAGGAGAGCTTGAGATACTTGAAGCGTGGTCTGGCGCGCCTGATCGAGAGCCAATGAAGCCTGTTTGACTCGAGCCTTTTGGGATCCGCTCTTGAAGACAGGTATGTTCAGGTTCACCCCGATAGCTTGAGAGCGGTACCATTTTTCATCAAAATCGAAAAAGTTGAATTGGTTGCGCTGAGCGGCCCAGGATAAAGTGTAAAAAGCACTCACTGTTGGCCAGTACTGAGCCCTTTCATTCTTGAGATTCATCTCGGCAAGCCGCTCCTGGGTTTGGATCAGCCGGTAATCCACATTATCATCCAGATCCAACTCCCCGGCCAGTGCTTTCTGGATATCTTCCTGCGAGATCATGTTTTCCAGGCTGTCTGCGAGCTCAATTTTTTCGTCGAGATCGATCCCCATCTGAAATTTCAGCAGCTGGTATGCTGTTTCTGTCTGTTTTTCGAGATTCTGGAGGCTGTTCTTGAGCGCGGTAACCGAGATCTGGATAACATCGGCGTCTGTTTCCTCAACAAAGCCCTCTTTGTAGCGTTCGCGTATCTCGTACAAGGTCTTTTCCAGATTCCGGATGTTTCCCTGGATGATTTTCTCGCTTTCCTGAGAAACCAGGATCAGATAATAGGTCTGGGACACCGTTTCCATCACATCCAGTTTGGTCTGTTCCAAACCCTGGGTGGCCAGGCGTTTGTAAATCCGTGAAGTCGCCAGACCGACAAAATAACTTCCGTTGAACACCAGCTGCTGGACCTGGAGACTGACATTGGCATTGTGTTGGGTGCCGAACTGGACCTCGATCCTATCATTGGGATCGTTGAAAAAATCAGGGATAAGAACGGTTGGCAGTTCTATGTTGTTGGTGTAGCCGATCGAAGAACTGATCTGGGGCAATCCTGTTCCTATTGTCTCCCGTATCCTTTTTTGGGTTGCAGCGACCTCCAATTGTGATTTCAGGGCGTCATAATTGTTTTCCACAGCATACTCCTGTGCCTCCAGCAGGCTGAAGGTCTTAGCTGCCTCTTCCGCAGATGCTTTGGGGGTCGTCAAAACCAAAACCATTATTCCTGCCCAAGCCAGCTTTGCCAGAGTCTGCCTGAATGGGTTTCGAGAATATAGTTGCACCGACATATTCCATCCTCTATTCTGATGTGGATTTCCTTTTATGTGCCTAAAAGGATGAGGAAAAAGTTTTCAGGTTTATTTCAAAGGTGATTACCTTTTCGTCTTTTCCTGTTTTCCTCTAAACAAATAATAGATACGTATTTTAGCATATTAAGTTATCTATGTATTCTATTTTTTGAATTTTCTCTCGAACAGAACGGCCAACTCTGCTCGAGGGTGATAGCGCATATAGGCCCTCGGAGAGATAGAAAACAGCTGCAAAGAACCTCAGATGTACTCTTTGCTCTCTTCGGGTGACACCAAGAGCACCTGGTTGACGTTGTGAGGCGCAGGCTAGGTCATTTTTGCGCTTGCCCCGGCTTTCTGTAAACCACCTCGGCACCGATAACCGTCATTTCTGGTTCGATCTTCCAGATGTCCTCAGCCGGGATGGTCATGTAATCGACAGGAATGACCACAAAATCAGCTAGCTTCCCGACCTCGATAGACCCCAAGATGTCTTCCGCGAACATAACGTAGGCACCTCCCATGGTCGCAGCCCGTAAAGCCTCTTCTCTGGTCATGGCCTGTTCCGGGATCCAGCCATCCGGAGGATTATTATCCCTGTCCTGTCTGGTGACTGCAGCATGTAAGGTATAAAAGGGATTGTAGGGAGATACAGAATAATCTGTCCCTGTTGCCACCACAACACCCCGATCCAATAAATCACTCCAAATATAGGCATACTTTGTGCGTTCGGGTCCAATCCTGGATTCGGCAAAGTGCATATCCTCGGTAGCATGCAGCGGCTGCATGGAAGCGACGATTCCCAGCTCGGCGAGTCTGGGTATGTCCTCAGGAGTCAGTACCTGACAGTGCTCGAGAGCGAACCTGGCATCTTTCCCGTCTATTCCTGTTGCCTTCAGAGCCCTTTCGTAGGCATTGATTGCAGTCCGGTTAGCAGCGTCGCCGATGCAGTGGATCCTCATATTGAAGCCCATTTTCAGCAGCTTGGTCGCAGACCGTGCGATTTCGTCCTCGCTTTGTCTGGCTTCCCCATGATAGCCCGGATAGTCGCTGTACTCCTCGAGGAAAAGCGCACCCCTTGACCCTAATGCTCCATCGGCAAAGGCCTTGACCGACCGGACGAAATATTTGTTGTTATGGTTGAGCGGTTTGCCCAACTTCTTCGCCGCATCCTCCCTAACCATTTCGTTGATCCTTATCCTGAGCAAGCCTACGTCGTAAAGTTTTATTCGCCTTTGAACCTCTTCATAGCCAGTCATGCTGGCGCCGTGGATGGTGGTGAGTCCGCTGGCCACTGCCAGTTGAGTCCCTTCTACCAGGTTGCGGCTAATTTCATAATCGGTCATTGGAGGTAAGGGGGGGATAAGCCTGGTCAATTGGGCAGGTGCCCTTTCCACGAATTCGCCTGTAGGCTCCCCATTTTTGTCTTTTTTGATATGACCGCCCGGAGGGTCGGGGGTATCGCGGGTAATGCCGGCAAGTTCCAGGGCTTTGCTGTTGGCACCGCTTCCATGGGTGTAGCGGTAAATAAAAACAGGATTATCAGGAGCTGCGGCATCGATCAACTCCTTATGGAATTCTGGCGGATCCCAAACATCTGACATCCAGCCACTCAACACCAGCCACCGTGGCTCAGGCCCTGGCCGCATGCCTTCCCCCGTAGCCAAACATCGCTTGATCACTTCCTGCATTCGCTCCACAGAAGCCCACTCACCGATTGCAGGCCTGATGTCTGGGATTCTCTGATACAACTCTCTTTCTCCGTACCTGATGTGGACATGGGCATCATGGAGACCGGGGATGACTGTTTTGCCTTCCAGGTCGAAGACAAAGGTCAAAGGACCGATATAGGCCTTTGCTCCTGCATCATCACCCACGTAGATGAATTTGCCGTCTTTCACTGCAAGGGCGGAAGCTGTACTGAATTCTTCATCCACGGTATAGATATTACCATTGATGTAGACTCTGTCGGCTTCTGGTGTATCACCGACCGCAGCGGGCAGTGGTATAAACGACACAAGCAG
>JABAOC010006074.1_pt3 | contig 12338 bp, 8 predicted proteins | sample 7062161 | NCBI WGS metagenome assembly JABAOC01 (sample SAMN14538625, study PRJNA623070) | marine sediment metagenome | biome: marine biome [ENVO:00000428]; feature: marine pelagic biome [ENVO:01000023]; material: deep marine sediment [ENVO:00002113] | place: India: Gulf of Khambhat ... | reverse complement strand
AGCAGATGCTCAGAATGCGAAAACAGACTAGTCGTATGGAACATTGACGATCCCTACTTTCTCCCGCATGGACAGGCAGAGAGGATATTCGGGCAGATTAAAGAAAAGGTCACTCAACTCGCTAAGTCGCTGTAACGGCTGGAAAGCTGACTTAACCCTGCAGGTCTCTTTCCTTGAGGGCAAGCTTTCCTTCGATTCGCTTTGTGCTCTCAAGCAGCCTTTCGATTCTAGTCCTAATCTCTGCAATTCTCTTGTCAGCCTCGGTTTTTCGAACTTGACGTCTTTGGTATTTGTGTTCTGGATTTAACATTGCAGCCTGACGTTGATCTCCAACATTTAATATCAATTATGAATTCTGAATCTACTTTCAAAATCTACGCGTCAGCTAATCAGCTACTTGTGCGCACATGCGCTGTTTATGTTCCCTACCGTCATCTCAGCGCTCGATCATTTTTGACCGTCTTTCGACGTGCACTAACCCGGATACTACAGTATCGGCGATGCGTTCGGGTAGCACGCACAAAAAGCAACCCAATCTCTAAAGGGGAATGGTTGTTTTCGCCTTTTCCTCAATGTCGGCACACATAATTTTATGAATCGAATGGGACATTTGTTAGACGTTACACGTGTGGCTCAAACCGTATCGAAGAAAATGGAGAGCTACTGCCTGCTTCAGTAGTGGGGAAGTTGAATGATTCAGAAAATCGGATTTGACACGAAAACCTACTTGAACGCACAGATAGAACAGATCCTCGATCGCGTCTCGTTATTCGACAAGCTGTATCTGGAATTCGGCGGCAAACTATGTTATGACCATCATGCTTCCCGTGTACTTCCTGGCTTTGATGTTGACACGAAAGCACAGATGCTTCGACAGCTTGGAGAACAAATCGAAATTGTACATTGCGTCAGTGCGAAGGATATTGAGGGACGAAAGATTCGGCGAGATTTTGGCTTAGCATATGATGATCAGGCCCTCAAAGATATAGCTGATCTTCTTGAGATAGGTCTAGATGTCTCTGCTGTAGTGATAAACAGGTTCAACAACGAACTAATCGCGAAAAAATTCAAACAAAAACTGCAGAACAGAGGAATACGTGTTTTCGTACAATATGAGATACCAAACTACCCCAAAGACTTGGATCTTGTTGTAAGTGAGAGAGGATACGGAAAACAAGAGTATGTGAAAACTGAGAAAAAAATCGTGGTTGTAACTGCACCTGGACCAGGCAGCGGCAAATTTTCATTCTGCATGGCGCAAATCTACAACGACAGAAAACAACAGATTCAATCGGGTTTTGCGAAATTTGAAACGTTTCCGATATGGAACCTGAGCCTCAATCATCCTATCAATATCGCCTATGAAGCAGCCACCGCGGACATAGGCGATTATAATATCGTGGATCCATTTCACAAAAGAGCCTATGGAGTGACAGCGGTCAACTACAGCAGAGATGCGGAGAACTTTGCCATAATGAAGGAGATAATCGACAAGATAGTCAACAAAGACGATCCAATGGCGAAGTACAAATCACCGACTGACATGGGCGTGAACATGGCGAAAGACGGAATAATCGACGATGCCGTAGTCCGTGAAGCCAGCAAACAAGAAATTGTGAGACGATATTTCAGGTATAGCAGAGAGCTTGTAGAGGGCGAGACGCTGTATTCTACAATTGAAAGCATGCATAAGATCATGGAAAAAGCGGGGGTCAAACCTGAAGACCGTTCAGTTGTCTTGCCAGCAAGAGAAGCTGCGGAAGAGACGCGAACTCGAAAAGGCGAGGGGAAAGGACATAAAGGTGTGTTTTGCGGCGCAGCAATTGAAATTTTCCCCGATTCTGGCAAGGCGGTGATTGTCACAGGCAAGAATTCGCCACTACTGTACGCGGAGTCAGCGGCACTTCTGAATGCAACGAAAATCCTTGCGAGAATACCGGACGAAGTTGACGTGATATCTCCCAACGTGATCCAAAGCATTGTGCATTTGAAGACCACAATTGGGTTAGGTAACTCATCGTTGGATGTAAAGGAAGTACTTAACGCGCTGGCTGCAAGCGCGGTATCAGATGAAACCTCACACAGATGTCTAGACGCATTGGACAAGTTGCAGGGCTGTGAGATGCACACTACACATCTTATGAACAAGGGCAACGAAAGTACCCTGAATCAGATAGGTCTAAATTTCACGACAGACGCCCGATTACCGTTTCCAGAAGGCTAGCCGTCAAAGACTTCCCCCACTCCTGTGGCTAGTCTTCGCACACTTGAAGCTACCTTGCAGAGACTCGAGCTGGAGCAGAGCTGCTCCAACACCAATTTAGTCCACCTCGTTCTTGTTCCAAGGGACCCCTACTTGCTCTGATGCTCTTTTCAAGAATCCTTCAGTCATTGGCGCTGTGCTGCCTGAAATACACGAACACACAACTGTTATAAACAGATCAACGTAATCACTCTTCATGCCAAGCAAAGTTCACTGCGCTCATATTCTCGTCAAAACTGAGAAAGAAGCAAACACAGTTCTGCAACGGTTGGAGAAAGGAGAGAAATTTACCAGCATCGCCAAGGAAGTTTCGCTTTGTCCATCAGGCAAACGTGGCGGTGACCTCGGAACCTTCGGCAGAGGAAAGATGGTAAAAGAATTCGAGAAAGGCGCTTTCGCCCTGCAGAGAGGACAAATCTCACCTATTGTAAAAACAAAGTACGGATACCACATAATAAAGAGACTTGAATAGACAAACTCTCAAGCTTATCTGAAGTATTCCGTAAGTTTTCTCTGGAATAATGCGTTTTGCAACAGTTCACTGTTTCTTATCCAACGTTTCAGTGGAATCTGGAATTGACTAGCGATTCTAGCTAGAGCTTTATCTAACGTGTCAAACTTCAATGGTTGCTGCCTCACAGCGTTTCGGACATTTTCACGGACTTGCCACACTCCAACGGGCATAATGTACCCTGGGCGCGCCTCTCGCATCACTATCACTGTCGCTTGGCATCGTTCCCGTTCCAGCAATTCGCAGACAGCAAGTCGAGCCGCGTAGTAACATCCGCCAATATCCGCATAAGTAGTCCGTCCTTCATGGTCTTCCCAATCGGAACACACAGCTGTAGTTCTGCCGCTTGGGTTCCAAATTGTGCCGGGGTACCACGCTTCCATGGCCTCGTAGCTCCAAGGTTGGGGCAACATCAAGATTTCAAATTGGTTGTCCAAGTAGCTGCTTTCGTAAACTCTGTACTCGTTGATCTCCGGATAGCTCTTGACTCGTTCCATTGAACCTTTTGACAGTATGCTGTCCACCGCTGTGATACTCCAGCGTGTCGGCACCAGTCGTCGGTTCTTTTTGACTCCGAATGCACCTACGCTGAAGGCGCGCTGAATTCTCGTGACCAGCACTCCCTTTTCGTAGAGATTGAGGACAGCGTTGGCAGCTTTCAGATCAGTGTCATAGTAGGCTTTTTCGACCTGATGATTCCAGCGCGTTGCGCTTACGTGCAGGTCACGGATTGGTGCGGATGGACCAAACGGTTGAACTTCGTCGTCTAAGATCAGGTTCCGACGAGGCTGCTTTGTTAGAGCGAGTTCAACATCCACCGGATTACCGGACAAAGCAAGTTCAAGAGTTCCTTCCATAATCTTGCCTGCTTCTTCAAACTTCTTCACATGCACACGATGTTTTCCACGAATCAGGAGCGACCGAAAGCCTACAATCTCATCTATAGGTTTTCCAAACCATAGTTCTGGCGAGTCATAGAGGCTCGTATCCTTGTGAACTGGCGGCACAAGCGGTCCCGCACATACGCAAGGATAGCCTATTCTGCCCACGAAAACACTGGGTGGAGAGGCGCCATCCACGCTCAAGCCCTTTATGAGGGGTATCGCCTTCATGTAGAAACGAGCCCGAACAAGTAGGGGACAACGCGTCTTGCCACACAGAAACTTGCCCCCCTTGCACGTCACGCATAAGCCCTTTCCCCAAGCCACGCCTTGAGCTTTCGCGGCAATGTAATTAGTGCTGTGGTTGAGGTCTGCGAGAATGCTGGCTTTGTTGAGCATCTTTGATATCCAGGAGTTTCCTCGTTCGCTATTCCCTGCTGCTCCGCCCTGGTTCTGTGGGCTCATTTTGGCAATAGCCTCTCGTGGATAGACAAAAGCCAACGTTGGCTTAAATGTACGTATGTATCTGGCAGCAAGAAATCAGAGGACGCCTTGTATATTCATGTTTTCAATTGCGGCGCTCTAACATAAAATTTATAGGCGGCCACCGTGCTTTCGCGTCTTTGAAGGGTGAGAAAACGAGGTCTAATGAGTATTTGTTGTCGGCAGTGTTCATCGATGATCACTTCTGTCTGTTACGTCTAGAAGCCTCGCACAGTTGCTTCTCGCAAAACAGAACGAGTCCCTCGAACCATCAGAAAGAGTCGATTCAGAAAACGCGTTTGTGGTGGCAACAATGGATTTGGTATTGATTCCGCTTATTGTCGGGTTTGCGGGACTGATAATTATCTTCTACCTATTTCGAGCAATCGAGAGGGAAAGCGCTGGAACTCCGCGCATGAAAGAAATAGCTTCTTACATTCAGGAAGGAGCGCAAGCCTTTTTGATGCGAGAGATTAGAACAATCTCATATTTCGTCATCGTTCTCTCGATACTTTTGTTCATCTTTCTGGGATGGCAAATCGCCTTAGGATTTGTGGCGGGAACATTCTTCTCAGTGCTGGCAATCGTCATAGGTATGGGCGCCACTGTAAGAGCCAACGTAAGAACAGCAAATGCCTCGAGGACGTCGTCTGGAAGGGCCCTTCTAATAGCGTTCCGAGGAGGAGCAATCATGGGCTTGTCTATCACAAGCTTTGTTCTCATCGGCATTTCTTCACTCTACATCTTATTTGGAGCAGGACCAGCCAACACGGAAGGCGTGAGTCTGCTGGTAGGATTCGGATTTGGAGCTAGCCTCTCAGCGTTGTTCGCCCAGTTGGGAGGCGGGATCTTCACGAAAGCAGCAGATATAGGAGCCGATTTGTCCGGAAAACTTGAGGCGCACATTCCTGAGGATGACCCGAGAAATCCCGCGGTCATCGCTGACCAGATAGGAGACAACGTTGGTGACTGTGCCGGAAGAGGCGCTGATCTTTTCGAAGCCAGCGCAGATAACCTCGTTGCCGCAATGATCATCGGCTTGGTTTTTGTGGGTCCCCCTTTCAACCTTGGGTGGAATGCGGTGTTGTTCCCGCTTCTGATAAGATCGATTGGAAAAATAGCAACAATCACAGGAATATTCATGGTCAGAAAATGGGAAAATAGAAGTCCATTGATGTCGCTGAACATTGGGTTATTCTCAACTGGGACGACGGCTCTTGTGCTTTTCTACGTAATTTCAACGTGGTTCATGGGCGACATACGACTCTTTTATGCTCTTTCAACCGGCCTGTTGGCCATGCTTGTCGTTTCGTTGATAACACAATACTACACTGGAATAGGCGAACCCTCTGTTAGAAAAATAGCCGAAGCATCACAAAACGGGGCTGCCATCAACGTTCTCACAGGTCTCTCCTATGGCTTGGAAAGCGTTGTCTTTCCAATGATTCTGATTGCAGGAATCATGCTTCTCACATACTCCATATTCGGAGGAGGTATCTTCGGCATATTCGGCGTGGTCGCGGCTACACTAGGAATCACGGAAATGAAGGGCATTGTAATGTCAATAGATACCTTCGGTCCAATCGTTGACAATGCAGGAGGTATAGCAGAAATGTCTGGTTTGCCAAAAGAAGCTAGAGAAGCTACAGATGCCCTTGATGCCGCCGGGAACGTTACAAAAGCTGTCACAAAGGGTTACGCGTTGACTAAAGTCGTCTTGACAAGTGTCGTAATACTCTTCGCCTACCTATTCGAGCTTGCTCGACTCCACCCCGATGTTTCTTTTGCGAGGCTTTCTGACATTGCCGTGTACCTCAACATTGCCAATCCAGTCATAATCGCAGGCTTTCTGATTGGAGCCACCATACCGTTTTTGTTTTCGGCCCTGACTCTTCGGGCTGTGAGCAAGGCAGCCTTCCGGATGATTGAGGAGGTTAGACGGCAGTTTCGAGAAATCCCTGGGCTGAAAGAGGGAAACGCAAAGCCAGACTATGCCAAATGCGTGGACATTAGCACCAAATACTCACTGAAACAGATGGTTCTTCCTACACTTTTGGGGCTGACAGCACCAATAGTCGTGGGATTCACATTTGGGGTTTGGCCACTGGTATCCTTCTTGCTTGGCGTAAAAATTGTTGGAGCTCTCCTCGCCGTCTTCATGTTTAATTCAGGGGCAGAATGGGACAACGCCAAGAAACTCGTCGAGGCAGGAGCATTCGGAGGTAAGGAGACACCTGTGTACGCAGCAGCGGTGATCGGCGATACCGTTGGGGATCCCCTCAAGGACACCGCAGGACCCAGTCTTCACATACTTATCAAGCTCGAGAACATTCTTTCAATAACATTGCTTCCGTTGTTCATAACGTACGCTATTTTTCAATGATCTCTGGAGTCAAGATTCATGCGTTGTCATCCAGTCAAGTCTACAGATGATTGAGTCTATCGGTCAGGAAGCCTTGTGAACGTTTAAAGATGGAGACTGTTTCTCCCTTTTGATGGTCTCACGATAGAGCGTACAGCGCAATTAGAGGAGCAAAAACTGAAGCCACCAGAGACATCACTGTGATCATCGTGTTAAGTGAGGGACCAGCCGTATCCTTGAACGGATCGCCCACGGTGTCGCCGATCACCGCTGCTTTGTGAGCATCTGAACCCTTTCCTCCGAGGGCTCCTGCTTCAATGTACTTCTTGGCGTTATCCCAAAGGCCCCCTGCGTTGGCCATCAAAAGAGCAAAGATCAAACCTGAGAATATGCTGCCACCCAAGTATCCCCCAAGAGCTTCTACGCCACCTACAAAGCCTACGACCAGAGTTGCGACAATGGACAACACGCTGGGAAGAATCAATTCCGCCAAGGCACCTTTTGTGGCTATGTCCACACAAGATGCATAGTTTGGCCTTGCTCCTTCTTTCCCCTCCTTCAACCCGGGGATTTCTCGAAACTGCCGTCTAACCTCCTCAATCATCCGGAAGGCATTCTTGCCCACACCGAGCATTACCAGAGCCGAGAACAGAGGGGGCATAGCGATACCTACGAGTGCGCCGGTTAGAACTAGCGGGTTCATCAAATCGAAGCCGATTGTTCGCCCTGTTATGTTTTGAACTATTTCTTGGTAGGCGGCGAGCAAAGCGAGAACAGTCAATCCAGCGGCTCCTATGGCAAATCCTTTGGTTATGGCTTTGGCCGTGTTGCCAGCCGCGTCTAGCCTATCAGCCACGTCGATCACTTCCTCTTCTAACCCGGACTGCTCTGCAATTCCTTTGGCGTTATCAACGATTGGACCGTACGCGTCGCCCGCGACAATCATCCCAACAATGGACAACATTCCGACCGCAGCAACGCCGACCCCATAAACTCCAGCAAGGAAGTATGCGGTAGCGGAGGCAACGCCTATCCCAAGAAGTGGCGGAAACATGCTTATCAGACCATAGGAGAATCCGGTCATTATGTTAATGGCCGCGCCGGTTTGAGATGACTCCGCAGTTTTTATAGCAGGGGCCCGATCTATAGAAGTGAAATAATCGGTTGTGATCCCGATTATGATGCCGGCGATCAATCCGATAGCTAAGGATCCCCAGATGTTTAGTGGGTGTGGCCAAGAGTCTAGGCGTTGTGTTAGAGCCCAAGCTTCAAGATCTGGCTGAAGATATAGAGTCACGAGTAAGGTCAGGACGAGAAAAATCCCGCAAGTAGTGTATGTTCCCCAATTAAGGGCTTTACCAGGATTGCCCTTCTTGCCAACTCTTACTATGGCAACTCCTAGAATTGAAGCAAAAATACCTAGTCCCGCAAAGAGCAATGGTAAATTTACAAACGGATTGTCTATAGGTGAAATCTCTGTGCGCAGGGCTGTGGGCAATATCCCGACTGCCAGTATCATAACCGCTACAATACTCGCAACATAGGAGTCGAACAAATCGGCTCCCATGCCCGCCACGTCGCCTACGTTGTCGCCGACGTTATCTGCTATAACGGCGGGATTTCTCGGGTCATCCTCAGGAATCCCCATTTCGACCTTGCCGACAAGATCTGCGCCTACATCAGCGGTTTTCGTGTAAATGCCTCCGCCAGCCTTTGCGAAAAGGGCCATGGCGCTTGCGCCGAAGCTGAAGCTGAGAACGATTTCCGGATCGTGCGTGAGATAGTACACGATGCTTATTCCGAGTAGGGCCAATCCAACAACGGATAAACCCATGACGGCTCCGCCTCGAAATGCTATTGGAAAGGCCTTGTTCAAGCCTTCTCTGGCAGCGTTGGCTGACTTGACGTTCGCTCTGAGAGCGACTTTCATCCCGAAAAGACCAGCCAACCCAGAACATATCGAGCCGAACACATACGCTGATGCCAGACTGAGGTTCTGAGCAATTGTGTGGGTCGTCCAGATGGGCTCAGGAAGGAAAACACCTAACGCAACAGCCATTATCGCGACGAAAACGCCGAGATACAAGAATTCCCGTTTCAGAAATGCGTTGGCCCCTTCTTCGATGGCCCCTGCAATTGCTCGCATTTTTGGGGTCCCGCTTTCTTGTTTGCTAACGTACAGGAATATGTATATTGCAAACGCGACGGAAGCCAAGCCCGCAATTGGCGCAACTATTAGCCAATCCATTTTGTCAACCTCTGTAGGTTTCTTCATTTAAACACAGATGTTTCTTTTTAACGTTTTCCGTAATTTTCAAACTCAGAAAAGAAAATTTTTTAAGTAGAGGGTGATTTTAGACGCAACGAAAACAAGAACATTCAAACGCAGAAGCTTGGAATCCCAGGTGGCTAGCAAATTGTCGTCAGCGTACCATGCGATGGACATTGAAGACGTCTTGCGCGATTTAGGCGTCAGCGAAGAAGGCTTAAGCAGCGAAGAGGCTCAACGTCGACTCCAAGAGTTCGGATACAACGAACTTGTTGAACGAGAAAAAGTAACTCTTCTCCAAATATTCCTCAACCAGTTCAAAGACATATTCGTAGTCATGCTTCTGGTTGCAACCGCAATTGCCTTTCTAATTGGAGAAACCGTAGACGCGGCAACCATAGCAGTCATTGTTGCTCTTAACTCGGTAGTTGGTTTCATCCAAGAATACCGCTCAGAAAAGGCGCTGGAGGCAATGAAAAAACTGACAGCCCCAAGAGCACGAGTGCTTCGCGATAAGAAGGAAAAGATGATACCAGCAAGGGAAGTAGTGCCCGGTGACATCACGATTCTAGAGGAAGGCGACCGTATCCCGGCGGATGGAAGGCTCACGGAAGTTGTCGAGCTGAAAACAGACGAAGCAGTACTGACGGGTGAATCGACACCCGTTGGAAAAGCAAAAGAAGCGGTTGACGAGAAATCACCCGTAGCTGATAGGAAGAATTCCGTCTTCACTGCAACTCACATTATTTATGGCAGAGGAAGGGCCGTAATCACCTCTACAGGCATGCAAACCGAGTTTGGAAAGATCGCTGAAATGGTTCAGGCTGTGGAAGAAGAAGAGACCCCGCTTAAGCAAAAACTGGAACGCTTTGCAAAGAAACTTGGAATACTAATTGTGGTGATATGCGCCATCGTGTTCGCCATGGAGCTCTACGAGATATTCATTCTTCAACCGCAGGCCCAAGCCCAGGCCCTGGATCAACTCGTAGATGCATTTATTGTTGCGGTAGCGCTTGCAGTTTCAGCCGTGCCAGAAGGTTTGCCTGCTGTTGTTACCGTGTCATTAACCCTTGGCACCCGAGAACTCGCAAAACGAAACGCCATCATACGAAGACTCGCGTCAGCAGAAACCCTTGGAGCTACAACAGTAATCTGCTCAGACAAAACAGGAACGCTAACCAAAGGCGAGATGACAGTGCGCAAGATCTACGTGAACAACAATACAATTGACGTGACGGGAGCCGGTTATGAACCTCGCGGAGAATTTCTACTAGATGGAAAGCTCTTAGATCCGAAAGATGATAACACTCTTCAACTGCTGCTAAGAGCAAGCACGCTGTGCTCCAACGCCCGCTATGACGGCAAGAGCATTCTAGGCGACACAACCGAAGGCGCGTTGATAGTAGCCGCGGTCAAGGCAGGAATGGAAAAAAAGGATTTAGAAACTATTTATCCACGAGTCCATGAAGTGCCATTCACGTCCGAAAGAAAACGGATGACAACTGTTCACAAATCGCAAGAAGGAGAGCTCTACGCGTATGTCAAAGGAGCTCCTGAAGTTATCTTGGAACGATGCGACTATGTTCTCCATAATGGAAGAGAAGAGAAGATAACCAAAAAAGGGCACCAATCAATCTTGAAGATTAACGAGGAGATGGCCGGCGCAGCTCTTCGCGTTCTAGGGATAGCCTACAGAAAACTGCCAAGCGCAGTTGCAGAGGACTTTGATGAAGAAAACGTTGAGGTGAAATTAGTTTTCATTGGTCTGGCGGGGATGATTGACCCCCCAAGACCAGAAGCAAAAGAAGCGAATCAACTGTGCCAAAACGCGGGTATAAAGACAGTTATGATAACAGGCGATCACAGACTGACTGCAGTTGCGATAGCAAGGGAGATAGGCATGCTCGGAAGCGATGTGGTTCTGACAGGAGCGGAACTGGATCAGAGAAGTGATGAAGAATTTAAGAAAGTAGTGGAAAACGTGACGGTCTATGCCAGAGTCTCCCCAGAACACAAGCTTCGAATTGTTAAAGCGTTGAAAGCAAAGGGACACGTTGTTGCCATGACCGGAGACGGTGTGAACGATGCTCCAGCTCTCAAACAATCGGACGTTGGAGTGGCAATGGGCATCACAGGCACAGACGTAACGCGAGAAGCAGCTGACATGGTCTTGGCAGATGACAATTTTGCGACCATTGTGAAAGCTGTGGAAGGAGGACGGTCAATATATAACAACATAAGGAAGTTCTCGTTTTTCCTCATGCGCTCCAATTTCGACGAGCTGGCGGTGATAGGGATCTTTGCTTTGCTGGGTCTGGAACTGCCACTTACGGCGGGCATGATCTTATGGATAAACCTTGTTACTGATGGTGGGCCAGCGTTAGCTCTGAGCCTGGACCCATCTGACAAAGACATCATGGAACGACCTCCACGCAATCCAAGCGAAGGCATCCTTCATGGAAGACTGGCGTCGATCATCGCTTCATTCATAGCCCAATCTCTGGGCACCGGACTTTTGTTCTACGTTGCATTCTATATGTGGGGACGCCCCCTACCAGAAGCACGTGCCATGGCGTTTGTCCAAGCAACAGTACGTGAACTGGTGATAGTGTGGAATTGCCGCTCAGAACAACAGAACGCGTTCAGGGTGGGGTTTACGTCCAACAAGCTTCTTCTTTTAGCCGTGCTGGTATCCGCGATAGGAACGATACTTATACCGTACGCTGGCTTGTTCGGAACTGAACCCTTGACTGCCACCGACTGGGCAATAGTGCTTCCCATCTCGCTCTCAGGCTTCCTGATGCTCCCGGAGATTTTCTATGGCAGAAAAATATGGCGATGGAGCTAGATCCCACAGATCCGCGTTCTGTTCGGATGCAAAAGATCTGTCAAAAGACCAGAGGACAGAGAAGCTTATACTAGACTCTGATTATATTGAAGCCCGAAGCTTTCCGCAGTCGGTTCATCACAGCTAGACCTAGACCAACCAGAGATATTCCCTCAACAATAATTACGTCAACTTTTTCCTTGTCAAACTGTCGGAGAAGCTCGAAGAGATTTTTCGCAAGCATGGAGGAGTTTTTTCGGCTTCCCAAGGACCTAACAACATCAGCTTGATAATTGAAGATGCTTTCGTCAGTGCCTAGGATGCCAATCTTTTTCCCTTCGGTCGCGTGAGTTTCAGCTAGCTGTTGAACCTTCTTTATGACTTTGTCAAGTGTTCCTTCCACTACAATCATCTCTGCTTCTGGAGCATAGTGTTTATGTTTCATTCCGGGTGAGACGGCCTGGGCCAAACGTATTCCCTTTTCTGCCTTGGCAAGTGGATGCACCTTGACTTTACCTAGAACTTCCTTCAGCCTTTCGTAGGAAGTTCCTCCGGGTCTCAAAATCTCAGGCGGATCAGAAATCATGTTAATAACGGTGGATTCTACGCCGATTTCTGTTGGTCCTGCGTCTAGAACAATATTGATTCTTCCAGCGAGATCTTCTATCACATGCTGGGCTGTGGTTGGGCTAGGTTTGCCAGCAAGATTCGCGCTTGGCGCAGCAATGGGTGTGCCAGATTC
>JABAOC010001319.1_pt4 | contig 12343 bp, 10 predicted proteins | sample 7062161 | NCBI WGS metagenome assembly JABAOC01 (sample SAMN14538625, study PRJNA623070) | marine sediment metagenome | biome: marine biome [ENVO:00000428]; feature: marine pelagic biome [ENVO:01000023]; material: deep marine sediment [ENVO:00002113] | place: India: Gulf of Khambhat ... | reverse complement strand
AAATAAACGGGGCTCGCCATCCCCAAGGCTTCGCTGGAATCGGGTTCTAGTTAAGTGACAAGAGAATGCCCAACAAAACCAGGCTTAGTTCGTCATAGTTTTATGCTCGAGGGCAAATGGGAAAGGGACTACTCATAGTCAAACACGAGTTGATCTATCTGTGCTGACCAGACGTATTGGATAACACGAGCATACTCAATGGATTCTGCAGACGCTCAACCAGGCCACAGCCGGCACTACGTCATCTTCACCGATCTGGACGACACTCTTCTTGATCAGGATTATCGATATGACGACGCCGGGCCCGCTCTGCGCGCAGTGAAAGAGAAGAGCATCCCCCTGATTTTCTGTTCGGCCAAAACCTTCGCCGAGCAACTTGTGTTTCTGGACGAGATGGGGCTTAAGCATCCCTTCATCGTGGAGGACGGCTCAGCCGTTTACATTCCCCGGAACTACTTCGGAGAACCAAGAGGGAAGCCCGCGGGAGACTATGAGGTGGTGGTTCTGGGCGTTGACTACGGGGAAATCAAAAGGCAGATCCAGCTATTAGCGAGCAAATCCCGCATCAGGGCCTACTGCACCATGAGTGACGAGGAAGTTGCGGAAGCGATGAACCTGGACCTGGAAAGTGCCAGGCGGGCCAAGGACAGGCAATACTCCGAAACGGTGTTGGAGGCGGATGATTACGCGCTCGAGGCCTTGAAGGAGAGATTTAACGTCCGTATCGGCGGCAAGGGAATACACGTCTACGGAAAGGGCGCCGATAAAGGAAAGGCGGTGAAGCTTCTCACAGAGATGTATGCCGAGGGCAAAGATGTGACCACCGTGGGCCTGGGTAACTCATATACCGACGAGCCCATGCTGAAAGCGGTAGATGTACCGGTGCTGGTGAGAAATCCCGACGGTAAGTGGGCCGACATAGCCCTGGAGAATCTTTACAAGGAGGAAGGAATCGGACCTGAAGGATGGAGCAAATCCATCAGGAAGTTCGTACTGGGGGAAAGCGATGGCTAGGAAAGCAAACCGTGATACAAACGGCATCATCCATCTGGTGCCGCACACTCACTACGACGCCATATGGGTGTTTACCAAGGAGGACTACTTCTACATCAACATCGATCTGATCTTAAGAAACGTAGCGGATTTGCTCGAGCGGGAAAAGGACTACAGGTTCGTGATAGAGCAGGCTTACCTCTTGGAGGAGGTCGAGAGACGATATCCGGACCTGTTCAAGAGGATCGCCAAATACGTCAAGAGTGGAAGAATCGAGATCGCAAACGGCGAGTATCTGATGGCAGACACCATGCTCCCCCACGGCGAGGTACTGGTCAGAGAGATACTCGCCGGTAAGGAGTACTTCAAGGAGAAATTCGGCATCGACGTGACGGTGATGTGGCAGGCAGACAGCTTCGGGTTGAATGCCCAGCTGCCGCAGATTTACCGGAAAAGCGGATACAAATATCTGGCTTTCAGGCGCGGCTGCCCGGAAAAGGACCCTTCCGAATTCATATGGGAAGGTCTGGATGGCACACAGATCATCTCCCACTTCATGCCGCTGGGCTACAGGGCCGGGCTGGACCTGAGCAAGCTGGACCAGAGCCACCTGCAGCTGAGGAACGCTTCCTCAGCACCCTATCTGCTTATGCCATCGGGTAGTGGAGTAACCATGCCTCAGGAGGACACCGTACGGGTGGTGAAGCAGTGGAACAAAACCCACAGAACTCAAATGAAAATCGCAACACCTTCCGAGTTCTTCGAGCACCTGAGAAAACGCGCCGACAGGCTGCCTGTCAGATGGGGTGAGATGTTCAGCGGGAGATTCTCGGAAGTTTTTCCTGACGTTGCCTCGAGCCGCATATGGCTCAAGAAGAGCTTGAGGGAATACGAAAACAGGGTCTTGAGCTTCGAGAAATTCGCCACCATCAACTCGCTGGTGGCAGACTCTTTTCCCGAGGAGCTGTGCGATTGCTGGAGAAAGGTTCTTTTCCTGGGATTTCATGACGTCGTGCCTGGAACCGGTATGGACTCAAGTTATGATGAGGCGAAACAGCACATACGTTTCCTCAGAACGCAGCTGGAGTACCTGACGCCCAGAATATTGGCAGCCATTCCGGAGAGCGACCCCGGCAAGAAAGCATCTGGCGATATAGCAGTATTCAATCCACTCTCCTGGGACGTCTCGGATTGGGTGGAGGTCGACTTGACGTTCGATGAAGGTCAAGTGTACGACCTATACTATCTGAAAAACGGCAACCAGGCGATTGATGTTTCTATCATAAGATACTCCAAGCATGAGGACGGTTCCTTCAAAACTGCCCGCCTCGGATTTGCGCCGACCGTTCCGGCCACCGGGTACAAGGTTTATCAGATCGGAACCGGGAAGCCAAAAGGGCAAAAGAAGGGAGCTTATCTCAGGATGCCCAAGAATGCCGTCGAAAACAGGTTCTTCAGGCTGAACTTCGACGTTGACACCGGGCTAATCGAGCTGTTCAAGAACGGCCAGAGGATTTGTGGCGGGAACGAGCTCCTGATCGAGGAAGAAGTGGGGGATCTGTACAAGCACAAGGAGATGTTCGGTACTCCGCTGAAGACGGAGAGCGGCAAGGGCGTCAAGTATGGCTGCTTCAGGGTGGAGAACTTCTCGGTAAACAAGTCGCCCTTGAGGATAATTATAAACATTGACACCAATTACTACTCGTTGCGCTGGCCCTACAGACTGACCGAGAAATTGAAGCCCTTGCTCTGGAGACACAGGTTTGTGCGAGTCAAGAAGCAGATCATATTATATAGGGACATACCGCGAGTCGACTTTGCCACCACCATAGACGACAAACACCCCAGGATCAGGCTGCGGGTCATGTTTGACACGGATATCGACAGCCAGGAGTACACCTGCGAGACTCAGTTTGGCGCCATCAACAGAAAGACCGATCAGCATTACTACAAACCGCGAGGATGGGTGGAGGAACCCACCGGCATCTATCCCTCCTTGAACTGGATTGATTACGGGGACGGGGAAAAGGGCATAACGCTGATCAACAGAGGAAACCCCGAAAACGAGATCAGAGACGGCAACATTTACCTGACCCTGCTGCGAGCGGTGAGCATGCTTTCATCCGACGGCACCGCGGGGCCGGCGATTCCGGTACTTGATGCCCGGGAATATCGGGAATATACCTTCTACTACTCCGTTTATCCGCACGAGAAGGACTGGAAGAGAGCCGAATCCTTCAAGCATGGCTACCAGTTCAACAATCCTCTGGTTGCACTTCAGCTTCCAAGGACGGGCAAGTATCGCAGCGAAAACTCCTTCCTGAGGGCCGAGCCGGACAACATAGTCGTAACCACGCTGAAGAAGGCCGAGAAAAACAAAGACCTGATAGTGCGTTTCTACGAAGCAGCCGGGAAGGCAACCAAAGCCACGCTTACCCTCTTCAAGAAGCCCAAGAAGGTCGAAGTGGTGAACCTGATGGAAGAGAAGGATCGGGAATTCGACAAGCCTATCTCAATATCCAGAGAGAAGATCAAGCTGGATGTCGATCCTTTCGAAATCGTGACGCTGCGCATCCGATTGTAACAGTATTGTCAGAAGCACGGGGCTGTAACCTACTACCACGAGAGGCTTCATCGCACTACGCCGTTTACACAACTGCCAGCCAACGCTGCGTACTGTCACCCTAGAACTCCATCGCATACACGGGATAGGATTCCTTCTCAACGAACCCTAATTTGCGCGCCAGCTTCTGAGAGGGAATGTTGTCCAGTGTTGTCTCCCACAAGGGATCATAGCCTTTTTCAAGGCAGAAGTCCAGAAGCGCGATTCCAGCCGCGGTCGCATAACCCTTGGACCTTTCATCCTTATCGAACGTCTGGACATCCACCATGAATTCCTTCCCCGAAATCAAGCCATTCGAGCAACAGACGGAGATGACCTCGTTGTTTCTTTTCAGTTGAAACCCAAATGAGGTTCTGGTTTCAAACTCAGCTCGAACAAACGGGGCATCCAGAGCTGTATTGGGCAAAATCGGCGATTCAACTTTTTCGATCCGCATTCCTTCTGGAAGCTTGGGATCCTTCCGCAGCTTAAGGTATTTCTGCTTATCTAGGGTGTAAACTATCTCATAATGCTTGTCGGGCTTGTATTCGCCAAGTGATCTCTCTATGGCTGCTGCCCAGACAGGCGAATCTGCCGCATAAAGCTCAAACCAGTTCATTCTGATTCGTCGGGAATCTGGAATGATGACATCCCGAACCAGTGCGGCAATGGAATCAACAAACGGACGACTCAGGGCATCGCCTTCGATGTAAGCCCATCGACTTATAACCCACACCAGTGCGGTATTTGCCGAATTCTTGTCATCCACAAACACTCTGCCGGGAAAGTTGCCGTCGATAACGGCAAACACAGGCACGTATTGCTTGTGTCCCCGAAAGATGTGAGCAACCTTCGAAAAATCGCTGGGTTCAAGTTCATAGATCATAGAATCTCCGGTGATTCTGAGTGGGGCTTGCAACAGCCGCCCCAAAGGCCTCAAGGAGAATCGCTCAATACATCGCAGCCAATCCTAAAACCACTCGTCTCGTCATCTCAGGGTCCTACGATTGCTTCATTCGCAAAAGCGGTCTGGTTAAGCAGGTGGGACCGCCAGCACCTTTCTTGCAGATTTCTTCTCCCACTAGCTCCCAGACTTCGACGCCTTCGTCTTGAAGCATCTGCTTGGTGCGAGGATTCCCGGAAAGCGTAATGCACTTGCGGGGAGAGACGGCCAGCACGTTGCAGGCCATGGTCGGAAACTCCGAATCCGGCACCTCTATGAGTCTCATTCCCCGATTGATAAGCCATTCTCTGAAGGGAATGGGAAGCAGCCTCGAGTAAACCACCGCCAGGTTGTAATCGACAGGGCTGATAAGGCTGATAAGGCTCATCAGGTGAAAGACGTGCTCGGCCCCGCGCCAGTGAGGGAGCGGCACCACGACGAACTCATCCACCAGCCCGGCGGTAAGCTCCTTCAACTGGCTGATGCCTGCCTGATTGGTTCGATACCCCTGCCCTACTGCCAGCGTACGTTCATCCAGCCAGATTACGTCGCCCCCTTCCAGCCTTCCCTCTCCGGTTATGGTGCCAAGAATCGGGATTCCCAGCTCGGACAGGAAGTCTCCTGCTGCCTCCGGTTCACCTCGCCGCAGCTCTTTTCCCATGCTGCACAGAATTGCTCCTTTTTTGGTGACCAGGAGAGCATCTCGCGCATAAATCGAATCCAAGCCGACTTTATCGCTCTGCCGAATGTAGTGGATTTCCGATACTTCCTTTTTCAGCAGATCAACGAAATCCTCGTGTTCTTCGAAAGCTTTTGCATAGTCCGGACAGCCTGAATAGTTGAGCTCCTTCCACTGCGCATCGACGTTCCTCTGGGAAATGAAGGCATCTTTCGGATGCTTGATTAGAATCTTCTGGATTTTCCCGACTTCCGACTGACTCCCAAACTGCATCAGCTCACGTTTCCTGGGCCGTCCCGGCTGAAATACCGAAACCGCGTGTCTCTCCCTCATCTGATNNTGCCTGGCTCTCTTGGTACCTGACCTTCTTGCCATAAAACAGATCATCAGCGTATATGGAAACTGTCCGAGCGAACGACGAACGTTTGACCCCCGCCCGCAGAATATTATGGACAAGCGTATCCGGATGACTGAATGGACATACCTTCATGCACAGACCGCAGTCAGTCCCGATTATCCGCCAATACGTGTAACATTTTTCGATGTCAAGCTGCCATTTCTCTACGCCTCTAACGCTGGCCCGCTCCCCGTCTGGGATTGCTTTCGGTGGGCAGTTGACAGCGCACTTCTTGCATTTCTCACAGAAATCCTGGACCCCGAAGTGTATTGGTTTGTCTGGAACAAGCGGAATCTCCGTGGTAACTGCTCCCAAGCGTATCCTCGCGCCGAATCTTGGTGAGATGAGGTATCCGAACCGTCCCAGCTCCCCAAGACCGGCATCATACGCGACCGGCGGCAGCATAATCTGATAGTTGCTTCCAGAAATATGTGCGCGGGCTGAGTATCCCAGTTGACGGATGTATTCAGCCAGCACGATGGCTATCCGCTGCGCATTCAAATACTGCAGCGCCGTCTCCTCAGAGATTCCGATTCCGGGCGCCTGTTCCACGTGCACATAATCCATCTCCACCGAGAACGCAATGACATAACGGTGATCGTTATTGATCTGAGCTCCCCAGGGTTCCGGTCCCCGTCCCACGTGAGAATAGAGCCAATATGGATTCAGCCGCGCAATTCCCACCTCGGCCGCCCCCAGGCGAAACACCAACTTTTTGAGCATCCCCGACGTCTCTTCCACTCCAAGGTGCCGCTTATCGGAACTAACCGGCCCGTCGACGTGGGTCACCAATTGTTCCTCAAGATTAAAGAGCGATGCGACGTACTCCGACCTCAACGGATCGTAATACTGCCCAGCCGGGGCCAGCAGCTTGGGCAGGCGACGAATCCTGTCATCAATCTCCTTTTTCTCCGGCCTCATTGCGTAGTAAGCACCATATTGTTCTGTACCGACCTGATACTACCCCGCCCGGGAGAATATGACGTCCCGCTCGTCGACTCTCTCGGTAACAGCAGCAACCTTTTGCTCCTTTCTCCTGCCGATCGGCATGAAGAAGATGAGTAGAAAGGCAGCAACAGGAACTACTACTCCTGCTAGAATATGCTCGCCGGGGCTAAAAACTGAAAATCCGCCAAACCATATGCTCACGAAGAGCAGAAATAAGACCAAGCTTAAAAGAGCGGCTCGGCCTTTATTCTCCACCACAGAAGTAACGCCGAACGACCCCAAAAAGAGGGCAACTGCGGCACCTATGACAACAAACGGCAAAGAAAGCAGATTCATATTCCTGCTATCGACACGCGTTGAAAGCCATAATACGCATATTCTGCAGCATGGGCAAGCGCATTTACCTGATTGCAAAGTGAAGCTGACCACCATAGTTCTTGCCAGCAGCCCTGACGACCTCGACTTGCCAGATCGACGATAAGTGAAGGGTTACGATGACATTCTCGCTCCGCATATACGACATCGCTCATATCACACCTCCCATTCTGACCCGCTTCGATCATTCTCTCATGGGAATCTCGATCAGGGGTTCAAGTCTCTCATTCTTTTTCAAAGGCCCGGGGTAGATGGCAAGGATTGCAGTGTCGAGATCGAAGAGACCTGTCACCAGAGTGATGCTATTATCCGGGGGCTGCCCGTTTCGCAGTATCGGATAATCTTCTGCTTGGCGGTCTCGCAGCACGTCCAACAGGCCAGCCTTGTCTTGTACGACTCCGCCTGCCAATAGCGCCTCACCTCGCTTCTGCCTGGATTCACTGGACGGCGAAACCGATTGACCCTTCCGGGAGAGCTTGACGTAGTGATTGGCATGAAAATAGGACCCTTCTATTTCTGTGACATGATGATCGTGAGGGGATACTTCCAGATCCACAATCCGGCGTTCTTTCAAGCAGCCAATGGTATAGTTGAATCCCGAAGCGCGCCCGGGAATGGTGGCAAGCTCGATCGCCTCTTGCAGCGATCCGGCCTCAAGTAGCGACCGTGCAATGAAGTGCCTGCCCAATCCTATGACCGCCTCTGTAGTTGGAACGCTGTTTGCACAAAAGCAGATACCCTCGCTGTTGAAGCCAAAAGCCCTTCCCGGAAGATAGCCGGGATAGCAGAGTGCTGTTAAGGCTGGTTTTCCCGAAATCTCGAGTCGCAGCAGGTACATCTGTTCTTCATACATCGTCAAATTGTCCTCATTGTGCCCGAAGAGTGCCCTATCGGCGGTGAGAAGCGAGCACGTGGAGCAGCCGGAATGCCCCCCAACTGCGGAGTAGACCTCATACTCCACCCCCAGGTTGGCCAGCAGTAGTTCCTCAAACGATACTCCCGCTCCTTTCGAAATCCCCTGCAGCTCCGAAATATAGTCGGAGAATCGCAGACTGTGCAGGCGAGCCAATTCCTCGTACAGCCGCTTGCCTTGATCTGTTCGATGAAACGGAAGAAACCGGTCCTGCAGCGATTTATTTCCGCCCAGGGTCTTCCGAATCTGCTGCCCGAACGTGCGTCCTACGGCAAATCCGACGTCGAAGTGAGATCCACGAAAATTAGAGAGTCTCATATTAGCCAGTGGCTTTCAGACATAAACCAAGTTGCTCTCCGCACCCAACTATTCAGTATNNATACGTTCCAAGCAGGCAGTCGGTCATTCCAATGCTGAGACGACTGCATGGGTCCATTTCCATCGCGCCTCTTAGCCTGACAGGAAGATGCGCGTTGCACGGGACCCAACTCTCAAGGTCACTTTGCGCGACCTGTCACCAAAATCTGTGCGGGTGCAAACGGCGTCGGATGGACCGTGACGTCCGTAAAGCCAGCCGATTCGATCCAACTGGTATAATCAGCCCCGGTGTAACACCGCGTGCCTGAACTGATACGGAAGAACAACGCCAACCCATCCCCAGCCAAGTCATGCTCAGCGTCAGGGTCAGGACGTTTGAACTCCCAGATCGCGACGGTCCCGTCAGNNGGTCCTGGGTAAAATGATGATTGATGTTCCCCAAGAACACGGCGTCGTATCCGCGCCCAAGCTCGTCTTTCAGCGCATCTCCGGCACGATGGCTTACCACGTCGTCGATCCTTTCCTCCCGGGCCAGCTTCTTGGCGTGTTCAACAGCCTGCGGCGACTCCACGACCTCGGAGCGCATGGGGGGATGCTTTCGGCAAATCATCGCGCCGTAAAGTCCGTGAGATCCCCCGACGTCGAGCATCTTCCGCGCACCCTCCTTGATGGGCACCAGAGAGGCCACCAGTGGGGCCGCAGGGCGGGCGGTCTCGAGCATGGCCCGCTGCTGGATGGCCCAGTCTTCGCGGCTGCTCAGGCTCCGGTCAATTCCGATGCCCTTTCCCGTCTTCAAGACTTCTTCCAGTTTGTCAATGATGCGCCAATGGATGTAGTTATACTCCACCCATCCCGCTAGCTGCAGAGGGCTACCGGGCAGGAGCGTGTTTTGGGCAAGCTCGGTGAGGCTGTACTGGGCTCCCTGCCGAGTTACGTATCCCGCGCACGCCAGAACGCGCAAAAGAAGTTCCAGACAATCTGCATCCAGCGACAGCTCTCTGGCCAGCTCTTCCGCGCTTCTCGATTTCTCTCCTATGGCTTCGAATATCCCCTTGCGGACCCCAGCCATGATCGACCGCGCCTGAAGCACCGGCAGGAACGGGTCAAAGAGCGGCCGGGCGGCTGGACTGGATTTCAGTGCCTTCTCTTCGGTGGGATTATCGCCTACGAACTGGTATCTCATGAGAATCCTCCTTGGTTACCTGCAGCGTTCACTCTTATCGAAACACTATTCCCGAGAGCCCGTCCTCATCCCGCCGCTGACACAAGCCATCCGTTCTACACCTGTGTGGCGAGACAGAAGTGATCGCTGGTAAAGCTAACCGATCTGTCTCTGCTCTCTATAAAAGGACGCAAAGAAGTACAGAATGGCCAGGAAGCTGAACGCGAATATGGGAAGGAAGATAAGCTGCATTATGCGCGGGAAGTCTGAAAACCATCTGATAACTGTAGAATAAAGATATAGAGATGCGGTAAGAGTCTGCAATAAGACGCCGATCAAACTACCGATTACGGCCCAAAGTGTCGCTGTCTGCAGCCTCCTCTGCCCTCTCCGAACCGTCCTTTTGTAAAAGACGAAGAAGAATAACAGAATCAGTATCGAGCTAACCCAGGGCACCAAGGGTTCAACCAAGTGGAGCCCGGCCAGACTGCGGAATGTGTAATCATGCAGGATCGGCAGGAGACCCTTCAAAAGCAATAGTGACATCAAAGCAGAACCAATAAGAGCCAGCCATGCCCCGCTCTTCAGCTCCGTCTCATCTTTCTCGACATAGTCTCTGAGAAAATAGACGAAGAATAAGAAGGTGGTAAGGCTGGCCAGAAAAAGGAGTACCCCGTTGACCTGGGCTGCCGCCAGATTCCTGAACAGGTCGGGCACAAAGGTTCCTATTGTCCTTGAGGCAAAAGTATAGCAGAGACCGATTATTGCTAACAATGTGGCGTTCCTCAGATTCATTATTGCTCCTTTCAAACTGGAATACCCGTTATTCAACTGAAAATTCAAAAGGTGCGCGAAGTTTTGAGGTCCCCGGTCCGCCAGCCATCACCTTTAGCCTTCTCCTGTCACCGGCCAGGTTTGCGGGGAAACCGACCCACCTTCGAAGGTCGAGACTTAGCATGGAAAACCCTAACGCGTCTTTTCTGTCTGCCATCACGGCTGCCTACCTCAAGCTCTCGATTTTTCTGAGAATCACGTCTTTGCGCGGATATTCAGGGTCCACCTCCAGTGCTTTTTGGTAGGTTTCAAGCGCAAGCTGCTTTTCATCGCCTCTTCGATAGATCTCTGCAAGATAATAATAGGCGCCGCCGTAGTGGGGATACTGCTGAATATTGACCCTCATCAATTTGATTGCCTCCTTTAAGTTCTCTTCACGTACGTACCGCATGCCCACGTCTAACAGCAAACCGAAAGGTATCTGGGCTTCAAATCCGTACCTCTCTGTGAGACGATCATAGAAGCTTTGGATCTCCTGTAAGCTCGCCTCCTCCTCTCTTGCGTCAGGAAAATCCCAATCGGAGAAGACCGCCCTGAGCCCTTCATACAAGCTGGTGTAAGGGACGTGACCTTCTTCCTCTAATACTCTCACTTCCCACCTGAAGTCTGCAGGAGCCTTGGCCTTCAGCAAGTCGGCGAAACCGGGAACATATGAGGTAACACGTTCATAATCGGCTTCGCCATAGATCATGAAGAGGAATTTATCCAATGACCTGCTCTTTTCAAAGAGGTTTTCAGCCTTGTTGAAAATGAAGTCGCTGCACCAGCCCAGCATGGGACTGCTGGCAATATATGCATCGAAGGAATCGGGCGTCTCCAGGAGAGAGTATATGGTGAACAACCCTGCATTCGACTGCCCGAACAGGATCCTGTAATTGGCCGTGCGGTAATTCTCGTTCACAAACGGCATCAATTCCTCGATTACGAATCTCAAGTGCTCCCTGGCGCGCAGTGAGTCTGGATCGCTATCGAGCCTGATAGGGATGCGGCCGGTATTGGCCAAAGTGACCAGGATCATCTTGGGAATCTTTCCCTTAGAATTAAGCTCCTCAAGAGTTGCCGAAGATTTCGAGAAACGCAGCACGTCGTCTCCACCAAGACTGTACAGAACGGGATAGACTCGCTCGGTGCGATCGTATGCATAAGGCAGATGAACCAAAATCGTGACTTCCTCGTCGAAGATCTGTGAATGGAACTTCACGTATTTGCCAACCACAATTTCGTCGTCATCTTCTCCGGCGTGGCTATTACCCGCGAACTGCGGTAACATCAAGATCACGACAACAAAATCTATAAGAAGCTGTCGCACACCCAACATCGTCGAACTGATCATCATGTTCATCTCTCCTTGCCTGGTCAAAGACCTTATCCGATCTGCTGTTCAATTCACTCCACCAATAAGGCCCCCCTGCACACCGGCCAAGCGACGCAATATCATTGCTTCTTTCTCAAAACATTCACGATCGCTTCATATATAGGCCAGACCGGCTTGTTGGTGTTAGCAATGATTGTTATCAGAGTCTCACTCTCGGGCTGAAAAACGGAGACGAATGCCACGCCGGGGTCCCAGCCTTCAACGTAATAGGCGCCTGCGCCGTCCTCTGGCTTGATCATCCAGACACCGTATCCGTAATATCTGTCTTTCCCTTCACTTCTTGCCGCGATATGCGGATACAGTAATTTGTCGGTGTTTGGCTCATCTAAAACTCGACGATCAAACAGACTTTTCCAGAACCTGGCCATGTCAAGGGCTGTGGTATACGCACCCCCGTCAGGCCCTCCCACAATCGGAACGGCGAAGAAGTTTGTCTTGTAGTCGTCATCATCCTTGCTGTACATGTATGCGTACGCCGTTCGAGCCAGCAATCTGTCAGTTGCTAAGTAGCCCGAATCAATCATCCCACACGGGCCGAAGACGTGTTTCTCAACATACTCGGAGAAGCTCATCCCTGTATGCTGCTCGATGATCAGGCCAAGTATTATGAAACCAGCATCNNTCTTCTTGTGTTGGAAAAGGGGGAGAAAATCCTTAGGCGTTCGCATATTGTACATCGGCCTGTCTTTCCATAGTGCCTCATAGTTGGGATCGATATCCTCTTCAAAATAGGAGGTGATGCCCGAGCTGTGCGTCAGCAGATGATGCACCGTTATCTGGGGCGAGAATTCAGGGAATGGAACG
>JABAOC010038309.1_pt2 | contig 12348 bp, 15 predicted proteins | sample 7062161 | NCBI WGS metagenome assembly JABAOC01 (sample SAMN14538625, study PRJNA623070) | marine sediment metagenome | biome: marine biome [ENVO:00000428]; feature: marine pelagic biome [ENVO:01000023]; material: deep marine sediment [ENVO:00002113] | place: India: Gulf of Khambhat ... | reverse complement strand
ACGAAGTCATGGCGGGGTTCGGCCGCACCGGAAAGATGTTCTGCGTGGAGCACTGGGACGTAGTCCCGGACATCATGAGCATGGCTAAGGGGATCACGGGCGCCTACATACCCATGGGAGCCACCGTGACCACCAGAGAGATCGCCGACTACTTCGACATGCCCGAGAACCTGTTCGTCCACGGCCAGACATACGCGATGCATCCCTTGGTGTGCGCCACGGCCCTCGCGGCGATAGAGCAGTACAGCAAGTATAAGCTCGTGGAGAACGCCGCGGAGATGGGGGAGGTCCTGGGTAAGAGGCTGATGGAGCTCAAAGACGACCACAGGTCGGTGGGCGACGTGAGAGGCAAGGGCCTGTTCTGGGGCGTGGAGCTCGTCAAGGACCGCGAGACCAGGGAGCCCTTCGTGACGAGGGACCAGAAGTTCATGCCCAACATGCTGAAGCGGATCAGCGGGGCGTGCATGGAGCAGGGGGTCTACGTGGTCAACATCATCAACATACTGCTGGTGGCGCCGCCGCTGATCGTCGGCGAGGAGGACATAGAGAAAGGCGTGGCGGCCCTGGACGAGGCGCTGAAGCTGGCGGACAGGGAGGCTAAGTGAGGCCCCTGAGGAGCCCCACCCTTCTTTTCTTTCTTTTGACCAGGTAATCGAAGGTATCCGGGAGATCGGGCAGCAGCTCGCCGGAGGTCTTCGCCGCGTCCAGGCAGAACCTTATGACGGTCTCCTCGTTTCTGAGCGCGGCCTCCAGGTCTTCCTTGAGGGACTCTCCGCTGAACTCTTCCAGCTCGTAGTCTCCGGGGTCCATCTGCGTCGGCGTGATGCCCACCTCGAAGGCGTCCGTCACCCCGAGCCTGTACGCCCTCTCGACGCGTGCCATGTGTCTCTGGTTCTCCTCTGCGAGCCCTTTGAACACTTCACCATGCTCCGGATGCCGCTCAGCCAGCGCCACGTACCCCTCTGCCATCCTTTTCTCCAGCCCTGCGTGGTGGCTTATTATCTGGCTGGTGGTCCTGAGCACTAAGGCCACCGCACGATGACGACCTTGTTCTCGGTGAAGAAGTCGACGGCGTCCCTGCCCTGGCCGTGGAGGTCGCCGAAGAAGCTGTCCTTCATGCCGCTGAACGGGAAGAACGCCATGGGGGCGGCTGTGCCGATGTTGACGCCTATGTTGCCGCACTCCACGTCGTACTGGAACCGGCGGGCGGTGCCGCCGTCCCTAGTGAACACGCTGGNNCGGCGGGCTGTACCGCCGTTGGTGGTGAACACACTGGCGGCGTTTCCGTAGCTGCTGCTGTTCACCATCCCGATGGCGTCGTCCAGCGTCTCCGCGGTGAGCACGCTCATCACAGGGCCGAATATCTCCTCACGGGCGATGGCCATGTCCAGGCTCACGCCTTCGAATACGGAGGCCCCTAAGAAGCACGTCTCCGGGTACGGGTCGCATCTGTACTCTCTGCCGTCCATGGTGAGCTCCGCTCCCTCCTCCAAGCCTTTCTCGATGTAGCCCACCACCCGTTTCTTGCGGGGCTCCGCCTGCAGGGGCCCCATCTGGACTCCCTCCTCGAGGCCATAGCCGATCTTGAGCGCGGCCGCCCTCTCCTTTATGAGGCCCAGGGTCTTGTCCATGAAGCTCTGGTCGTCTCCCACGAACACGAGGTTGGCGCCGGCGAGGCACCTCTGCCCGGTGTTGCCGAAGAAGCTGGACATGAGCGACGAGACGGTGAGCTCGATGTCGGCGTCGGGGGTCACCACGAGGAAGTTCTTGGCGCCGCACTGGGCCTGAACCCGTTTCCCGTGGGCCGTGCCTTTACTGTAGATGACGTCTCTACCAATCTTGGTGGAGCCGACGAAGCTGACGCCCTTGACGCCGGGGTTCTCCAGTATCTCCGAGACGGGCTCAACCTCGCCGTTGACCAGGTTGATCACGCCAGGCGGGAACCCGGCCTCGTCGATGAGCTCTGTGAGCTTCATCATGCTCAGAGGCGTCCACGGGCTCGGCTTGATTATATAGGTGTTGCCGGTGGCCACGGCGTAGGGCATGAACCATAGGGGCACCATGAACGGGAAGTTGAACGGCGCCACGCACGCGAAGACGCCGAGGGGTTGCTTGATGAGCACCTCGTCGATGCCCCTGCTTATGTCCTCCGCGTTGTACCCCATCATGAGGCTCGGGATGCCCGTCGCCATCTCCACGTTCTCTATGCCGCGGCGCACCTCGCCCCGCGCCTCGTCGATGACCTTGCCGTGCTCCATGGTCACGACGCGGCCTAGCTCCTCGAAGTTCTCCTCCAACAGCTGCTTAAGCGCCATAAGGTAACGCGCCCTAGTGAGGGGAGTCGTCCGCCGCCACCGCGGGAACGCGTCCTTCGCCGCATCCACCGCCGCCTTGACATCCTCCCTGTGGCCAATGGGCACCTCGGCTATCTTCTTCATGGTGGCGGGGTTCACCACGTCCCTTGATTCGGAGGCTTCTGACTCGACCCACTCGCCGTCTATGTAGTTCTTCAGCTCGACTACGCCCTTGATGGGCTCCTCAAGTACGACCATAACACAACCATCCTTCAGCTATCTGCTGAACCATTGTCCATACTATGAGTTGATAGCCGATTTAAAACATCGTGCAGAGCCGTATAGGCGTGGGCTTGACCCATGGCTCACCCACCAATCGAAGATCGCCAGACTTTAGGCCCTCGGGGGCCCCGAGCGTATCCGTTCCCGCATCTCATCGAGGGAACCTCTCCACCCGTTAATGTCCTCAGACCACCACGTAGCCCCAGCGCTCTTCCACTGCTTGACAGTCTCTTCCCCGTCCTCGGGTTCGTTTGCCGTCTGGCCGCCGGCTACGACGTCGAAAGGCTTGGTTGAGCGGCGGTATCTGGCGACGTAGTTTAGGATGTTTTTCAGGTCGTCGACTGTGAGGGAGTCCGGCCAGTTCCGCGTCGGGTATACCCCGTCGAAGCGTGCAGCCCTACGGAACGGCCTCTTGTTGGGCCAGAAACCCGCTACCCAGATGGGTATCCTTGGCTGAACCGGCTTCGGCGTGAAGGTCATCTCCTCCAGCCTGTAGTGTCTCCCGTTGTAGCTGAAGGGCTCCCCCGTCCATAGCCCCTTCAGTATGTCCAGCCCCTCGTCGAGTTTCTCGGCCCGCACCCGTGGGTCGTGGTCTTCGCCGAAGGCGCTGTACTCCTGGGGCGGGTTCCCGAGCCCCACGCCCACTATGAGCCGCCCCTTGGAGAGGTGGTCGAGGGACACGGTCTCCTTGGCTACCTTCCACGGGCGGCGGCGGGGTAGAGGCGTTATCATGGCGCCGAGCCTTATCCGGCTGGTCCTCGCGGCTACGGCGGCCAGCGTGACGATGGGGTCGCCGACGGGCCCGTAGCCTTGCAGGTGGTCCCAAGTGAAGAAGCCGTCCCAGCCCGCGTCCTCGGCGTCGACGGCGAGCCCGGCCACCGTGTCCGGGTCATGGTAGTCGTCGAAGTTGGGCACGTTTACGCAGTATCTCATGGGTTCACTCCTGTCTGCAGGGAATAGAAGGGGGATAAAAACTGTGCGCTACGACGCCACGGCGAGCCTCCTCATGAAGAGGAGTGCGACGGCCTTGCTGCACTGGACTATCTCGTCGATGCTGGCGTTCTCGTCCTGCTTGTGGCCCCTGCTGTAGGCGCCTCCAACGCCGAAGTTGATGCAAGGCATCCCGCCGTGCACGACCTGGTAGTTCATGTCCGTGCTGCCCAGGGTGCCGGTGAACGGGAGCGCACGCCCCAGCGCCTCCTGAATGATCTCCCTTGAGCCGACGGCGTAGGGGTCGTCCGCCTTGACGACGTAGCCCTCCCTGTAGTTCACGACGCCGAGCTCGTANNCGTCGGTGGCCTTGACGCCATCCAGCACCGCCTTGAACTCGTCGTGGACCTCACTGTAGGTCTCGCCGGGCACCATCCCCCGTAGCACCTCCTCCTCGCAGTGGTCCGGCACCGTGGCGCCCTGCACGCCACCCTTGATGGTGCCTATGTTGAGCATGGCGGTCATGGACTTGATGCCCTTCTCTCGCAACGTGTCGCCGAGGTCGATGCCCGGCACGGGGACCTGCCGCCTGAGGAGCACATTCCTCCAGTAGTCGTTGAGGGCAACGTTGAGCTTGCTCATCTTCTCTATGGCGTTTATCCCGAGGATGGGGGTCTGCCCGTGCCAGCTTAGGCCCTTTGTCTTAAGGAGGAACCGGGTACGGCCCTGGGCCGCTAGGCCTATGCCGGATAGGCCGCCGTCCAGCTGTATCCCCATGTCTGCCTTGACGATGCCCTCCTTGATGAGGTAGCCGAGGCCGGCGACGCCGCCGATCTCCTCGTCGCAGTTCCCGGTGAGTATGAGGTCTCCCCTCAGCTTGACGCCGAGCTCGTGGATGGCCTGGAGGGCGAGGGTCATGGCCGCTATCTCGCCCTTGTCGTCCGCGACGCCTCTGCCCCAGATGTATCCACCGCCGCGGTCCCACATGCTCTTGGCGTAGGGCGAATCTTCGGTGACCTCGCCCCCGAGGGGGTCGACCGTCCAGCCCTCCTCCTGTATCGCTGCGCAGTCGGTGTGGGCGCTTATGTGAAGCGTGGGGCCGCCGCCTTTTCCCTTGTAGAGGGCGACGACGTTGCTGCGGGGCCCCTCCAGGCCGAGGAACTCGGCGCCGGAGAGCCTCATGTGTTTCTCGGTGGCCTCGTGGACGCTGGTCTCGCAGCCCAGCTCGCTGAACCTGTCCGCCATTAGTTCGCAGATGACGTCGTAGTTATGACCCGGCGGCGTCTGGGTGTCTATGCTCACCATCCTGCGAAGGTAGCCAATCAGGTCGTTCCTGTGGGACTCTATGTAGTCGAATACGGTCTTCTCGATCTCTGATAACATGAGTAATGATACGTGTCGATGGTTTAACTTGTTATTGTCAAAATTTTAGCACACACAAAAAAGATTCTGATTTGGCGTTCAGGGGCATGAGGATAAATTTTATCCCCCAAACCCAAACCCCGTCAACACTGTAGTCACGGTAGTTCCTGACAAACTCTAACGCATCAACATCGACATAACCGTCAGGAGGATGCTTGGTAGCTATCCTGATAGCCTCATACAGGTCCCTACCTCTTCCATAGAACTCGTAACGCGCCCTCTCCTCAGTTACAATCCGCACATCAGTCCACTTATGATACCTCTGAACGATGCCATCCATCCTCCTGATCCAGACAGGCTGTTTAGCTCTGACCAACTTCTCAGAGGCTACAACTCCATACATGGCCACACTCCTAGCCAACTAGGAATCCTCCGGGTTGTTTTCAGGAACTCCAACCCAGAAAACACTGTGACCTACCTTGCCAACTATCCCTTCGCTAATCAGAGGGTCAAGGTAGTTATCTTTCGCTGTACGTGGAGAAATTCCAAGCCTATTAGCTAGTCTCCTGAACCAGTTATTGTATACGCCTTCTTTCCATTCAAAGAGATATCCGAGAGTCCTTATCGTGAGGTCCTGCTTGTTTTTCGTACCCCTATTGGGACCCTCCTTATCCAGATCGAGATACCTACTGCACTCTAAAACCTCTCTGGGGTATTGAGATTCAACCCAAGCCTTTCTGGCTTTAGAGATTTTCCTTCACCTCCTCTGAATTATTAATGTCAGACTCTGTTTTGATGTTCAGAAGTCTAATCAGGAGGCTGTCGAAGCTATCTCCTATCTCTTTCCGGGTTTGAAGCCATTTCCAAACCGTTTCAGATACCCATATGATTGTTTTTCTTTCAGACATTACACTCGATAATATTATATCAAAAGTCTTATTAGTATAGTTTGATATACTATACTTTAGTATGGTTAAGTATAACTTAGGAGTCCCTCATCATAAATTAAGAGAAAAACGAGACAACAGAACCCAAGTCATTGAGAAGCTAAGTGTAGAAGATTATAGATTCAGTGAATTGCTTGCTCTTGTGGATATGTCTCGCGCTACACTGGATAAGCATTTGAAGGAGATGATGAAAAAAGGAGAGGTCGAAAAAAAACATGATCAGGGGAAAAATGCCACTGTATACTCCTTGAATCCTGAAACATATTGGCGTGAGGTTCTGATTCACGATTTTGTTTATTTCATAGGTTCAAGCGTGTTAGTACAAATACTTGAAAAGGAAATGAGAAAACGTGATGAAATTAATTTGCGAGAAGCTTTTCCTCTTGGAACTGTTGAGGATTTTGTGAATGTAAGATATAAGAACAGTAAGTTATCGTACCGTGAAATTTTGGATATTTTGAAGGAAGAGTATGGTGACTGGATAGAAAAAGAGTCAAAGGAGGATGATGACTGGTGAATCACGCCAGGTCTGAGCGTATCGTGATGGATGGTCAGGGCTCTTATCTCGGTATGGAGAAAGGCTGTTTCGTTCTAAGAGATAGGAAAGGGAATGAGGAGAAGTACCCGTTATTCGAAAATCAGATTAAGGAAGTGGTTCTAAAAAGTGGGAACTCTGTTTCCACTGGTGCATTGGCCAGTCTCGGTTTCTGGGATGTCGATGTAATGGTGATGACTGCGAAGGGTAGGCCTGTTGCAGTAATGAAGAGCCTAGATGATGACAGTCACGTCAAGACTCGACTATGCCAGTACGAGGCCTATAACGGTGAGAAGGGAATCGAGATCGCCAAACAGCTGATAATCGGTAAGATAGCTGGTCAGAACGTATTGCTCAAAAAATACGGGTTTGAGACACATGACATGAACGAGATCAAACACTGGATTAGGGGTATCCGAGCCAAGAAACTTGAGACTCTAAGACCTAGGTTGATGCAGATAGAGGGCACAGCCACCAAGGTATACTTCGGCCAGCTGTTCGGGTTAATTCCTGAGAAGATTAGACCTGACCGACGTNNGGAGGAAGAAGTTCAGGGCTTATGATGGTGTGAATAACCTGTTTAATCTTGGTTATGAGGTGCTTCAGTGGAAGGTTCACAGGGCCTGTTTGAAGGCTAAGCTTGAGCCTTTCCTCGGCTTCCTCCACAGCGTCCAGTACGGAAAGCCTAGTCTGGTCTGTGACTTGGAGGAGATTTACAGGTATCTGGTTGACGATTTCATGTTCGACTATGTCCAAGGACTGAAGCCCGGCGATTTCACTATTAAGGAGGTTCAGGCCTCGAGGAGCCGTAAAGGAAGACGAGAGTATCTGAATGACACTAAAACGAAAGAGATGATGAGAGAACTCAACGACTATTTTGACACCAAGATTAAGTTACCACGAATAAGATCAGGAAAACGACAACGTATAGAGACTTTGATCAATGAGGAAGCCTTGCTGTTGGCAAATTATCTGAGGGGAGAGAGGAGTGCGTGGGTTCCTAGAGTAGGCTGCGCGTGCAGATCGATTTCCTAGTTGCGCGCGTGCGAATTAATTTAAAATGCAATATTATGGAATATGTGGCGCAGAATCCTTAGTTGTTCAATGGTAGGGGGTTCTGTAATCGGTATTTCCTCAGATATTGTAATGTCAAAACCTGTATTATCCTGGATAGTGGCCAATCCCACACCGGGATGAATTGACTCAATTCGCATTATTTTACTATTAGAGTCAAATCCAAAAACACCCAAGTTTGTGATCACTCGAATATTACCACCCCTCGTCAAACCAGCTTTCTCACGGCCTTTAGGCCCGTCAATAAACCCCGGACTGGTAATATATGATACTCTCTCGGGAAATCTCCTTTTTTCATGAGGGATCAAAATCACAACTCTATTCGAATGCGACGCGGCATCATTGGCTCCACCACTTCCAGGAAGCCTTTTTTCTGGATTACGATAATCCCCAATCACCGTGGAATTAATGTTGCCGTATCGATCCACTTCAGCACCCCCAAGAAAACTTATGTCGACAAATCCTCGCTGGAGAAGACTCAAAGCATAATAGATTCCCGTGGTTTTCGCACACCGAGATGAAAGTCTAGGATCCGCAATTCCAACCGGGATCTCGACAGGGTTCGAGTCAATGATACCCGATTCAAAAAGGATCTTCGCATTCGGTGCATGGGTCATTTTCGCAAGATAGGCAGCGCTCAATTGGATGCCTACTCCAATGAAAACTACATCATAATCTCTTATCTCTCGAGCAGCGGAAATGATCATCATCACTTTTTCTGAGTAATCAACCACTTGGCAATTATTCATTCGCTTTCACCATCCCTTTATTGTCTCTTTCAATTCCCTAAGTCTCTTATCTCCCCCTATTAGATCTAAATACTCCATGTGATCGCAAACACGATAAACATACTTTTCCAGATAATTCTTGAATAATTTCTCATCCTTTGACTGTTTAAAGGCATAATCCAAGTGCGAAAGGTCATAATCATAACTTGCATGCATGGCTGTAGGATGAGCCCCATAAGGCACCTCAACAACTGCATCAACAATAAAAGACGGGATCACTGTCAGCTCAGGCCTTTGAATAATTTCCTTAGATTCAATAATATTTTCCACAGTAACGATCACCTTTTCTGAAGCTCTCGCCTGCTCATCAACAAGAGCCGTGGGCCCATATATCTGAACATTNNTCATCTGCACGATGAGCGTGAATGACAGCCACATCTGGCTTCAAAGGCGGAACAAGTACCACTTTCTCCCCACTGAAAGGACAATCTATGATCCGAAATTTTCTTCCCTCATCCAACCACGTTTCCTGAAGCATATCTGAACCAAGCATAGATTTCAAAGGAAGAAAGGGAACACCGATTGCTGCTGCTTTGAATCTATTCGCTGCCGCATAGAAACTATAATCCTCAACTTCAATCAAGCCATTCTCGACCGCCCTCGATAAGGCAGGGGCAACACCTCCAATCTCAGAAGAGTCAGCGATTATAATCATTCTTTTAACACAACCTGCTCCAATCAACATATTGTTTACAAACCAAGCCGCCGAGCCTGCGATCTCGAGATTTCTCTTCTTTTGTCTTATTATCTCGTGAGTAATGGCAACTGGATGAGAAGAGATACTGACTCCATTAAAAGTAACAGAGTCACCATTATCAATCATTCGGACTGCATCAGGTAGCGACTCGATCTTTCTACTCCTTTTCCTAGACAATCACAAAACCCAATACTGTTTTAACATAATCGATTTGAAACTTTTCCTAAACAATCATTAAGCTAACCTCTAAACTTATATGTACAAGCTCATGACACAAAAACCACGTGCGCGCGAAGTCCAAATCAGAGTATATAAACCAGGAGACGAAACTGGAATCGTCCAACTCCTGAAACTAGTATTTCCAGGACACTCACGAGGGATTCCACCATTAGACGGATGGACTTGGAGACATATCGACACACCGTTAAAAAAGAATATAATCATCGTAGCAGAATGCGATAATGAGATCGTCGGATGCGACCACTACACCTATTTCCACATGAAAATCGGCAATAAAATTCTACCCTGCACCTACGGATCATACCTAGCAGTTCACCCTGATTATAGGAGAAGAGGTATAAATACAGAGATGCGAAAACTGTTATGGAAAATCAGAGAAGAAAATCAGGTGCCCTTTCACTTCTCCACCACCGTAAACCCGATAATGGTGAAACACCTCTCGAAACTAAAAAAACGATTCCCCCACCCCATAACAACCCTCTACTGGATAAACGATATAGATCTATACTTTAAAAGAAACCCCAACCCGTACTCATTCATCTTAAAGTACGGTTACAGAATAATCAAGAAAATCAGTAAACAAAAAGCTAACATCAAAACACCCATCTCTCCCAAACAGTTTAAGATCTCCACAATATACAAATTCGATGAAGAATTCGAACCCTTTCTGAACCGAATATCACAACACTACAACTTCATAGTCGATAGAAACATAGAATTTCTCAACTGGAGGTATTGCGACCCCCGAGCTGGAGAACACATCATTAAAAAAGTCCTGGAAGACGATACAATAGTCGGATATAGCGTCCTGTGTATAGAGAAAACAGATACAGGACACACCTACGGGAAGATATTAGACCAACATGCCATACCCGGAAGACTTGATATCATTGATGCCCTTATTGCCGATGCCATCAAGATATTTAAACGAGAAAATGTAAACCGTTGTAGTTCTCGGATGATCAAAGGTCATCCATACGAAGATGTCTTCAAAAAGCATGGCTTTCTAAACAGCAGATTGAATGAACACATGTTCTATGTAAGCAGCGGTATTGATGGTGATATCAAAAAAATAGTTGAAAGCCCATCCTCAATGATCTATCTCTCACACAGTGATCCTTTCCTATAAAAAAACAATTGTTGATGTGTGTGTGTGGGGGATAAAATTTAACATCACATACAATCGCGCGATTGGATAGATCGAAAGAAATCCATGTACCTTTTAAGATATAAACCAGAGTTGCTTACATGTGAAAGTTATGTATATAAAAGGTTCTATAGAATGTATTGAAAATTCAAAAAGACTTCTACAGAATGCAGAATTATTACACGAACACGAAAGTTATGGTGTTGCTCAAAGTTTAGCTATCCTTGCATTGGAAGAGGCAGGTAAAGCAGTAATTTTAGACTTAGCGAGTTTAGGATTTGTAACTAAGAAAGTTGTAAGACATTCCATGTACAATCACACCATTAAGAAAATAATTACTTTAGGTATTAATAATGCTAATTTTTTAATTGGTAAAGAATTAATAAATGCACGCGCGCTGGATATAAAAGATATAAAATTATTGGAATTAACGGGAGAATTAAAAGAATTAGAAAAAAAGAGGCAGAATGGTCTCTATGTCGAAGTAAATAGTGAAAACGGGGATATTATAAGCACTCCATTAAATATAAATTCAAAAAAAGCATTATTTATCATTGAACAAGTAAAAGTATACCAAAAAATATGTGAAACTTTATGTCAGATATTCCGTGATTTAAAGAAAAGACCAAAATCAAGTTTAAGCATTATGAAGGTTTTAGATTCCTGAAATTAAGATATCAGAAATTGTGGGAGAAATAGAGGATTATACATTTACTATTGCATTTGACGAGATTTAAATGGTGTGTGTGGGCCATAATTTTATCCTCACTTCCTTTTGTCTGAATTGTGTGGGTGTGTACTATGTGTGTATGTATGAGAAGGAATGGTAGAGAGTGTTTGGGTTTGGGGGCTAAAATTTTGACCCTAACAAGTTAAACCGTCGACACGTATCTTTATTCATGTTATCAGAGAACGAGAAGACCGTATTCGGCTTCATAGAGTCCCACAGGGATGACATGATAGACTACCTGCGCAGGATGGTGAACATAGACACCCAGACGCCGCCGGGCCTCAACTACGACGTCATCTGCGAACTAGGGGCGTCGGCCATGGAGATCGGGTACGTGAACAGCGTAGGCGGCTTCGCCAGCACTCTCATAACCCTGCCTGTGGGGTGGCTCGCCGACAGGTACGGCATCAAGAGGATGCTGCTCACGGCCCTCCCCCTGATGGCAGTCGGCTACGCCGTCTTCGGGCTCGCCCATAGCTGGGAGATCACCATGGTCGCCCTCGTGCTCACGTCCCTGAGTACCGACATGGCTTTCGTGGTGTGCCCCATGATCTGTGGGAACACCTACCTGTTGTCCCAATATTGCTTTCCCGGAAGGCACCCTTCTCACGACTCGCATGTCTCAATTTTGTCTATCTTAAAACACTTCAATAAACTTTTAGTGAAAACCATCCATAAGACAATCGATTTTTAGTATGTGGAAAATTTCATGCGCGAGGGGTTAACGCGCGCGCAGTTTGAGATTACTTTGAGATAAACCATGGTTACCCCTTGTAACCATTTATTTTTTATTCGGTGGCGAGCGAAGCGAGCCAAGTGTGTGTGCAAAGATTTTAACCCCACACACACTGGCGGAGCACGGGTGAGGAACTACAACGCCAGCGGACGGCGTAATTATCCAACTGTCGTGCGCGCCCTCATTCTCCTCATTGAATGGAGTGAAGAACTATTTTGATCGTGTCTTGGGTCGATTAATATCACGTGCTGGTGTTTAGGAAATCTCCCATGGTCTTCCTGAAATCACCAGCTTGTTCTATGAAGGGTAGGTGACCGCTGTATTCGAAGATGATCATGTCAGAGTGGGAGATGCCTTCATTCAGTTCCAGAGAGCACTCTACCGGGGCTTCCTTGTCAAAGCGCCCAACTAGGACCAGCGTTTCGGCCTTAACCTCGTCCAGTCTGTCACCATAATCCAGCTTCCTCCACATGTTTTTCGACCAGATCATACGAATTGGAACCCCCTTCCCGTGGTCATCCTTTTCAATAGCGATGGGTTCGAAGTACGACCTGTTATGAAAAAGGGTGCTCTCCATCACGTTCTG